>Ga0307930_1000655_pt1 | contig 27682 bp, 22 predicted proteins | sample OrgLakmetageno46_FD_203161 | JGI IMG/M metagenome (GOLD analysis project Ga0307930, IMG submission 203161) | Saline water microbial communities from Organic Lake, Antarctica - #46 | ecosystem: Environmental > Aquatic > Non-marine Saline and Alkaline > Saline | place: Antarctica: Organic Lake...
TTGCGCGGGCCAGTGCAGCGCTCCCGAGGGCAGCGCCGTCAGCGCCGCCCCGGCAAGGGTGAATTGGTAGCCGTCCATGAGGCGCGTGGTGGCGTGTGGTGCTGCGATTGGCAAGGGAATTTGACACCCGTGCGGCCCGAGAACGAGGGCCGCGCCCGACCCTGGGAGGGCGCATCGAACCGCTTGATCTTGCGCCGCGCGTGAAAGCCCAAATGCTGTCAGGGTTGCGCGAGACATCGCCAATGCGCCCTCCCGGGGGGAGGGGTCATGCCATAGGCATGCCTCCGGCATGACCGCGGCCCGGGCTTGCAGCCCGCGCCAAAATCCCGCTGGGACCGGCAGGAACGGCCATGAGGTTTCGACGCTTGGCAATCGCTTTACGGAGGCTATCCCGCCGCATTGATCCCGCTCAGACCTGCGGCATCCATCAGCCGCGCGCTTTCCTCGGCCAGAAGACGCTCCTGTGCGGCGCCTTCGACCGGCATGCGCCCGGCCTCGAGAAAGAGCGGCGCGGCGAGCGGGCTGACGCGGGGCAAACGGCGCAGGGTAATGCGGCCCGCGACACGGTCCAGCATCTCCTCGATGCGGCCGAAATCCACCAGCCCGCGCATCGCCTCGGTGCGGGTGATGTCCAGCAGCAGGTGATCGGGGTCGTATTTCACCAGCGTGTCGTAAAGGATATCCGAGGAAAACGTCGCCTGCCGGCCCGACTTGCGCGCCGCCGGTTGATTGCGCTGGATCAGCCCCGCGATGGTGGCCGACGCGCGGAAGGTGCGTTTCATCACCGCGTTGGACATCAGCCAGTTGTCGAGCCCGTCGCGCAGCGCATGCGGATCGAACAGCGGCGCGGCATCGATCAGCGGCTCCAGCCCCCAGATCAGCGTGGCGTAATCGGTGGCGACAAAACCTAAGGGCGCAAGCCCCTCTTCCTCCATCCGCTTGGTGAGCAGCAGGCCGAGCGTCTGCATCGCGTTGCGCCCGGCAAAGCCGTAGACGCAAACATGCGCGCGCCCCTCATGCGGGAAACTTTCCACCAGCAGACGCCCCGCCTGCGGCATCTGCGACATCTCGCGCTGCAAGTGCAGCCAGTCGCGAATGTGGGATGGCAGATCGGGCCAGTCGGGCTGCGCGAGGATCGCGAGGATGCGTTCCGACAATTGCGTGGAATTGGCGAACTTGGTGCCCATGAATGTGGCGATCTTCGGCGTGCGGCCGGGATCGCGGCTGACCTCGACCACCATCTCGCGCAAGCTCTCGAATCGTACGATCTGCCCGCCCATCAGGAAGGTATCGCCGGGCGTGAGCGTGGCGGCGAAGCCTTCCTCGATCTCGCCAAGCGGCGCGCCGCCCCGACCGCGCCGCATGCGCACCTTGAGCGTGTCGGTGTCCTGGATCGTGCCGATATTCATCCGGATCAGACGGGCGCTGCGCGGGTCGCGCAACTGCCACACACCGTCGGGGCGCTGTTGCAGCCGCTGCCAGCGATCGTAGGCGCGCAGCGCGTAGCCACCGGTGGCGCAGAACTCCAGACAGGCGTCGAACTGCGCGCGCGTGAGCGTGCCGTAGGCCCCGGTCGAGGACACTTCGGCGTAAAGGTCATCCGCCGCGAACGGCCCCGCGCAGGCGCGGATCAGGATATGCTGGCACAGCACGTCGCGCGGACCGTCCCCGCGCGGCGCGCCGTCCAGATCGCGGGCGCGGACGGCTTGCAATGCGGCCTGACACTCGACCACCTCGAACCGGTTGGCGGGCACCAGCAGCGCCTTGGACGGCGCGTTGTAGCGGTGATTGGCGCGGCCGATGCGCTGCACGAGGCGTTTCACGTTTTTCGGCGCGCCGACCTGAATCACGAGGTCCACATCGCCCCAGTCGAGCCCCAGATCGAGGCTGCCGGTGCAGACGATGGCGCGCAGATCACCGCGCACCATCGCCGCCTCGACCCGCATCCGCTGGTCGCGATCCAGACTGCCGTGATGGATGCCGATGGGCAGCGCGTCGGCATTGGCCAGCCACAGGTTGTGAAAGAAGATCTCGGCCTGCGCGCGGGTGTTGTGAAAGATCAGCGTGGTCTTGTGCTGGCGCACCTGATCGAGCACCGCCGGTATGGCGTAGGCGGCCCCGCCGCCGGCCCATGGCGGGGCATGGTCCGTGTCCAGCATGGCGATGTCGGGCTCCGGACCGGGATCGGCGTCGAGGATCGTGGGAGGCTGCCCCGTCTGTCCCAGGAATTGCGCCAGCGCCGGCGGATCCTCGACCGTCGCCGACAACCCGACGCGGCGCAGGCCGGGGCAAAGCGCCTGCAACCGGCTGAGCGCCAGCATCAGCTGATCGCCGCGTTTCGATTCGGCCAGCGCGTGGATCTCGTCCACCACCACGCGCTTGAGGCCCCGGAAGATGCGCGGCGCATCCTCGTAGGAGATCAGCAATGCGAGGCTTTCGGGCGTGGTCAGCAGGATATGCGGCGGGTCGGCACGCTGGCGGCGCTTCGTGTGGGCGGAGGTGTCGCCGGTGCGGTCCTCGATCCGCAGATCGAGCCCCATCTCGGTGACCGGCGTGGTCAGGTTGCGGCGTATGTCGGCCGCGAGCGCCTTGAGCGGCGAGATGTAGAGCGTGTGCAGCCCGGCATGATCGCCGGTCGCCAGATCGGCCAGCGTCGGCAGGAACCCCGCCAGCGTCTTGCCGCCCCCGGTGGGCGCGATGAGCAATGTGGCGGGATCTTCCGCATGCACCAGCATGTCGGCCTGATGCGGGTGCAACCGCCAGCCGCGCGCGGTGAACCAGTGGTCGAGGGGGGCGGGCAGGTTTGACATGAGCGGTCAGGTAGCGGGGTGGGGAGGGAATGCAAAGACGGGAGTTTGTGCTGTAAGTGGACGGTCCGAGAAGGTGCCGCGCAGCGCCTGACCGCCGGGTGGGCGCTGCAACAGTCGTCGGGATGCGCTTTATGGTGCCAAATACTATTACGAGTGTGCGGAATTGCACCCTTGCCAAAGCGCCCGCCCGAGGGGGCGGGTCATGCCAGAGGCATGCCTCTGGCATGACCGCTGCGCGGCGGCGCGTGCCGCGCCTTGATTCCGCGCGAAGATGCTTGGTGTTAGATGGTTCTCATCAAGCCAAAATCGGCCACCTTTGAACCTGCCCTACCCCGGATGCCCCGTCACGCGGTTCACATGGCCCATCTTGCGGCCCGGCTTGACCTCTGCCTTGCCATAAAGATGCAGTGCGGCGGCCGGGTCGCGCAGGATCTCCGGCAGCCGGTCCATGTCGTCGCCGATCAGGTTCTCCATCACCACATCGCCGTGCCGCGCGCCATCGCCCAGGGGCAGGCCCGCCACGGCGCGGATGTGCTGTTCGAACTGGTCGATGGCGCAGCCGGCCTGCGTCCAGTGGCCGGAATTGTGCACGCGCGGCGCGATCTCGTTGACGATCAGACCATTCGGCGTCACGAAAAGCTCCACCCCCATGACACCGACATAACGCAGCTTGTTGAGGATCTGCCCGGCCAGCAGCACCGCGTCGGTGCGCTGCGCCACGCCGAGGCGTGCGGGCACGGTCGTGGTGCGCAGGATGCCGCCCCGATGCACGTTCTCGCCGGGGTCAAAGCAAGCGACGTCGCCCGAAGCATTGCGCGCCGCGATCACCGACGCCTCGAAGCTGAACTCGATCACCTTTTCGAGGATCGCCGGCGCGCCCTGCATGGCCGCGAGCGCGTCCTCGGCCTGCATCGCGGTGTCGATGCGCACCTGTCCCTTGCCATCATAGCCCAGACGCCGCGTCTTGAGGATCGCGGGCAGGCCGATCTCGCCAATGGCCTCGGCCAGATCGACCGCGTCATCGACGGCGGCGAAGGGCGCGACGGCAAGGCCCAGCTCCGACAGGAACGCCTTTTCGACCAATCGGTCCTGGCTGACGCGCAGCGCCTTGCGCCCCGGACGCACGGGCACCAGCGGCTCCAACAGGTCAAGCGCCTCGGGCGGGATGTTCTCGAATTCAAAGGTGATGACATCGGCGGCCCCGGCAAAGCGGCGCAGCGCGTCCGCGTCGGAATACTCGGCCTTGAAGTGGAAATTCGCCACATGGCTCGCCGGACAATCGCCCGACGGCTCGAAGATGCAGGTCTTGAACCCGAGGCGGGAGGCCGCGACAGACAGCATGCGGCCAAGCTGACCGCCGCCGAGGATTCCGATCGTGGCGCCGGGGGCAAGGGGATCAGTCATCGGTCGGCTCTTCGGGGATGGAGGCGGACAGCGCCGCGCGCCAGTCGTCGAGGCGCTGCGCAAGCTCCGCGTCGGACGTGGCGAGGATGGCGGCGGCCATCAGCCCGGCATTGGCGGCCCCTGCGGCACCGATGGCCATGGTGGCCACGGGATAGCCGCGCGGCATCTGAACGATGGAATAGAGGCTGTCGAGACCCGAGAGCGCGCGGGTTTGCACCGGGACGCCGATCACCGGAAGGCGCGTCTTGGAGGCCATCATGCCGGGCAGATGCGCCGCCCCGCCCGCGCCCGCGATGATCGCCTGCAACCCGCGATCTACCGCTGTCCGGCCATACTCCCACAGCCGGTCGGGGGTGCGATGCGCCGACACGATCCGCGTCTCATAAGCGACGCCCAGTTCGTCCAGGACCGAGGCCGCCTCGCGCATTGTGGCCCAGTCGGACTGACTGCCCATGATGATCCCGATCCTCGCACCCGTCATGCCGCGCCCCTCGTTTTGCGGCGCGGGGTACACCGATCAGCGGGGGTCACGCAATGATATCCGGATAGAGCCGATCCTCGATCCGGGCGATCATGTCGCGCAGCCATAGCTTTTTCTTCTTCAGCCGTTGCAGGGTCAGCTGATCGGCGGTGCCGCGCTCCTGCAGGGCGCGAATGGCCGCGTCGAGATCGCCATGCTCGCGCCGGAACTCCTCGAGCTCCACGCGCAGGACGTCTTCGGATTTCATCGAAAGATCACTATAGGCGTTCATGGATGGCGCGCGATTCGTCCTAGGTTACGGGAGTCGAAAGATACGCCATCCGCCGCCATTGGCAAAGCCCTTGCGCATGGCCCGCCCTGCTCCCATATTTCCAACAAGGGTCGCCATAACGGGGCCTTGCACGACGGACGGTCGCTTAGTTCAAGGACATGTCGATGACAAAACACACTCTGGGATCGCAGCCCTACATGCTGGGCTTCGAACAGCTCGAACGGATGCTGGAACGCAGCGCGAAATCGGGCAATGACGGGTATCCACCGTTCAACATCGAACAGACCTCGCCCAATTCCTACCGGATCACGCTGGCCGTGGCCGGGTTTGCCGAACGCGACCTGTCGATCACGGTCGAGGACCGGCAACTGGTCATTCGCGGGCGTCAGCTTGACGATGACAGGGACCGCACCTACCTTCATCGTGGTATCGCCGGGCGACAGTTTCAGCGCTCCTTCGTGCTGGCCGATGGTGTCGAGGTGGGCGAGGCAATCATGGAAAACGGGTTGTTGCATGTCGATCTGACCCGTGCCCAGCCCGAACCCGTGGTGCAGAGGATCAGGATCAACAGATCGGAATGAAAAAGGGGTAAGCGATCATGGAGGAACGGTACGATTTCGGTGAGGCCCAGGAAAAGGCCATCGTCTATGTCCGGCCCGTCAACGTGGCGGACCTGCCGGAGGATCTGCAGGAACAGGTCGGCGATCTGAAGACGCTTTACGCGGTGCACAGCGAAGAGGGCGAACGCCTTGCGCTGGTCGACAACCGCAAACTCGCCTTTCAGGTGGCGCGTCAGAACAATCTGGACCCGGTCACGGTCCACTGACACCGATCACCCGCGCGGCGGCCAGAGGCTGTAACGCGCAGTGACCCTCGCCACGCAGGCCAGATTGGCCGCGTGGCGTTCTCGTCCCGAAATAGCCGCATCCTGCAGCCCGTGAGCATCCTCATAGGCCAGCCGCATGCCCTCGCGCGCGTCAGGTGCAAGGCGGATCGGGATGCCCTGTCGCGCCAGTTGCGCGGACAGCCAGATATCATCGACCGCCCACGCCTCGGGCGGCGGCATGCAGTCCGGGCCGCTCAGCCAGTCCGGCCGGATCGACACGCCCGCAAAGCCCTGCGCGATGTCGCAGACTGCCGGATCGGGCGCGCGGTGACTGCGGCGCTTGAGGCGGTCCACGTCGAAACCGGCACCCGCCACGGCCTCGTTCGGGCCGCCCGCCGCCAGAAGACGTGCCGCCCAGCCTTGCGGCATGATCCAGTCATCATCGCAATAGATCAGCCGACTGTTCCGCCCCGCCAGCGCGCGGGCGGCGGGCAGCACCTTGGTCGCCGGCCCCTCGTCGCGGTCGGTCCACATCACCTCGACCCTATCGGGCAGATCAGGGGGCGGGGCCGGATCGAACCGCGCGGGCCATCGCGGCAGGCACAGGATCACGCGTGCCGGGGCCGGGCGCTGTGCCAAAAGACTGCGCAGCACCGGCCCCAGCCGGGCGTAGCGCGGCGGGATCGAGGTGAGCGATATGGCATAGTCGACCATCGCACCCCGCGCGCCGCCGTCAGCCCGCGATCAGGCCCATCGATTCGAGCTTCAGAATCACCTGATGCGCGCAGTTGTCGACATCGACATTCTCGGTCTCGACACGCAGCTCGGGGTCCTGGGGCTCGTCATAAGGGTCCGAGATGCCGGTGAATTCCTTGATCTTGCCCTCGCGCGCCAGTTTGTAGAGACCCTTGCGGTCGCGGCGCTCGCATTCTTCCAGCGAGGTCGCGACATGCACCTCGACGAAGGCGCCGTAGGATTCGATCTCTTCGCGGACCGCGCGGCGGGTGGCGGCATAGGGCGCGATCGGCGCACAGATGGCGATGCCGCCATTCTTGGAGATCTCCGACGCGACGAAGCCGATGCGCCGGATGTTCAGATCGCGATGCTCCTTGGAGAAGCCCAGCTCCGAGCTGAGATTCTTGCGCACCACGTCGCCATCGAGAAGCGTCACCGGGCGGCCTCCCATCTCCATCAGCTTGACCATCAGCGCGTTGGCGATGGTCGATTTGCCCGACCCCGACAGCCCGGTGAAGAACACGGTGAAACCCTGCTTGGCGCGCGGCGGCCGCGTACGGCGCAGTTCCTCGACCACCTCGGGGAACGAGAACCAGTCGGGGATCTCGAGCCCCTCCTGCAGACGCCGGCGCAGCTCGGTCCCGGAGATGTTGAGGATGGTGACGTTGTCGCGATCCTCGATCTCGTCCATCGCCTCGTATTGCGCGCGCTCCTGCACATAGACCATGTGTTTGAAATCGACCATCTCGATGCCGATCTCGTCCTTGTAGTCGCGGAAAAGCTCTTGCGCATCGTAGGGCCCGTAGAAATCCTCGCCCTTGGAATTCTTGCCGGGGCCGGCGTGATCGCGCCCGACGATGAAATGCGTGCAGCCGTGGTTGCGGCGGATGATGCCGTGCCAGACGGCCTCGCGCGGGCCGGCCATGCGCATCGCCAGATTGAGCAGGCTCATCGTGGTGGTCGATTGCGGATACTTGTCGAGCACCGCCTCGTAGCAGCGCACGCGGGTGAAGTGATCCACGTCGCCCGGCTTGGTCATGCCGACGACGGGGTGGATCAGCAGGTTGGCCTGCGCCTCCTTGGCGGCGCGAAAGGTCAGTTCCTGATGCGCGCGGTGCAGCGGGTTGCGCGTCTGGAACGCCACCACGCGCCGCCAGCCGAGCTTGCGGAACAGCGCGCGCAATTCGTTGGGGGTGTCGCGGCGGCCGCGAAAATCGTAATGCACCGGCTGCTGGATGCCGGTGACCGGCCCACCCAGATAGACCGGCCCGGCGGTGTGATGCAGGTAGTTCACCGCCGGATGTGCCACGTCATCGGCACCAAAGACCTGTGCGGCCTCCTTGGCCTTGTCGGGGGTCCAGCGGTCGGTGACCGTCATGGTCCCGAGGATCACCCCCTCCATGTCACGCAGGGCGATGTCCTGACCGATCTCGACACTGTCGGCGAAGGCCTGGGACACGTCGAGCGTGATGGGCATGGGAAACAGCGTGCCATCGGCCAGCCGCAGGGTGTCGACGACGCTGGTATAGTCGGCCTCGGTCATGAAACCCTTGAGCGGGTTGAACCCGCCATTCATCAGGAGCTCCAGATCGCAGATCTGCCGCCGGCTGAGATCCCAGCTTGCCAGCTCTCCGGCCTCGACTTTCAGTTTCTGGGCACTGTCGTAAGAGACATAGAGTTCGGGAACGGGGGCGAGATTGGGCAAATGCATATTGGGCCTCGGCGTGATGACGGTTTGAAATTGCGGGTCGGTACCGCGCGGGTCTGTCGCGCCTTAGACCCGGTTGCACGCGGAGTTCAAGCGCCCCGAGGTGCCGATCCGACCGATTGCGACCGATATGGCGCAGTTCTGCCTATCCCCGAAGCGCCGCGCGAGACCCGCCCTTGGGACGGGATGAATTTTTTGGCGGTTTGAGATGGATCAATAGCCGGGATCCGGCAGATGGTATGCGCACGGCCTCCGACAACAGAACAGATGAGGAAGACACCACAGGCGCAGGAGCGGCAGGTTGAGCAGAGGCTACGGCAGACCCGTTCTCGCGCAGCATATGCTTTCCCGGCGGCTTCGCGTCCTGACACCGCAGATGATACCAGTATTCATCAAGCTGATCGGCGGCTTTTCTGGCTCTGGCTTCGGCGATCTTGGCGGATTTCGTGCGCAATGAGAACGCGATCCGAGGTGACTTGTAATGGCACTTCAGCTCATTCGGAATGCGGCGGCTGAAGTAGAATACCCCGTCTTTGACCAAGGTGAATGGGCGTGAAAGGTCTCCGACATGGTCTACGGCTCCTGACGCTTGTTAAAAGCTGGAGCAAAACCAATGACTTACTAATGAGAGTGGTGCCCAGGAGAGGACTCGAACCTCCACGTCCATACAGACACTAGCACCTGAAGCTAGCGCGTCTACCATTCCGCCACCTGGGCAGGTGGTGATGCTCCGTGTAGTTGCAGCGCCTGACGGTGTCAACGTCGATTTTGCGTGATCTGTGCTGCGGGTCAATCGTCTTGTCCAAAGCGCGCAGGAGCGGTAGTCAGGGACCTGTCGCGTTCAGCCCGGAGGCTCTTTGATGTCCAGACTTGTCACCATATTCGGCGGATCGGGTTTTGTCGGCCGCTACATTACATGGCGCATGGCCAATGCGGGATGGCGGGTGCGCGTGGCGGTGCGGCGTCCAAACGAGGCGCTGCATGTCAAGCCCTACGGCAATGTCGGGCAGGTCGAGCCCGTGTCCTGCAACATCCGCGATGATGACAGCGTGCGCGCCGTGCTGCGCGGGGCCGATGCGGTGGTGAACTGTGTCGGCACCTTCGATCGTAAGGGGCGCAACAACTTCACCGCCGTGCAGGACGAAGGTGCCACACGGATCGCCCGGCTGGCCGCGGCCGAAGGCGTGGCCCGGCTGGTTCAACTGTCGGCGATCGGCGCTGACCGGCAATCGGCCAGCGAATACGCGCGTAGCAAGGCGGCGGGCGAGGCCGGAATCCTCGCGCATTTCCCGCAGGCCGTGATCCTGCGGCCCTCGGTGGTGTTCGGGCCCGAGGATCAGTTTTTCAACCGCTTCGCGTCGATGAGCCGGTTCGGCCCGGTCCTGCCCGTGGTGGGCGGCGACACGCGCTTTCAACCGGTCTATGTGGACGATGTGGCGCGCGCCGCAGAGATGGGGGTCGTCGGATCGGCCCCTGCCGGGATCTACGAGCTTGGCGGGCCGACAACCGCCACGTTCCGGGAATTGATGCAGATGATGCTCGGGATCATCCGGCGACGCCGGCTGATCCTGAACATCCCGTTCGGCATCGCCGCCGTCATGGCCTGGGGGATGGAACTGGTGCAGACCGTGACCTTCGGCCTTGTCCCGCCACAGATCACCCGCGATCAGGTGCGCAGCCTGCGGGTGGATAATGTCGTGTCCGACGGTGCCAAGGCGTTCGCGGATCTGGGGATCAAGCCAACCGCGCTGGATGCGGTTCTGCCCGATTATCTGTGGCGATTCCGCCCGGCCGGGCAGTACGACGCGATCAAGGAGTCGGCCCGGAACCTGCGGTCCTGAGCGCGGTCAGCCATAGGCGATGGCCAGAAGCGCCGTGCCCAGCACGAGGCGGTAGACGACATAGGGTGTGAAACTCACCCGGTTGAGAAGCCGCATCATGAAGGCCAGCGCCAGAAGCGCCGCGACGAATGCGAACGCGGCTGCGATGGCACCGTCGCGCAAGAGCGCCATATCGGCCTGCAGCGCCGCCTCGCCCGCCAGCAGGATGCCGCTCGCGGCGATGGTCGGGATGGACATCAGCATGGAGATGCGCGCCGCGTCATGCCGTTTGTACCCCAGAAACCGCGCGCCGGTGATCACGATACCCGAGCGCGACGTGCCGGGGATCAGAGCGACCGCCTGCCAGAACCCCAGCTTGACCGCGTCCCGGATCGACCAGTCCCCGGTTGTCTTGCCGCGTTGGCCGATCTGGTCGGACCCGTAGAGCAACAGACCGAAAATGATCGTCGTCCAGCCGATGACGGTCAGCGAGCGCAGCCCGTCCTGCAGCCCCGACAGCTTGAGCAGCAGGCCGAGGATGATCACCGGAATGGTCGCCACGAGCAGCAGCAGCGCCAGCCGCGCGCCGGGCGTATCGACCCGTCCGATCAGCATGCGCGGCAGCCCGATGATCGCCAGACGCACATCCGACCAGAAATAGAGGATGACCGCGAACAGCGTGCCGACATGCACCGCCACATCCATCACCAGCCCCTGATCGGGCATGCCTGTAAGCGCCGGCAGCAGGATGAGGTGCCCCGACGAGGAGATCGGCAGGAATTCGGTGATACCCTGAATGGCCGCAACGAGAAAGATGTGAAAAAGCGTCATTCCGGCAATCCTGTCTTTTGTCGCGGGCACCTATAAAGCATTGCGTACAAGGGGCAAACGCCAATAAAGGACCGGTTCGGACGTAGTGTTGAGGGTTTTTTCACAATTCACGCATCGGACTTTCGAAAATATTGGTTATAGGTCAGCATAGCTGCCTTTTCATCGCTGGCATATTGGAGTATTTCCCAAGACAACCATTACGGAGGGGGTGTTGTGATGAAGCAACCCATGCTGAAATTCGTGACCGTGGATCGGGATATGCCCGAGAAACGAACGGCAGACCAGCGGCGGCAGGATTTCCAAGAGATCTATGCCGAGTACGCCGACGAAAAGGCCAAGGAGCAGGCGGGGCGGTGCAGCCAGTGCGGAGTGCCCTATTGCCAGACGCATTGCCCGTTGCACAACAACATTCCCGACTGGCTGCACCTCACCGCCTCGGGGCGGCTGAAGGAAGCCTATGAGCTGAGCCAGCAGACCAACACCTTTCCCGAGATCTGCGGGCGGATCTGTCCGCAGGACCGGCTCTGCGAAGGCAATTGCGTGATCGAGACGGCCGGGCACGGCACGGTCACCATCGGCGCGGTGGAGAAATACATCACCGACACCGCATGGGAGGAAGGCTGGGTCGAGGCCATCTCCCCTGCCACGGAACGTGTTGAATCCGTTGGCATAATCGGTGCCGGACCGGGCGGGCTGGCGGCCGCCGACGTGCTGCGGCGCGAAGGCGTGCAGGTCACCGTCTATGATCGCTATGACCGGGGCGGCGGGCTGATGACCTATGGCATCCCCGGCTTCAAGCTGGAAAAGGACGTGGTCATGCGCCGGGTCGACCAGTTGACGCAAGGCGGCATCGAGCTGGTGCTGAACTGCGACGTGGGCAAGGACATCACCTTCGAGGAAATTTGCAGCAAACACAACGCGGTAATGATCGCGACCGGCGTCTACAAGAGCCGCAACCTGACCGGGCCGGGGGTCGGCGCGGAGGGGATCGTGCGGGCGATCGACTTTCTGACGGCGAGCAACCGGATCGGCTTTGGCGACCATGTGCCGGAGTTCGACAGCGGCGAGCTGAACGCGGACGGCAAGCGAGTGGTTGTGGTTGGCGGTGGCGATACCGCTATGGATTGTGTGCGCACGGCTGTCCGCCAGGGCGCCAAATCGGTGACCTGCCTGTACCGGCGGGACCGCGACAACATGCCCGGAAGCCAGCGCGAGGTGGCCAATGCCGAGGAAGAAGGCGTTGTTTTCGAATGGCTTAGCGCGCCTGTCGGCTTTGCGGGCGATCCCGTCACAGCCGTCCGGGTGCAGAAGATGCGGCTGGGGGCACCGGACGCCACCGGGCGCCAGAGCCCCGAGGCGATCGAGGGCGCGGTCGAGGATGCGCCCGCCGACATGGTGATCCAGGCCCTCGGATTCGAGCCCGAAGATCTGCCAACCCTTTGGAATAACGAGGAATTGGCCGTGACCCGATGGGGCACGATCAAGGCCGATTTCACCACCGGACAGACCGGGCTGGAAGGCGTTTACGCCGTCGGCGACATCGTGCGCGGCGCGAGCCTCGTGGTGTGGGCGATCCGCGACGGGCGCGATTCCGCGGCCGCCATTCTGGACTATCTGAACGGCGTACAGGGTCGGGAAAAGGCCATCGCGGCCGAGTAGACCAAGCTACAATGCGTACCATGTGTACGCGCGTTGTGTACGCAATCCGGCCGGGTGGCCGCTGCGCCATCCTCAAGGCCGAAAAAACACAAGCAGGGCAGCATCCCTGACCCAATGGAAGGGTGACCACCGATGACACAATTCGATCAGACCTGGGCCGCGCGGGAAGAGGCCAAACGCGACTGGATGGCCGGGAACGGGATGTATGCGCATGCCGAGGAGCATTCGTCCTGCGGGGTCGGCTTCGTGGTGTCGGTCGATGGCAAGCCGTCGCGGCGCGTGGTCGAGGCCGGGATCGACGCGCTCAAGGCGATATGGCACCGCGGCGCGGTCGATGCCGATGGCATGACCGGCGACGGAGCGGGGATCCATGTGCAGATTCCGGTGCCCTTCATCTACGACCAGATTCGCCGCACCGGGCACGAGCCGAACGAAAAGCGCCTTGTCGCCGTCGGGCAGGTGTTTCTGCCGCGCACCAATTTCGGCGCGCAGGAATCCTGCCGCACGATTGTCGAGACCGAAGTGATTCGCATGGGTCACAAGATCTATGGTTGGCGGCATGTGCCGGTGGACATCACCTGTCTGGGCGAAAAGGCCAACGCCACCCGCCCCGAGATCGAGCAGATCATGATCTCGGATGCCAAGGGGCTGGACGAGGAGGATTTCGAGCGCGAACTTTACGTGATTCGCCGCCGCATCGAGAAGGCGGTGTTGCAGGACGGGATCACGCAATTCTACATAGCCAGCCTGTCGTGCCGCAGCATCATCTACAAGGGCATGATGCTGGCCGAGCAGGTTGCGGTGTTCTACCCCGATCTGATGGACGAGCAGTTCAAGAGCGCCTTCGCGATCTATCATCAGCGCTATTCGACCAACACCTTCCCGCAATGGTGGCTGGCGCAGCCGTTCCGCATGCTGGCCCATAACGGCGAGATCAACACGCTGAAGGGCAACACCAACTGGATGAAGAGCCACGAGATCCGCATGGCGTCCTCGGCCTTTGGCGAGCGCGCCGAGGATATCAAGCCGATCATCCCGCAGGGATCTTCGGACAGCGCCGCACTCGATGCGGTGTTCGAGGTGCTGGTGCGCGCCGGGCGCAACGCGCCGATGGCCAAGACGATGCTTGTCCCTGAATCGTGGTCCAAGCAGCGCGAGGAGCTGCCGCAGGCATGGCGCGACATGTATTCCTACTGCAACTCGGTGATGGAGCCGTGGGACGGCCCCGCCGCCCTCGCCATGACCGATGGCCGGTGGGTCTGTGCGGGCCTCGATCGAAACGGGCTGCGCCCGATGCGCTACGTGGTCACCGGCGACGGTCTGGTGATCGCAGGCAGCGAGGCCGGGATGGTGCCCATCGACGAGCGGACCGTGCAGGAAAAGGGCGCGCTCGGCCCCGGCCAGATGCTGGCCGTGGATATGGTCGAGGGCAAGCTGTACCACGATGCCGAGATCAAGGACATGCTGGCCCATGCGCAGCCGTTCGGGGACTGGGTCAGCAAGATCAACGAGCTTGACAGCACGCTGTCGGCGCTGACCGAAGCGCCGCTGCATACCGGTGCGGACCTGCGCAAGCGCCAGATCGCCGCCGGCTACACGATGGAAGAACTGGAGCAGATCCTCGCGCCGATGGCCGAGGATGGCAAGGAGGCCATCGGCAGCATGGGCGACGACACGCCAAGCGCGGTCCTGTCCACGAAATACCGCCCGCTCAGCCATTATTTCCGGCAGAACTTCAGCCAGGTGACCAATCCGGCGATCGACAGCTTGCGCGAATTCCGGGTGATGAGCCTCAAGACCCGGTTCGGCAATCTCAAGAACGTGCTGGACGAAAGCAGCGCGCAGACCGAGATCCTCGTGCTGGAAAGCCCGTTTGTCGGCAATGCCGGCTGGGACGCGCTGATCCGGCAATTCAAGGTCGACGTGACCGAGATCGATTGCAGCTTTGTCGCCGGCGAGAATGCCTTGCGCGACGGGCTGGACCGGATCCGCGCCGAGGCCGAGGATGCGGTGCGGTCAGGGACTGGCCATATCGTGCTGACCGATCAGCATCAGGACGAGACGCGGATCGGCATGCCGATGATCCTTGCCACATCCGCCGTGCACAGCCATCTGACGCGCAAGGGGCTGCGCACCTTCTGCACCCTCAACGTGCGGTCGGCCGAATGCATCGACCCGCATTATTTCGCCGTGCTGATCGGGGCGGGCGCGACGGTGGTCAACGCCTATCTCGCCGAGGACAGCATCAATGACCGGATCACCCGCGGCCTGATCGACGGCACGCTGACAGAGGCGGTGGCGCGCTATCGTGCGGCAATCGACCTCGGGATTCTCAAGATCATGTCGAAGATGGGGATCTCGGTGGTCTCAAGCTATCGCGGCGGATTGAATTTCGAGGCCGTGGGGCTGTCTCGCGCGATGTGCGCCGAATATTTCCCGGGGCTCACCAGCCGGATCAGCGGCATCGGCGTGTCGGGCATTCAGGCCAAGCTCGAAGAGGTTCATGCCCGCGCCTGGAAGGGCGGCAGCGACGTGCTGCCGATCGGCGGGTTCTACAAGGCGCGCAAATCGGGCGAGACGCATGCCTGGGGCGCGCAGGTGATGCACATGATGCAGATGGCCTGTGATCGCGGCAGCTACGAGCTGTGGAAGCGGTATTCGGCCGCGATGCAGGCCAATCCGCCGATTCATCTGCGCGACCTGATGGCCATCAAGGCCATGGGCGACGAGATCCCGCTTGACGAGGTCGAAAGCGTGACTTCGATCCGCAAGCGCTTCGTGACGCCGGGGATGAGCCTTGGCGCGCTGAGCCCCGAGGCGCACAAGACGCTCAACATCGCGATGAACCGCATCGGCGCGCGTTCGGACAGTGGCGAGGGCGGCGAGGACCCGGCGCATTTCCATCCCGAGGCCAATGGCGACAACCCGTCGGCCAAGATCAAGCAGGTCGCATCGGGGCGGTTCGGTGTGACGGCGGAATACCTCAACAATTGCGAAGAGCTGGAGATCAAGGTCGCCCAGGGTGCCAAACCCGGCGAGGGCGGGCAGATTCCGGGCATGAAGGTGACCGAGCTGATCGCGCGGTTGCGGCATGCGACCCCGGGTGTCGCGCTTATCTCGCCGCCGCCGCATCACGACATCTACTCGATCGAGGATCTGGCGCAGCTGATCTACGACCTCAAGCAGATCAACCCGACCGTGAAGGTCTGCGTGAAGCTGGTGGCGCAATCGGGGGTCGGCACCATCGCCGCCGGCGTGGCCAAGGCCAAGGCCGACGTGATCCTGATCTCGGGTCACAATGGCGGCACCGGGGCGAGCCCTGCGACAAGCATCAAATATGCCGGCCTGCCCTGGGAGATGGGCCTCACCGAGGCGCATCAGGTGCTGTCGATGAACCATCTGCGCGACCGGGTGACGCTGCGCACAGATGGCGGTCTGCGCACCGGGCGCGACATCGTCATGGCCGCGATGATGGGGGCCGAGGAATACGGCATCGGGACAGCGGCGCTGATTTCCATGGGCTGCATCATGGTGCGCCAGTGCCAGTCCAACACCTGCCCCGTCGGCGTCTGCACCCAGGACGAGGATCTGCGCGCCAAGTTCACCGGCAATGCCGAAAAGGTCGTCAATCTGATCACCTTCTACGCGCAGGAGGTGCGCGAGGTGCTGGCCAGCATCGGCGCGCGCAGCCTTGACGAGGTGGTCGGGCGCGCCGATCTGCTGACGCAGGTGTCACGCGGCTCGGCGCATCTGGATGATCTCGATCTCAATCCGATGCTGATCACCATCGACGGGGCCAAGGACATCCGCTATGACCGCAACCGCCCGCGCAACGAGGTGCCCGACACGCTGGATGCCGAGATCGTGCGCGACGCGGCACGGTTCCTGGAGGATGGCGAGAAGATGCAGCTGCATTACGCGGTGCAGAACACCCACCGCTCGGTGGGCACGCGGGTCAGCAGCCATATCGTCAAGCGCTTCGGCATGAATAACAGCCTGCAGCCCGATCACCTGACGGTGAAGCTGAAGGGCAGTGCCGGCCAAAGCCTCGGGGCGTTCGCCGCGCCGGGGCTGAAACTGGAGGTGTCGGGCGATGCCAACGACTATGTCGGCAAGGGCCTGTCGGGGGCGACCATCGTGGTGCGCCCGCCGATGGCCAGCCCGCTGGTGGCCGCCGACAACACGATCATCGGCAACACGGTGCTTTACGGCGCGACGGCGGGCTATCTCTTTGCCGCCGGGCGCGCGGGCGAGCGGTTCGCCGTGCGCAATTCGGGCGCGCATGTGGTGATCGAGGGCTGCGGATCGAACGGCTGCGAATACATGACCGGCGGCGTCGCGGTGATCCTCGGCGAGATCGGCGCGAATTTCGGCGCGGGGATGACCGGCGGCATGGCCTATGTCTATGACCCCGAGGGTCGCGCGGAAACGCTGGTCAACGGCGAGACGCTGGTCAGTTGCCCGGTGAAAGAGCCACATTGGGAGGCCGAACTGAAGGGCCTGATCGAGCGGCACCTTGCCGAGACCGACTCGCGCCGCGCGGCGGAAATCCTGCAGGACTGGGACCGCGAAAAGGCCCGCTTCGTGCAGTTCTGCCCGAAGGAGATGCTCGACAAGATCGCCCATCCGCTGGGAATCGCGCCGGAGGCGATCCCGGCGGAATGACGCCATCGCGAAGGCCTGTTCCCGATGCGGACGGGCCGGCCCCTCGCAGATTTCTGCGAGGGGGAAACCGGGCCTGACCTTTGTAATCGACGGGTTCGGGGGTGGAGGCATCCGCCTTGCCCTGCACCGTTCGAACCGCGATTCCGCGGACATTGCTGCCGCCGAAGGTGCTGTCGGAAAGGTCGGAGTCTGGCCTTGAGGGGACATTGGAAATGTCGTGACGCGCCGCGCATCGATGGGCCGCGATCCAACGTGATTTTGGCAGCGCTTTATGCCAGCCAAATCGGGAAAAGATCAAGGCATGGCGCGGGTTGCAGCCAAATCGCCATGCCGGGGGGGGGCGGCGTCACGCCGGAGGCATGCTTCCAGCATGGCGATACGCGGCGCCCTTCGGGCTTGATTCCGCGCGGGGCAGAGCCTGCAATGGCCGTTCAAGGCCAAGCCCCCAAACCTGCCGCACCGGGATCACACCATCGCAAAGGGCTCCTGATGGCCTTGCGGCAGTGCGGCGTGCTGATGGACGTCCGACCGGCAGGGTGGCGGGACCAAGCGGTGTCCGGTCAATTCTCCTCGGGGGGCTTCCGCACTGTCGTGACGACCCAAAAGAAGAGGCCGGCGAACAGGCCCAGAACGCCCCATGTGACCCCGTTGGCGACGGCAAAGCGAACGGTTTGGCCGAATGCGACACCGTCGGAAGACAAATTGATCAGGATGTAGAACAGAGGAACGGCAACGAGGCCGAAACCAGCCCCACCGGCGGTCCCCAGAAGGGCCCAAGTCTTGTAGGATTTCATATTCATGTGCGCTTCCCGCTTTTGGATTTCATTTCCTGACCCTGGTGACGCTTTTTGCTTCAATCAAAGGCAGTGCCGCTAACGCCTTTTGATTGAAATAGCCTGGGCAGGTGACCGGGTTCAGAATATTCGAATGTCAGAGGATCACGGCATGGCCCGCCATCCAAAAGAAGTCACCGGGACATGATGTCGCGTATGTCACAGGCACGGGTCCGGTTCACTTTCGCTGTCTGCGGTGGCCGGATAACCCGGTGTGCTGCATCTGCGAGCATCGGCGCAGGTCCCATGTCCGGATCGGGCCCGAACCCGTCGCACGGCATCCCGTGTCAGGTGTGGCACGCTACATCCACCAGCGCGCCCGGTCGTGGCGGGCGAGCCAGCCGCCGATGCTGAAATGATCGCGGCGGATCAGCAGCACCAGCGCGATGAACGCCGCCAGCACCGCGAGATCGATCACCTGGTTGCGATTGACCGGAAAGCCGCTGTCATTGACCGCGAACGGATCGAGAAACCCCTCCCAGCGGCGCGACACGGTGAACAGGTGCATCACCAGCAGGCTCCCATAGGACAGATACCGCACCACCCCCAGCACCACCAGCAGGCAGAGCGCGATCTGCACGCCGCCCATCACGTAGACCTGTGTCAGGCCGAGATCGACCCCGTCGAAATGCGCCGCGAGGGTGCGGTATTGCCCGGGCGTGATCAGCTTGTGCGCCGCCCAGAGGAAGATGAACCACGCCAGCCCCAGCCGCAGGATCAGCAGCGCCGCCGCGTCCAGCCGGTCCTGCGGGGAAAGCCTTCGTGTCGGGTCCGGTGCCATGGCTGTGCCCTTGTTCGTGCGCCCGTCCCCGGCCAGCGGCAATCGGTGCGGCGATCAAGTCACGGCTGTGCGAGCACGCGTGCCCGGGTCGCAGGCAGGTCGCAGGCGGGTCAGAGGGTGCCGTCGTTCCATTCGTCCTTGGCCCAGTCCTCGCGCGTGCGCCAGAAGCGTTTCCAGCGCGCGCGAATGGCCCAGAAAAGCGCCCCCAGCAGCACCAGAACCACGATGTTGAACCACGGGATGATGCGCACATCCGGCCCCTCCACCGGTGTGATCGACACCGCGTTGGGGTAGATCGACAGGAACTCGTTGCGCCAGCCGTAATGAAGCAAATCGACCCATTGCGCGGTTTCGCCGGTCGCATTGGTCTTGGCGTCGGAGGCCTGGGCCCGCAGGTTCGACGCGTCGAACTTGAAATAGGGTGGCCAGCCCCAGCCGGTATCCTCGTTGCGGTAGACCATCGGCTGTTCATTGCTGCGGAAGGACTGGATGAAGAACACGTCGCGCCCGGTCGCTTGCGTGCTGTTGCCGGTATCCGCGTTCGACCAGAACAGCGCGTTGTCGCCCGGCTCGATCCGCTGTTCATAGGTATCGGTGACCCGGACGATGTCGTGCTGCGGCAGCGTGTAGTGCAGGAACGCCACCAGCACGGTCCAGAAGATCGCCCAGAACCCCCATTTGACATAAACCATCCAAAACCCCCTTTACGTGTAATTCGTGACATAGATGATGACGATCACAGCCGTCACCGGAACGACATAGACCAGCCAGATCAGCCTGCGCCGCAGGGATTGCTGGTACTGCTCCATCCCGGCCTCGACATACGCCTCGCGCGATCCGGGACGGCCGGCCTCTTCCCAGTCATGCTCCATCCTGCGGCGTCGCTCGGACCGGAAATACCACGACAGCCCGAAATAGACCGCCGTCAGGAGGATTAGCCCGAATATCAGCAATCGAAACAATGCCAGCATGGCGCGGCTCCCCGGTTTTGCCTGCAGGGTTGCAATACACGGGGCGGTGCGTAAACTCCATAGCGGATCGGGGATCGTCCGCGATGTGATGCGGTCGCCCGAGCGGCCCGACGCCCCCCGGACGCCCCCGGACGCCGGACCCGAAAGACCGGACCCGACACAGGAGAGACCCCATGTGTGACGCCTGCATCATCAACGCGGTCAAGGACAGGATGCTGTCGCGCCGCGCCTTTTTCACCACCGCTGCGGGGGCCGGCGCGGCCGCCGCCCTGTCACCCGTGGGCGCGCCACCCGCGATGGCGCAGGGGCATGGGCGCGTCGAGGATCTGACGCATGCTTACGGCCCTGATTTCCCCACCTATGTCGGCGAGCCGGGGATCTCGATGGAGCAGATGTTCAATTTCGACGATCACGGGTTCAACCTTCTGAACCTGACCGTGAACGAGCATACCGGCACGCATGTCGATGCGCCACTGCATTTCTCCGAAGATGGCGCGTCGGTCGACGAGATCCCGGTGGGCGATCTGGTCGCGCCGCTCTGCGTGGTGGATATCGCCGCGCGCGCCGCCGAGGATGCCGACACGCGGCTCACCCCCGACGATCTCCGCGCGTGGATGGACGCGAACGGCCCGATCCCCGACGGGGCTTGCGTGGCGCTTTATTCGGGCTGGGGGGCCAAGACCGGCAGCGATGCGTTTCGCGGCTTTGACGGCGAGGCGCAGCATTACCCCGGCTTTCACGTCGAAGCCGCACAGATGCTGATCGAGGAGACCGGCGCGCGGTCCATAGCCTCCGATACGTTGTCGCTGGATCACGGGGCGTCGGCGGATTTCGCCACGCATTACGCCTGGCTGCCGACGGGGCGTTTCGGGATCGAGTGCATCGCGGGTCTCGACCGGGTGCCGGCGGCGGGTGCCACCGTGGTGGTCGGCGCGCCCAAGCATCGCGGCGGCACCGGCGGCCCGGCGCGGATCTTCGCGCTGGTGTGAGGCGGGGAGGAGGACCTGATTTCCGAGTCTCTTAAAGGCTACGGCCAAGGCGCGATACGCGGCCGCAGGCCGCAGCGCCATCGCATGTCCGCCCCCCGGACAGGCGATTTGTAAAAGCTCGCGCATAGCTCGGACGTCTTTCGGATTGGCGGGCATAAAGCACACCGAAAGACTGTTGGTCGCCTGTCCGCGGACATGCAATGACACTGCTTGCTCATAAGACCGTTCAACCCCCGACCCCGCAACACCCATCCGTGACTATACTAGCGCCGCGATCCGGGATATGCGCGCCCCATGCGTCTGTTTCTTCTGACCGCCCTCACGATGATCGCCTTTGCCGCCAATTCCGTGCTCAACCGCATGGCGCTGGCGGGTGGCGGGATCGACGCGGCCAGCTTCGGCACCATCCGCTTGATCGCCGGCGCGGTGATGCTTGGCGCGCTCTGCGTCATCTTGCGTGGCGGGCTGCACCTGCGCGGGCCGGGGCGGGTCGCGGGCGTGCTGTCGCTGCTGCTGTATATCTACGGGTTTTCGGCGGCCTATGACGTGCTCGATGCAGGGCTTGGCGCGCTGATCCTGTTCGGCGTGGTGCAGATCACCATGTTCGCCGGAACCCTTATGGCGCGCGAGGCGGTGCCGCCGCGCCGCTGGATCGGGGCCGCGCTGGCGTTTTCCGGGCTGATCTGGCTGCTCTGGCCCGGGGCCGGGCCGCAGGTCAGCGTGGTGCATGGCCTGTTCATGGCCGCGGCCGGGATCGGCTGGGGGATCTATTCGCTGGCCGGCCGGCGCAGCACCGACGCGCTTCAGGGCACCGCGGCGAATTTCATCCTCGCCGCGCCCTTGGGTCTGCTGATCGGGCTTGCCCTGCCCACCGGTGCGGGCGGCACGGTGATCGGCGCGCACGGCATCATGCTCGCCATCCTGTCCGGCGCGGTGACGTCCGGCTTGGGCTATGCGCTGTGGTACCGGGTGCTTCCGGGGCTTGCCTCGTCGGTCGCGGCGGTGGCGCAGCTCACCGTGCCGGTGATCGCGATGTCCGGCGGAATGATATTCCTCGGCGAACACCTGAGCCTGCAATTCGTCATGGCCAGCGCGCTGGTGCTGGGCGGGGTCGCGATCTCGGTCCTGCCGCTTCAGGGGCTGATCAGGCGTTCCAGCGGATCGTAGCCGAAACCGCCGTCAAAGGCGACGCGTGCAAGGCTGTCGGGCTTGATGCGCAGTGTCGCCATGTCCTCGCGCAGGACCCAGCGACGGCGCGTCACGATGCCTTCGGGATCGCGCCAGTCCGCATCCAGCGCCCCTGCCATGACCTGACAGCGAAAGAACACCTCGACCTGATGAAAGCCGCGCTCGGGGGCATGGAACTCGTTTATCAGGCAGGGCGCGCCCACCTCGATCACCAGACCCGTCTCTTCATGCACCTCGCGGATGAGGGTGTCGGGCAGCGACGCGCCCGTCTCGACCCCGCCGCCCGGCGCGCACCAGAGCGTGCTGGCGGGATCCGCGACCGCATTGACCAGCAACAGCCGCTCGTCCTCGACGATCACGGCACGGGCGGCAAGGCGTGGGCCAGAAGTCAGGCTGGTCATTGCAACTCCTGCAGGCGGGCTTCGAGCGGTTATGCCCGCCGCGTGCGGTGCCGGCAAGCGCGTCCGAATCGGGCTTGTCATTCCCCCGCCCGCCGGGCCAGCCTGTCGCAAAATCACGGGAGGGACGGGACATGACCGGGAACACGCGCAATGGCGGGCAACTGCTGGTGGATTGCCTGATGGCCTTGGGGGCGCGGCACAGCTTCGGCGTGCCGGGCGAGAGCTATCTGGCGGTACTCGATGCGCTGCACGACACGTCCGGGCAGCTCGACTTCACGCTCTGCCGGCACGAGGGCGGGGCGGCGTTCATGGCCGCCGCTTACGGCAAGCTGACGGGCCGCCCCGGCATCGCCTGGGTCACGCGCGGACCGGGGGCCACGAATGCCGCGATCGGCGTGCACACCGCCATGCAGGACAGCGCGCCGATGATCCTGTTCGTCGGTCAGGTCGGCACGGACATGAAGGGGCGCGAGGCGTTTCAGGAGCTTGATTACCGCGCCGTCTTCGGCAGCATGGTGAAATGGGCGGTCGAGATCGACGACGGCGACCGCATCCCCGAGATCATCGCGCGGGCGTGGAAAACCGCCCTGACGGGGCGGCCCGGCCCGGTCGTGGTGGCGCTGCCCGAGGACATGCTGAGCGGGGCTGTCACCGCCGCCCCGCTGAGCGGTCCCGCGCGCTATGTCGAGCCCGCGCCGGGTGCGGAGGCCGTCGAGACCACGCGCGCCATGCTCGCGGGCGCAGAGCGCCCGGTCATCCTTTACGGCGGTTGCAACTGGACAGCAGAGGGGCGCGCGGCATTGCAGGGCTTTGCCGAAGGATCGGACATCCCGGTCGTGTCGGTCTTTCGCTATCAGGACAAAGTCGACAACCATTCGCCGGTGTTCTGCGGCGAGGCGGGCGTCGGCATGGTGCCGCATGTCCGCGCGCTTCTGGCCGGGGCGGACGTGATCCTTGCGATCAATGCGCGTCTGGGGGAAAATTCCACCGATGGCTACAGCGTGCTTGCGGTGCCCGAGCCCGGGCAGCGGCTTATCCATGTGCATGCCTCGGATACGGAGCTGGGCAAGGTCTACGTCCCCGCGCTCGGGGTGCAGGCGGGGCCGAACGCCTTTGTCGAGGCGCTCAACGCCAAGGGCGCGGTGACCGGGGGCTGGTCCGCGTGGCGCAGCGAGGCGCGCGCGGCGTGGGAGGCGGGCTTTGATCTTCCCGAACAGCCCTCGCCGGTCGATATGGGCCGGGTGACGACGCATCTGCGCGCGGTGCTGCCCGAGGACGCGATCATCACCAACGGCGCCGGCAATTTCGCGATCTGGTCGGGGCGGTTCCTGAAATACGGGGAAAACATGCGTCTGCTGGCACCGCAATCGGGGGCCATGGGCTATGGCATCCCCGCCGCCATCGCCGCAAAGCTGGTGCACCCCGACCGCCGCGTCGTCTGTTTTGCCGGCGACGGCGACTTCCAAATGACCGGGGCGGAGCTGGCCACCGCGGCACAGGCGGGGGCGCAGCCGGTGATCCTGGTGCTCAATAACGGCACATACGGCACGATCCTCGCGCATCAGGAAAAACACTATCCCGGGCGGGTGTCGCACACAACGATGGTCAATCCCGATTTCGCGGCGTTGGCGCGCGCCCACGGCTTTCACGGCGAGCGGGTGGAGACGACCGCAGGTTTCGCCGACGCTTTCGCGCGCGCCTGCGCGTCACCGACGGGCGCGGTGCTCGATCTGGCGATCTCGCCCGAGGCGATCACCCCGCGCACCACCTTAAGCGCGATGCGCGCGGCGGGGCTGGCGCGACAGGCGGATGGCTGAGGGGATCACGAGGACGGGCCGATGCGGTGGTTCAGGATCTTCGGCAGATTGCCATCGCCAACCGGGGGCGACGGCCAAGAAAATTTCAAATTTTCTTGTACGGAATTTTTTCAAAATTCCGTGGGTCGGGACGCCTTCATCCGGCCCGTCGCCCCGGCGCTCGTGCGGTCGAGCCTCGCAAACCGCATGGCGCGGTTCGAGACGACATGACGTGACAGGGTCGAAGCCTGTTTTCAGCCCGCGCGTTTCGGCCTATAGCCGCGGCATGAAACCTGTCCTGATCCTGTCCGCCCTGATCCTTGGCCTGATCGGCAGCGCAGCGCGCGCCGATTGCATCGTGCTGCTGCACGGGCTGGCGCGCAGCGACGCGTCGTTTCTGGTGATGCAGCAGGTGCTGGAGGCGCAGGGCCACGAGGTCTTTTCGCCCGATTACCCCTCGACCGAGGAGGATATCGCGCACCTGGCCGAGGAAACCCTGCCCTTCGCGGTGCATGTCTGCGCCGGCGAGCGGCTGCATTTCGTCACCCATTCGATGGGCGGGATCCTGCTGCGCGTCTGGCTGGAGGACAATCGCCCGGAAAATCTCGGTCGCGTGGTGATGCTGGCGCCGCCCAATCACGGCAGCCAGCTTGTCGACGAACTGGGCGGGCTGGAGCTTTTCAGATGGCTCAACGGGCCGGCGGGGCTGCAGCTTGCCACCGGGCCGCACGGCGTGCCGGAAAACCTGCCGCCCGTGGATTTCGAGCTTGGCGTGATCGCCGGGACACGCTCGCTCAATCCCTATTTTTCGGCGCTGATCGAGGGGCCGGATGACGGCAAGGTCTCGGTCGCCTCGACGAAGGTCGAGGGCATGGCCGATCACCTCACGCTGCCGGTCTCGCATACCTTCATGATGAACAATCCGCTGGTGATCGCGCAGGTCGAGGGATTTCTCGCGCATGGCCGGTTCGACCATGACCTGACCCTGGGCGATGTCATGCTGGGCCGCCGCGGGAGATGAGCGCGGGCCTTACCCTGCGCGGGGCGCGGGTGCTCTGGCCCGACGGATTCGGCACCGGCGACCTGTCGCTTGCCGAAGGCGTGATCGGGCCGAGCGCACGGCCGCGCGTCGTGGACCTGTCGGGGTTTCTGATCCTGCCCGGCATCGTCGATGCGCATGGCGACGGGTTCGAGCGGCATCTCGCGCCGCGGCGCGGCGCGATGATGGATCCGGGCCGCGGCCTTGTCGCCGTCGAGGCGGAGCTTGCCGCGAACGGCATCACCACCGCCACGCTGGCGCAGTTCTACAGTTGGGAAGGCGGCATGCGCGGGCCGGAGTTTGCAGCAAGGATGCTGACGGCGCTGGCCGGGATGCGGGCCGACGTGGCGACCGATCTGCGCGCGCAGCTGCGTATCGAGGTGGCGATGCGCGACGCCTACGCGGAGATCGAGGCGATGATCACCCGCTTCGGCGTCGGGTACGTGGTGTTCAATGATCACCTGCCGCATGACGCGTTGGCCAAGGGCAAGCGCCCGCAACGCCTGACCGGTCAGGCGCTGCGCATCGGGCGCAACCCCGAAACGCATTTGGAAATCATGCAGGGCCTGCATGACCGCATGGGCGAGGTGGACGGGGCGCTCGACGCGCTGGCCGCGCGGTTGATCGCGGCGGGCGTGCGGCTTGGCAGCCATGACGACCGGACGGCAGAGATGCGCCTGCGTCACCGCGCGCGCGGCGTGCGCATCGCGGAGTTTCCCGAAACATTGGAAGCCGCAGAGGCGGCCCGCGCGGGAGCAGACGCGGTGATCATGGGCGCGCCCAACGTGATGCGGGGCGGGTCGCATAACGGCAATGCCGGCGCGGGCGCGATGGTGAAGGCGGGCTGCGTCGATGCGCTGGCCTCGGATTATCACTACCCGTCGCTCGTGGCCGCGCCGTTTCACCTCTGCGATGCCGGGATCTGCGATCTGGCCACCGCGTGGCGGCTGGTGTCATCGGGGCCTGCGCGGGTGCTGGGTCTGGCCGACCGGGGCGCGCTGCACCCCGGGCTGCGCGCCGATCTCGTCGTGATCGACCCCGACACGCGGCGTGTGATGGCGACCGTTGCGGGCGGGCGGATCAGCTACCTGACCGGCGAGGCCGCGGCGCGCTTCGCCGCCTGACGCGTTGATATACGGCATGTGACAGGCGCGGCACAGGGTCCTATGCGGCTGTGCGAGGGGGCACGTATGGGCTTGAGTGGACATCAAAGCTACAACCCCGGCGCGGTACGCGACCGCAGGTCGCAGCGCCATCGCATGTCCGCCCCGTCGCACCAGAGGTGCGCCAGACTTTATTGGCACGCCTCCGGCGTGACGGACAGGCGCTGGCGCTGCTTCGTCGAACGACCGCATCAGCTCATCACCCCTCCAGAATGCGGCCGACCATCTCGCCCGTGTCGCGGCTGAGCCCCGGCGTGGCGCGAATGCGGTCAAGCTCGGCCCGGATCAGCGCCTGGCGCCCCCGATCATAGCGCCGCCACGTCTCGAAGGCGGTGCACATCCGCGCCGTGGTCTGCGGGTTGAGCGGATCGAGCGAGATCAGCCAGTCCGCGAGCAGCGTGTAGCCCTTGCCCGAGGCATGGTGGAACCCCGCCGGCGACATCGCCAGCGCGCCAAGCGTGGCGCGGAAGCGATTGGGATTGCGGATGGTGAAATCGGGATGCTCGGTCAGGCGCGCGGCGGTGTCGGCGGTGTCCTCGGGGGCGGCATAGAGGACCTGCAGGCTGAACCACTTGTCGATCACCAGTCGGTCATGCTGCCACTGGGCGTAGAAGGCGCGCGCCGCCGCGTCGCCCCGGCCCGATTGCAGCAGGCATGACAGGGCGGCAAGCTGCTGGGTCATGTTGCGCGCGCCGTCGTACTGCGCCTGCGCCTGCGCGCCGCCATCGCGCCGGGTAATGATCCCGAGCGCTGTATTGGCCAGCGACCGCGCGGCCGATTGTTCGGGATCGGGGCGGTAGGGGGCCTCCACCTGATGCTGTGCGTAAAGCGCGCGCGCGGTCTCTTCCATCGCTTCGGCGCGCGCGTTGCGCAAGGTCTCCAGCGCCTGCCAGATCGCCTGCGGGTCTGGGGTATCGCCCGCCTCGAACAGCGATTGCGCCAGATCGTCCTCGCTGGGCAGGCCGAGCGCGAGGGCGCGGAAGGCCGGGTCGAGCCGCGCGTCCCGCGCCATGGTCCGCACCGCATCCAGGTAGGCAGGATCGGGTGCCGCGCCATCCCGGATCATCGCCATCAGACCGTTGCGGGCCAGCGCGCGCCCGGCCTCCCACCTGTTGAACGGATCGGTGTCATGCGCCAGCAGGAAGGCGCGCTCGGCATTCGTGGTCTCACGCTCGACGATCACCGGGGCCGAGAAATCGCGCAGGATCGACGGGACGGGTTTGGCCGAGAGCCCTTCGAAACTCACGCTCTGACGCGCCTCGGTCATCTCGATCAGCCGGGTCGGCTGCACCTCGGAGCCATCCGGGCCCA
>Ga0307930_1000668_pt1 | contig 27405 bp, 23 predicted proteins | sample OrgLakmetageno46_FD_203161 | JGI IMG/M metagenome (GOLD analysis project Ga0307930, IMG submission 203161) | Saline water microbial communities from Organic Lake, Antarctica - #46 | ecosystem: Environmental > Aquatic > Non-marine Saline and Alkaline > Saline | place: Antarctica: Organic Lake...
AAAGCTATCTCGACGAAGACATCTACATGGAAGTGCCTCCTGATCTATGGGTAAATGGTAAGCCACCTGTGGACGAGGACGGGGATGAAGTTGTCTGTAAATTGCAACGCGGACTGTATGGGTTGATTGCTAACCTAGATAAAAAACTCAGTGTTGCATAGTTGATTCTCCCCAAATACAAAGAATTACCCTGCACCATACAGCAGCAGAAATTAAAACCCCTAAGAAGTCTGACTGGACTGAGCATCTTATGCTTGAAGCAAAAAACGCTCATTTACTCTTCAGTTGTGCTTCAGCCATCAAACTTCGAAGTATAAGACTCTACTGAGTGCCAGGGGCACGATGATAAAAAAATAAAGCGGGTTAGGCGCAAACCAAATCCATCTCAGTGCCTCCTGTGAAATACGTAAGCCTAACGCAAAAAAAACTTTAAGCTTTGCTTATTTTCGCGGCGACACCGAGAAAAATCTATGATTTCCCTAATTTTAGTGTTTATTTAGGCTACGCTGCTACAGAAAACAGACAAAAAGACAAAAAGACAAAAAGGTGGTAAATCGGGAGATCACGAGTTGGAAGAGTTCACAAAAAAAGCGGCAGGGCTCAGGGCAGGACATGCACATTCATCTAACCTAAACAGCATAAGCATAGCGCGGCACTGTAGTACACATAGACCCATACGCTGAATCTAGAATACATTCCATAAATTTCTTTGAGTTTCTAGTGGAGGCTGTCTGCCCTACTGTTCCAGTCAGTGTAGCTTGCTAATTTCAAACGTCTTTTACAATATCTTTTCTCTAGGATCAGTGCTCTCTCTCAACAGAAGTCGCTATAGGCTAGCAAGCCTCAGCGTGCCTCCTTTGCTTTAAATTTTTAAAAACATGGCGCTTTTCTTATCATCCAGAGGCGGGTTAGCCTTACTCCGCAGCCTTCTCAAACTAAAACCGAATGCACCTAGCTTAGCGAACAGCTTAATCCCTTATGCTTGCTGGATGGCCAACCCCTTGTTGCTCAACATGAATGATCGCCAAGCAGAAGAGCGTGTGCTGCGTGGGAATTTGCTGGCTCCAAGAGAGCGTGCAGAAGACTTGAATTTATGGGCGGATGACAACCCAACGCGCACTTGGCTGCGTCGTTATTGGCTCACGTCCAATTATCGCGGCACGCCACGCTATCACGCAGCTGCAGCAGCTATGAGCGACCCAGCCATATTGCCCACTTTAACTACCACCAAGAAAATATTCTCTATGAAAGAGTGGAAGTTTCGAGGCACTGCAGCAGCCGGAGGAGATGTAATTGGGCCTGACTCGGGTGCGGACGAGCGGCGCCGCTTGGCGGCAATCGCTAAAATCGAAACCGCAAATGGTGCTCTGGATGGCCTCGAAACATTGGAAATCTTAGAAGCAGCGGGTTGTGCGCTAGGGGGGCGGTCAACTTTTAACGCGTGGTGCGAAGCGCATGGCGTGTTTGAGTTCCTGACGCACGAGTACGTCGCGGCATTAGCCAAGCACATTCGGAGCTTGAACCTGCCCGCGGGGTCGGTGGTTCTGGAGCTCGGCAGCGGCAGCGGTAGGCTAGCACATTTCTTGCGGCGGGAGCTTGTGGGCAGTAAGCTGAGAGTAGTGGCTACGGATTCGGGCGGTTGGAATCTGAAGCGAAAAGACAACTTGGGCGCTGGCGCCGAGGCGGTCGAGACGTTGAACTACGAGCAGGCTCTCAAGAAGTACCAGCCAAATGTAGTGATCACGGCCTGGATGCCCATGGGCGTAGATTGGTCCGCAGCCATTCGTGGCACTGCCTCCGTGCAGGAGTACTTGCTGGTGGGCGAAGCCGACGACGGGTGCTGCGGCCACAATTGGTTTACATGGGGCAATCCTGACTTCTTTGTACGTGCTTCGCCACTACGAGCACGAGGAGAGAACTCCAAGGAGCCTGCACCTGACAGCAGTGATCATCAACAAGCTCCGTACCAGGCCGATGGTTGGACGCGCCAAGACCTCCCTGCGGTGAGCGCACACCAGCTCTCTCGTTTCGACAGCGAAGACTTTGTTGGAAATTCCTGTACTGTGGCCTTCCGTCGGAAATGAGAGGCGAGTCACGAGTCAACACAAGTTTTTTGCAGCTAGTTGCAGATAAAAGTGATCAGTTGCGATAGGGAGAGGCGATTGGGGTAGACGGGCGGTTGTACAGACGAACTTTTGACCAGTTTACCAGCAATAAAGATGATTTCACTGCAAAATTCTCTATTCTCGGGTTTCGTAGTGCAGAGGGCAGAGGAAACTTTGGATCTTCAGGTATAATATGTAATCTCTTACCAAGGCCCAGTTCCCCACTTCATTGGCCTTTAAACTTGGAACCAAGAATACTACTTCCATACCTCTGTCTTAGGCCGCGATTTCATATGGTTTATGGTTAAGAAAATTAGAATTCATCGAATTTCAATGTCTTCGAACTCGAATCAGGCGCAGAATTCCTCTTAGCATAAGCGATATCTCAATCCATTTACCAATACAATTGGCAGTGGGCAGTGACTGCAGAGATAAAGGCAGTTCAGTGAACGGGACATGAAAACAGGAACTCTTTTTCTCGATACCCTCAGAAGTTCTTTTAGAAGTTCTTCGAGACCGAAACGGGGGCCTCTGGGCTAAAGAGCACAGGAAGCGCATCGTCGGCCGCGCAGCTGGCGTGGCCGGCTCCGCGCACGTAATAGTTGCGCACGCCGGCGACAAACGTGGACGGAATTCCGTTGAAGTCCGTCGCGCCTGCCTGGGTGTAGGCGCCGCAGTTGGGAAAGAGGAGCCAATCGCCCACGTCCAGCTTTGGGCAGTTGGGGAGCGCGCAAAACACCATGTCGAGAGAGTCGCAGGTCGGGCCGAAAACGGTCGCGGTGGTGCCCGGCGGCCCAGGAGCAGTGCAGGGAGCAGCATTCCCTGTACTGGCGTCCACACGAAAGGGGACGGCTTTGGGCAGCCACCCGTCGTAAAGGACAGCGTTGAAGGCCCCATACAAACCGTCGCCAATGTAGTAGTGCACTTCCCCGCCACGGTCGGCGGAATCTACTGCAGCTTTGCTGTTCAGGTCGGTTGCGGCGGGGGTTGCGGTGGTCTTGACCGAGGTGGTGGTGGTGGTGGTGCTGGCAGCAGAAGTGGCGGCGTGGTCAGCTGAGTCGTGGACGAAAGTTGGGGCCGTGCGCATGGGCACCCCCGGCAGAGGGCCCGGAGGCGGCCACGGCTGCGCTGCGAAATGAGCGGCGAAGCGCTGGTTCAAGCGCGCAGGCCGCCGCCGCCCCCTTGCAACCGGAGGGTGGGCTGGCGGGTTCTTCGCACCAGCCGAGGCGCCGCGGCCGTTTGAAGCCGCTCCTGCAGCAGCAGCAGCCGTAGCTCCAGCACTGGCTGGGTGGGAGGCGTCACCAGCAGCACCAGCACCAGCAGCAGTAGCAGCCGTAGTAGGAGCCACCGCAGCTACGGCAGCGGCGGCGGGCGGGGTCCGGGCAGAGGCGCGAGGCACAACGAAAGCAGTGGTGGCTGGCCGCCCGCCCGCAGCATAGTCCACGTCAGTGCCCGCGAAATGCGCAGTGACGCAGGTTGCCAGGCGCTGCGGCCGCACCCGAGGAATGGGCTGCAGGACAGCGCGAGCCTGGGCCAGTTCTTCCTTGGCCTCTTCGTCGGGCTCTTCTTCGCACGACGAGCTGTTGGACGAGCTGTTGTCAAACGAGCTGCTGGAGTTGTAACCAGCGGAGCTGTTGTACTCGGGCTCCACAGTTGATGGCGGCGGTGGTAACTCGGGGCCGTGATGGTCCACTTTTTCGTGGGCTTTCGGCTCGGCACAGTCTTGGTACAAGCTGCTGCTGCACCCACCGCCGGGGAGCCGTTCGCGCTTCCCAAACACGTGCGTGACCAAATGAGACGCGCACTCGGCAAAGTAACGCCCAGGCTCGCTGATCACCTGGAGGCCTCCGGGAAAGTCTTTGGCGGGAAACAAGTCGTCGAGGGCCGCGTTGATCACTTCGCAGACTTGGTTCGGCGCCTGCGGGTCAAACGAGCTCCCGGCGGCGCAGAAAGCACCCCCCGTGTCGGGGCGAAACCCGCCGCCAAACCCGCCCCCAACGTCCAGAAGCCAGGGGCGCACCAGAGCCGACGGGTCAAGCTCCAGCTGCAGCTGCCGCACCCGCTTGGCCTGCTCCAGGGCCGCGCGAAACGCCATGGCGTCGCCGGCCCCACTGCCCACGTGGAAGCTGACCCCCGCGAGACGCACGCCATTCTCGGCACACGCCGCCAGCAGGGCCGGCACCTCGTTCGGCATGGCGCCGTACTTCACCCCAAAGGCAAGGCGGGCCGTCGGATCATCGGCGCGCAGCCGCAGCAAGGCCCCTACATTAGGGCAGCCCCCTTTCAGCTTCGCCACTTCGGCGACGGAGTCAAAAGTGGTGTGGGGAATGCCCGCCTTTTTCAAGCACGCCAGATCGGTAGGGCGCTTGCAAGGGTTGGCAAACACGATCCGGTCCGGGGATACGCCTAAGCTGAGCACCTGTTCGTTATCCCGCAAAACACAGAACATGGACGACAAACCCTGAGATTAGAGAATTCCAACTCAACGTATATTCAACTAAGAAAGAAACAATCTCGCTGAAATCTATGAAGCAAGCGACCCCGCTTTATATGTGCTGTGGTACCGCCGAGTTGTCATGTGTCGTATCGTAAAACAAGACCTCCACAGAGGGATTTAAGAAGGAAGTGTAGATGACAGAAAAGAAAGAGCACATGAAAGCTATCTACATACCTTTTGCGCCTCGTTCGCCGACGCGCAGTCGAAGCCGCACCCGATGCTCGCCAGTGTGGCTAAGAGGCCGTGGTCAGGGAAGCATTTGACCGCATAATGAGGGGTCACCCGCGGCATAGCCGCTTTCAAGTGCGTATAAAGCTTCGTCACCGCCGCTAAATCTGAGGAGGCAAAAAAATACAAGGAGAGCATCTGAATTAGCATTAGAAGACAGTACAAAAGATATCGTCAAAATACAGACAATTATGCCGTGTCCTGATGTAGCTCAAAGGGCCGCTGGATCCTACACGAAGCTCACGGGAAGTGTACAACCGCTCAATAATATAATGGGAGCCCGGAGACCCGATTGCATACCAGTGATGTAAAAAGTGTCCGTGCCGTCCTCATCTGGCTTGGAATTCATGATGATTTTCGCAGCGTGCGAGAGAAGGGCAGATGGTCCACCGTGCGGTAAACGAACCACTGGACCCAGGGACGGAGGGTCAACGACACCGTCATCATCGAGGCTGCCCTCGCCGTCTTTAACCTCAAGATGGGAAAAAGCTGCAGCTACAGCCTCGGAGGCGTCGGCAGTGAAAGGGGAATTTTTGCTACTACTCCAGTCCGCTGCTCCCGCACCATCAGGCCATTCTGCCTGGAGCGAATGCGCAAGGGTTGCCTGTAGGAGTAGTGCACACGACATCATAATGTTTACGCACAACAGCTTCTCCTTGAGAACAACGATAGCGCTGTAATCAATCAACACCTTAGCTTCCCATATAATGGCTTCTTTGAGTCTTGAATATCTAGACCGCTCTCACCACCTTCATTGCTTCTGATTCTACCGGGGCCATTCTAACCGCTCGCTGAATCAAATGCATCAACTATACTATCAGTCGAATTTGCCCAGAAACACACACCAAATAATAAGTTTTTTTTAAAAGGAAAATACCATTACGAGAAATGCTGAGGTACGGAAGAGCCAAGCGGTTGTTGGGGTAGAACAATGTAGGGGACACGTTCACTTGCTCACGAAGTTCTCAGAGGTTACGCGCCGAAGAGCGAGGCGTGTTGCGGAAAATGGAGCCAGTCATTAACCCCAAGAATCAGAAAGAGTTCTTGGGTTCTTCGGAGCGGAACGGGATTGCGATTCGGCGAAATTGGTGTACTACTGTAGTAAACCAAGATCTCACTGCATTCATGGACAACTATTTCCTCTTTCTTGGGCATCGGGGACTCAGCTCAGGGGTCATCTCCTCTCGCTTTGCGTGCAAGCACCCAAAGCTCGGTCTGAATATTGATATCGTCGATATATACAATGGCATATACCGGCGGCAATTTTTCATTTCATGATCAGCGGGCTATGTTAATGGCCGTGGCAGCTTCTACGCTTAGGGGCCATTCCCCGCCAAGTACATTCAGGCCGATGACGCCCGCGCTCCACACACTCCATGCACAACTTACAAGCGCGCAATTAAGTAATGTGCCAGAAATAGCCTCAAGAATCAATCAGTTAGGCTATGATTCCTGGGACCAACTTCTTGCGATTTCCATTACCGATTTCGGATTTGTGATAGGACAACTCTCTGTTTCGATAGACGATGCGCAGAAGCTTGGAACCTATTGGGGTCAGTGCGCCAAGAAGAGGGCAGAAGTTTTGCAAATGAGGCAAGACTTCGAGCACCATGAAGAGAACAGGGCGAATGATGAAAGGTGTGGGCGCGAAGAGGCGGCTTCTGAGGCGGCTTCCTCATCGCGCAGGTCCGATGTGATGCCTCCTCCCTCAAAAACGCCTTCTACAAGTGGAAAAACAAGAGGTAGCCCGGAGAACGTTTCTCGCCGTGCTGAGGACAAGTCGTACGTTGACTTTAAGGATCGACCAATTCAGAATCTTCCGGAATCGCGCCGCAAAGCAAGTGGAGGAGGCAAAGTCGTTTCGTCGAATGCATCCAAAACCCCTCCAAGAAGTAAGAAGACAGGGGGGCACGCGCACAAGAAGCAGCAGCCAGCAGAAATTCCTTGCGTCGACCCCAAACCCGATGCTCAGTCGCATTTCGATATAATTAAGAATGACGGCTTTACACCGTGCGGAGAATTTATGGACGTGTCGAACAGTAATGCTAGCTTTTTGAAAAGGTGCGTGCGCGCGAAGGAGGTTGTTGATGACAGCACGGTGCTCGCGGAGTGGGATGGCTGCTGGCACATTGCTAAAGTAATGGAATCTTTTGAAGGTGTTTGGCGCATTCAAAGGGAAGCTGTGTACTCCACGGCCAGCACTACCCAGCAAGACCGTGCTCGAGACCATAAGGTCACTTGAAATATCTTGTCTGGAATGTTTGTTCTTATGGCACAAAATTTATACTTTGCTTTCTCATAGTAGTAAGCGCACTACTTTTGTTGCCACGCTTCGCTCCTTTTTAATTTGTATTTCCTTTTATTGATGTGCCTACACGCGTGTGCAGACTTTGGAGGAATGGCTGCAGTGGGAATCTCCTCGCTTGATGTACCGCCGTGGTGTGCTGAAAACATCATCTCGGTTGCGTCTCGAGTATGCAGGCGACGGCCTCAACTTGACACCGCCAACATTCGACAACAGCAACAAAAATCGCGTGAGCGTGGATACTTTAGCAGCATCTTCCAACTCGCCGAAACGTGCAGTCTCATGGATACGACAACTTTACGACGTGCTGCAACATCCTGATCCACGCGTCTCGAGCATGCTGGCCTGGTCCTCTTGCGGCACGGCGTTCGGAATTCACGAAGACTTCATCGAGGAGCTCTGCGGTGACGGGAAGCCATTCATCGCGAGCAACTTCAAGTCGTTTCGACGACGACTTACCAAGTACGGCCTCTTCGTCAGCCCTTATGCTCGTCCCCAACGTGGCAGGGTTGCTCGCGGTGGTGGGTACATAGCTTTTTACACCAAAGAAGGACTGCATCGCGACTTAACTTGGGAAGGATTTTCTGAAGTCCTAAAACGTCCCCAGGAATTTCATCGTGAGCAGAATCATAATTATTCTGCCTCAGCTGCTTCGACGTACTCCGAAGACCCAAATTCGTTGGCCAGTCTGGACGATGATATATCGACACCGAAACGGAAACGAGACAGGCTCATCATGGTCGATCCTGACACGTCAAATACCCCTTCTTTAACCTCGATGCGAGCGGTATGCCATGATGTCGCTACCGACATACCCCGAGTGACTGACTTGACCCAGGATCATGATGGGGCAGACTCTGGCCCCGGTGTCGAGCAAGTTGCCTTAGCTCCGAAGGGAATATCAAGGAACGGTAATGGGCGCTCGGCTACGGTAACAACGCCACCACTGCCTAAGTCTGTTGTCGAAATGGTTTCATATGATCCACTGGCTGCGCCTTCAATTGGTACTATTAAAGAAATTTGTCCAGTTAACACAGTTCAGGGTGGGGACAAGAGCATAGATCATGATATCTACAACAGCGACGTGGACGACGACAGTCATAGCGCCGTGCGCTCTGACAGCCATCGGAGCGCTCAAGGTCAAGCTGAGAATGATGCAGGAGCTGACAAGAACACAAATCAATGCAGCAGCTCTAGCAGTGCTAGAGAAGAACCGTGTACGAGCGTCAGCAACAATACTAGTAGCGACAACAACAACAGCATTGACAGCAACAATGTGAGCTTGGGCTTGGCTCTGACTGGTGACGAGCTTAAGCGAGTTGCGCGTGCAGGTGGCGTCACAGTGCGCAGCCTCGAACGGAACCAAATTGAGGACCCTACAGACCGATTCCGGGAGCCACGTGAGAATAGTCGAGGCTCGTCGGCAGCATCGGGCTTGTCGGCCGGTTGTGCACAAGATCGCGATCCACTGGATGGCCGCCGGGTGCAAATATTCTGGCCGACCATTCATCAGTGGTTTGACGGCACCTTGCATACGGTAGGGACGACTCCTTCCCTGTACAGCACTGCTCCAAAGCCTCCACTCGATTTGCAAAGGGGAGGTGGCAAATTTCGTGTGGCTTACGACGACGGCGACGAAGAGGTTGTCAGTGAAGCCTATCTCCGTCTCCACAAAAACGTGTACTTGTACCCCTACACTCCAACCGCGAAAGAGCTTGAGGCTAATGCTCTCGCTGAGGCCAAAGCTAAGGCTGATAATGAGGCTGCTGCTATAGCTGCAGAAAAAGCCAAAGAAGAAGCAGCAGAAAAAGCAGCAGCAGAGAAGGCCGCTGCAGCAGCGGCAAAGGCTGCTCGAAAGGAAGCTCTAATGGTAGAGCGCGCCAACAAGCGATCGCCGAATTCCAAGCCTGACGTTCTGGCAGCTTCAGCTCCTGCGGCAAACCAAGCATTAGATAGCGGCAATGAATCCAGCAGCGACAGTGACTCATCCGAGGAGGAAGAGGACAATAAAAGCAATGCACTGGACGCTACTGGATATGCTGCGCTGACTTGTCAAACTGGGAACACGCCGCCCGACGCTATCAACATCGGCGATGACGGCAACGATCACGGCGACGGTGGCTTGAGTGGCAACACGCAGAATGGACGCGCTGGGGCTACTGAAGTGCTGGGACCTGGCCAGCAAGTGTGGTTCAGCCCGCGGCGGCGGCGGTGGGTGGCGCGCGTGGCATGGCGCGGTGCTTACGTAACCCTGGGGCACACGTTCGCGCGGCGGCACGCGCTCGCCGTCTTGAAGCGGGCGCGCGAGTTGGTTCCGCTCGCTGTCGAAGAAGCAAATGCCCTCGCAGTCCAGGCAGTGCCATTAGCAGCAGTATCAGCGACACCAGCTGCAACAGCTGCGCCTACTGCAGCAGAAGCACCTGCAGCAACAGAATGTGTACCGGCAACGCCAGCTCCAGCAGCAGAATTGGCGGCAACGGCAGCAGTGGTGCCAGCAGCGACTACGAAAGCTGTCGAGGATGCTACTAATGCCTCAAGGAGTGCAGAGGTATTGCCCGAAAGTATTATGGCCAGTTCTGACGAAACGTCAGCACTATGTCGTACTTCTACAAATGGCGACGATGACGTCATTATTGGCAACGAGACCCCGGCCAAGCGCCCTCGCAATGAGCCTCAGAACACAAGTGACGACAGCGGTGCTACCAGCAGCGAAGGTCTCGAGAACACAACTTCATCAGAGGACCCCTCCATAGCTCTGCTCACGAATGTGTTACCTACTGACTCATCTTCGTCGTCACCATCGTCGTCGGAGAGTTCGCCGTCCTCGAAGTTGCTCTTGCGCTCAGGGCGCCTTGCGGGCTTACCGCCAGAAATTGACCCGGATAAAGCTGAAAATGATCTGGCCAAGATCGCAAAAGCTGAAGCGGAAGAATTGGCAGTGTTGAAAGCAGAAGCCAAAGCTGCCAAACGCAACGGCGATGGCAATGTCAACAAGATTGGGATTGATAATGACAGAAGCATTGAAAATGGCAATGGAAATGTCAACGGCAACGGTCTTAATTCACTCTCTTTACCGGCCCCAGATGTCTCGAATGACGCAAGCAGCTCCTCAATCGAAACACTAGCCCCAGTAGTTGCTACGCTCCCATCGCCCCCCATTTGGCTTAGTACTATCCTTGCGTCCACGTCCGCCCTCGATGCTCACTTTGACGCAGCCGCGCGAATTGCGACCCGCTCTAACCGCACAAAGCCTCACGCAAACATTCAAAATCTCCTGAGAGGGCGTAACAGCAACATGAGCAGCAACGGCAGTACTGACAGCACTAGCAGCATCAGCAGCAACAGCAACAGCAGCAGCAGCAGCAGCAGCAGCAACAGCGCTAATCGTGTGGTTAGTCCCAGCAGTTCCTCAGGCGCCGCCAGCATGGATCTCGATGGAAAGACCCAGCGCGAGCCCGAGGATCCGGTACAAGACGACGAGTTTTCGGACACCGACAGCGACGACGATCATGGTGGCGATGCTCGTAGCAACAGCAGCCCTAAGTCTAACGAGACAAGGCGATCTCCGCTCGTTTATCGCAAGAAAGTGGCCATGCCAGAGCGTGTCAAAGTTGACGAAACATTCGCGCATGCTCTCGACGGTATTAAAATATATTGAAGATATGACTGTGTTGAAGATAAATCGTAAATGTATACACTTGCTAAAGAGAATCGAATGATAACTATATCATTTATTTCGTTTGCATAATCGTCACTTGAGTTCACTTCTTTTTCGGACGAGCCATTTCTTTAAAGTCTGTCTCGCCTTTGATGTGCATCGACAGATCTCGCCCTGGAGTTGGCAGCATCTCTGCACGCCACGCATTGCGGTAACGCCGTGCTTGGGCTCTTGGCGCTCTGCGACCAATTAGCGAGTGCCATCAACCGCACGTACTTGCTCATTGCTGGCACCAACGCTCCCATCGTGCGGCTCACGGCCACGCGCCCTCGGAAGTTGCAGGAAATGAGCCGAGCCATCTTGCAACTGGAGCAGCCCCAGTCGCGAGCCCAGCGGCAAGAGCAAATGAAGCGGCAACACGAACTGAAGCAGCAACAGCAACATTCTAAACGCCACAAGTCCAAGCAAGCGGCGTTTGTACCGCAGCACCAGTTGACGTTCAAAGCGCAGCTGAAAGCGCCTCTGAAGCCAGAGCCAAAGCTGCAAGCGAGGCCGCTGGGCATTCCAGGAGCTCCAAACCATCCTTTCCACACCAACACGACATACGACGCGGAAGGCTTAGCGCTTCGGTCCAGCGCGAGCTACCAGTCCAAGAGCAAAAACAGCAACTACCGAGACTTTGTGTCCCCCTACAAGGGGGTCAGCTTGGAAGCGGCGAGCGGGCGGTGGATTTCGCGGCACACCCACGCGAAGCACACGTCTTTTCTGGGGACGTTTGACACGGCGATTGACGCGGCGCGTGCGTACCGGGACCACGCGGCAAGCTTGGGCCTCTTGCCGTTGACGGCGCTGGCGGCTGCGAAAGCATCGTCATCTTCGTCTTATTCCTCTCGGCGTTCTCCCTCACCTTTGTCGTTATCGAGTTCCTCATGCGGCAGGATTGTGTCTTCATCGTTGTCATCGTCGTCATCATCATCCACGTCATCGTCGTCATCGTCGTCGTCTTCATCGCTGTCCTCCTCATCATCATCATCATCAAGTTCTTCTTCGAGAAGAACTTCGTCGAAACTCAAAAAGACCACATCCCTGCCGTCTCGGCGGCCGTTGAGGAAAACACTTGCAGAAGGAGTGGCCAGTGCAGCCGCTGCTCTTCGAGAGTCGTTAGATCTGTGGGACCCGCGGCACACCTCAAGCCTCTGCCTTCAGGTGACGGTTCTTTATCGTTGAAATGTTTTCGCGCGTTTCGATATGTAGGCTATGTGTCCGACTTTGTTTATGTGGTGTGTTCATGAATGACCGCGCATATACTGGACGTGCGATCATGCGTTTATTTCTCTTCATCGTTTCTCTCTCTGTGAATATTACTATCAGGCTCTCACTGAAGGAGCACGCATCATGGCCTTTGCCGAAGGCTCGCGAGCGAAGCGGCGGTTTGTGAACAGCGGGCAAGGTGGAATCCATTTGGGCAGCGGTGGGGCCGGGGGCACAGTGATGCTTCGCCCTGTGGATTGCCCGGAAGACGCAACCCCTAATTTGCATGTGGTGCGCGCGTGCCTCAGAGGCGACGTCGATCCTTCACACGACTTGCGATTTGCGGTCAGATCAATGGCCTGTACTCTGTGAGATGTGCAATCCCTTTGTGGGGAAAAGAAAAGTGCGCGTGGAAATTGAAAATACAACAAATAAGGCTTGATAGTGCCATTTCTTTGTTTCGGATCATCTACTATGCTTCACCTCAACTCATCAGGTGGATTTAATTACGGTGCGCGACGAAGAGAGCCCGCTGTTTGGCGAGCTCGATGTCGTGGCGAATCGCGACATAACCGTAGGCGAATTGGGCCCGTACGCTGGCGTGCTCCTTCGAGACGACGAGGTTCGAAGTACTAGTATATTGCGGTGTACAGGAGCGCAGCTATCTTGCTTGGGACGTCACCCGAATGTCATTTTGAGTCTGTTACTACTTATTCTGACGTGCTATATTTATTCACTTTTCATCTTCTCTCTTCTTGTGTACGTATTCATGACGCCACCAGGTGCTCAGCCACTTGGCGAAGAAGCCACGGTCTTTCCTGCGGGCCATGCACTTTTGGTATTCGGTGCTTTTCGATGGCGCGCAGGGCGGCGATGACGGCAGCATTTACGGCCAAGGCTCGTCCAAAAGCGCCGCGCTGCAGGACACCTTTTCGCTGTTTCCCTTTGCGGGCAACGCCATGGCGGTGATCAACGACTTCGCAGGGCCCAACCGCAGCGACGAGCACAAGGCCACCTGCTTGCCCCCCAACTGCAAGTACCAAGTGGTGAAAGCCAACGGGTGGCCCTACGTGTTCGTGATGGCGACCCAGCCCATCGCGGCGGGCGAAAGCTTAAGGGCCGACTACGGGGACGCGTTCTGGGACACGTGGCGGCAAGTGGTGGAAGCCGAGCGGAGCGTGGACGAAGCGGCGCGCACCTTGCTTGAAGCCATTGCCGGATTAGGGATCATGGCGGAGCTGCCCAGGTCGGTCTTGAGGGCAATGGCTTGACGATAAGGCGGTACACATTTATTTCCTGCGACGCCGTGCTCTTGAGAGGGGCCGGAAACGCCTGTTCCTTTTGATCATTGAGGGGCGCTTGGGAGGGCCGTGTTTTTTTTTAAAAGAATTAATGGCTCCCTAATTTCCTTTAGTTCTCAAATCGCGGTGTATATATGAAGTCGCGATATCCCGCTCGTGGACAAACCAGCTAAGTTTGTTATATTTCGTGTGCGAGGAACAGCAAGATATGCCAACGAGATATTTTCATTGATATCATATTGGAGCAGCATGTCCGGTCAACGGTTCTCAAACGACAGTGAATGGTTCGCTTCGACGTCGAGTTTAGCGCGTTCTCGATCCTAAGCTAGCCCCTCTACTAGCTGGCACGCTCGTAGCTGACAGCTATGCTGCGGCCTGCGCTAGTAGCGTTTGGTGCTATCGTATGGGCATCTTTAGCAGTGCTTCTAGCGCCGATAGTTTTTGCGTCGCCTCCGCCAGACTATCATGCGAGGCCGGAGTTTTTCGCATCTAATCGAACCGTTGGCAAAGGGCAGCAGTGGGATAATGAGTGGGAATACGTGGACTTGGCCTTCAAGATAGACTACTCTGCCTTAGAAGGCCCTGGTCAACATGTTTTGAATGGCATTTTCTTAGGCCACACCATTGCCCGCGAGACGTTTGCCACGCAGTTTATCTTAGACGTGCACCGTGCAGTCAACGTGAGCACTAACCGGCTATTCGTGCACAACGTGACTCCAGCAGCGCACCATTTCGAGCATGCAGCGCGGTATGTGATGGTCAACTTTCGGCTTTACCACGTGACCAATGTCACGGGTGCAGACGATGACGCATATGAGTTTGCGGGTGCGGGCGGGCGGCCGGGGGCGCGAACTCCTGGCTTTGCAGCGAGAGAGTTAAATCCAGCTTATTCGCGCGGCGGGGGCTACCACGAGGACAACGAAGCCTCGAATGACATCAAATGGGCAGAAGATGCAACCTGGCGCCTGGGCAACTCCGGCGATCTCAGTACAGTGGAAGCACTCGCAGAGCTTTCAGATCAGGTGCGAGTCCTAGATTAGCGTATTGTAGATTGCGCATTTGAGGATGACGTAAAGGCTTTAGAGGTAATAATTTAGCGTGCAACAGTAGTGTGTAACATATTCATCTTTTCATTTCTAGTTTAGAAGTAGCATTGTGCAGCCTTGCCACTGCGTTCATTTTCGTAAAACATTTTTCACGGGATTTTGCTATAGGCCCAAAACCATGATTCCTTTTTGATCCAGCGCGGGAATGTCACTCGCGCCATTGACTCCCAGTGGGGTTTGATCAGCTTAGACTGGGACTTGAGCCTGCGTCTAGCAGTGACCGTGGGGGTGGTGGACGGCTCGCTTCGCCATTCCGAGTCGCGTGTGGCAGACCCTTACGGGTACCAGCGCAAGCGCGACTGGGAGAAAGGCGAGGTGGGTATGGCTGACGATGACGCCTACACCGATGCGCCCACGGTCATACCTACAATACTGCCTACGCAGGAGAATTCAACACAGCCTTCGATAGTGCCATCGCTTTCGCCCTCGATGCCGTCTTCTTTGCCGAGCCAGCTCCCGTCGATGTCCCCAACTGCCTTGCCCTCAGCCACTCCGACCATGGCCCCCACCCCCACCTACCGCCCTTCCTATGCCCCGTCGCCCGTGCCTTCCACGGTCCCCTCTGCAGTTCCCTCGCCTCAGCCCAGCTCGGCGCCCAGCTCAGTGCCCACGTCGTCGCCCACCAATTCAACCCACGCGTCGTTTGCCAGTGGGGGCGGGTCGGGGCGAGGCGCGGCCACGGGCGAAGTCGAGGCTTACAGCGACGTGCTGTGGCTCAACCAGGGCGCTGACCGGTATCGCTTAAGATCTTTTGGTTTTGCTTAATATCTTTCAATCATGCGCTGATTTCAGTCAGGAGTATTCTTGCTCTGCTTCTTTACCTGTGCGTGTGTACTTCTCTTCTCTCTCTCTCTCTTTCACTGTTGCCTCTCCACCTTCACTCTCATTCCCTTCGGCAGCTACTGCGAGCAAGAAGAGCGCTACCCACTAGTCTATGGCGCCAGCCGGAAGCGCCGCTCAGCGTACTGCGAATTTGAGTACTTCTTTCGGGAAGACATTGCGACGGCACTCAACGTGACGACCTCCCGCGTACTGGTGCTCCTCATGAAAGCAGCCTCAAGAGACCATTCCTTAGTGTACTTTCGCATTTTGCCCCCCGCTACGGTTAGTCTTTCAGTTTAAGGCGTCATGGTGCCTGAATGTCTTCGATTACTCTGATGCAAGTTGAAAGAACAAGGTTATCTGATAGACGCACTATGTGTTTTTACGTGCTCTTCTTTTACTCTACCGCTTCTTTCTTCCAATAAAACAGGCTAATGAGACCTCGACCCACTTCTTAGTTGCGAATTTGCAAGACCAAACCCAAAACTTGGCCTCCTCGCTCTACAACGGCAACGTCACCGTGCGCGTGGACTCGTCCTGGGGAGTGTCTGGTTTTGGTGGGAAAGCGCGCAGGCTGGCACCGTATTTGCCGTATTCCACCCCTACCGATGCCGGCCCTTTGGTGCACCAATCAGCTTACGAGCGCTGCAAGCTCACGCGCCGCTGCCCTCGCGCCAACGAGCACTACAACATTAGTGCAGCCACTAAGCGGTTCAGTTACCAGGCGTTCGATGGGGGCCGCCACCACGAAATGTCCGATGCTTCCCACTTGCCGTTTGACCCGGTAGCCTCTGCGGCCGCGGCAGATGCTGCAGCTGCCTCTGCGGTGGTAGCCGCGGCGGCCGCAGCTGCGGATTTTGCAGGCAGTCAAGAAGCCACTGCTGCGGCGGCGGCGGCGGCTGCGGTGCCGGAGGTGTTCCTGCTGCCCGACGGAACGATCGCGCGCACCAATCGTGAAGCTGTTCTCGCGGCTGCGAGCGTGGAGCGGGCCCGGGGCACCGTGGAGCTGAGCGGCGGTGGGAACATCGGTGGTCCCAGTGGGCGTGGGTCGGGGAGCCGAGTGGGGCTCTTTGCGGACTTCGAAGACTGGCACGTGGGGAGCCACGGGTGGCGCCGCCGCGGTGGCCCACCTCCGCATGACCCCCAAGTCCCCCCTAACGGGGCCCATTTCTCACCACTGGCGTTCGAGTCCCTGGGTCCATCGGTGCCCACGCCCCCTCCGCCGGGACGAGCCTCCGGCCAATCACGAGGCGCGCAGCGGCAAAGCGACGACGGGCCTTCGACCGACAGCCAGCTGCATTACTTGGGGCAAGACTGGGACCGGTTCCAAAACCGCGGCCTGAACTTGAACAACCGCACCCTGGCTCGCGATTTGCAGACCCAGCGCAGGCTGCTGGCCACCCTCGAGGGCGACAAGGCCTGGCACATTGCGCACCGCCAAACGGCCTTGTTGGACGCCACGTTGCGCAGCCGTCTAGACGTCGACCGTTTCATGACCAAGAGGTACTGTGAAAAGAACACAAATGTGAAGAAAGAGAGCTAGAGTTAGCGCTTGTTTACCTTTATTTTGATTATGTTTACCAGAGAAGTGTTTTTTTAATTCTTGGTTGCGGTGCTGCGGGGTTTTGATTCTTCATTCAGGATTGGGCATATTGAAGCTCGACTCGCGTTCGAGACCGAAAAGACCAACACCTTAGCCGACTCGCAGTGCGAGTTGTTTGGGCGTGTGTCTACGCAACCGGGCGGGTGCCGTTTGCTTTTCAACACCTCTGACGCCACCTTAAGAGGCAGCATTGAGGTCCGCGGCGAAGTAGCCTTGACGCCTGGGGGGCAGCCGGTGGCCGTGTTTGCGTTCGACAGCATTGAGCTCGGGCCTGAAGTGAATATAACACTCGTAGGGCAGCGACCCTTGGTGCTCCTGAGCCGCTCCTCCGTGATGATCAACACGACCTTTGAAGCTCGGCCGGGCACGCTAGGCGGGTTCTTGGGCGGGTTCAGTTGGGGCCGCTTGCCGAGTGACGCACTCAGTGACGACCCCATTGACCTGCATTTGAGGCATTTGCCCACTGAGGTACAGTATTTATGTATGGGTGTGGAGCTGGATGGTGAGAAGAAAGAGCGTAAGAGAGGAAATTTGTGATGATTATATTTGAGATAACTTCTACGCCACTTCCTAGTGTATACTAGTCTAGAAGTCTGTTTCATGTCCGTGCACAACAAATTCGTCACTATCCCAATTGAATTTCTTCTTGTTCCACCGCGAACCAACAGGCCGCGGAGCCACGAATGGCGTTTTTGGACGATGACAATGTCGCTGAAGGTTATCGGGCTGGCATGGCAGAGGCAACTTTCTTTCAGAATGATGGCTCCAGAAGTGGATTTAGCGTGTCCAGCTCGAAGAGCAACAAGGAAAACGAAACCGTAGCTTCCAACAACGTAAACGGCCCGGGCAGCGGGAGCGTGCGCAACTACCAGTACACGGTGAGGAAAACACCTCATAATTACCCGACGCATGCGCTTACGCTAACTGAATTTCTTCCTCTTCACCCCTCTCTCCTTGTGTGTTGCTAACCCGCCTTCCAACATTCGCCGCTAATCACACTTCTGGTATCACTTTCATCAATTCCAGGTGCGCACTGAGGCCTCTGACGTGGACGAAGTGCAAGTAGTGACGTCATCAGCGGACCCGGAGCAGCAACTGAGCGGCTATTGGCGGCTGCACTACCTCAAGGGGCGCTTTTCCACCCAACGGATTCCTTGGGACGCAACGGCGGGCCAGGTGGGGGGGAAGGAAACGAAGGCAGGAGAGGGAGAAGGAAGTGCAGAGTGCAGTTGCGGCAGCACTCAGAGTAGAGCATTTAAGAGCGCCCTGGAGGACATTTTTGGCACCCTTCAGGACTCCGTTTGTTTATAAAATGCCGATGCGTACTTGTTTGTTTGCTTTTAAATGGCTCTTTGGCTCTTTGTGTGTACATCCTTCGTGGGTGACATCAGGTGAAGTCGATCATCGAAGCTGATTTGAATCCGGTCCCGCTCAACGAGCTTCCTCGCGCGAGAAGAGACTCTACAGGGAGCCAACTCAGCGGCCGCAACCCCCACGAAGGAGGTTTCAGCAGCAGTGATAGCGATAGCAGCAGTGGAAGTAGCAGTAGCACAGAAGGAGGCCCGCAACCGCCTGCGGGCTTTTTGGCGGGGGTGGGGCGGGTGGGAGTGAGCCGTGGTGCGGTCGATGCGGTGGGAGGCTACACGTGGACTATCACCTTCCTGTCCGCCGTGGGGGACGTGCCTCAGGTATTGCGAAGAGGATAAGAGCATAGCTCACTGTTGAAAAACTTACGTTTGCTTCTAATCTCCTCCTCCTTCATCTTCTTCTTCAGTTGCGTCTTCATATTCGTGCAAGCCTTCTTAATACTGCATTTTTGTTCTTGTCTTCTTCGTGCCCTGAATACACAGCTGGAAGTCACCAATTTGTTGGTTGGCATGGGCAGCGCCATCAGCGTTGCCACCATTCAAGACGGCAACTCCATCCGTGGTCATTTTCACCTCAGCATGTTTGGTTTAAAGTCACTGGCCATTCCTCACGACGCTTCGGCGGCTGAATTGAAGCACGCGCTGGAGCAAGGCTTGAAGCCCAAGCTGTTGAGAGCCCACGTGTGGCGGCAAGACCCCACTACCGGCGCCTGTGGCGGTGGAGGCTTTGTGGACTCGGAAGGTGCGAGTAATGCTCGTTTATTTTGGTTGGTTTTGCTCCTTTGCCTGAAGATGCTCCGAAGGCTCTGCATGCGTTAAATGCACACGGTCGAAACATTTTCTGCGATCATTTTTTTCGTTGAATAATTTGCGGGTATCTGTTCGCTTCAATTTGTGTTGTTGTCTCTGCAGGCAACGGCGTAGACGACCCATCTGGGCTCGGGAGCGCTTACGAGGGCGGCGGGAACCCGCCCAACGAAGAGTATCTATACAGCGATCTAGACGGCAGGCGGAACCCAAACGACCCGTTGTGCCAAGACCAAAGTCCACTTCCAAGCCAAAGCCGGTAAATGATGTCTTCTTTTCTAAGAGTCTTCCGCTCAAATAGTGTCAAGCTGCACGTGTGGCTCACAACACATTCTTATTTGTTGCGTACTAAACCTACCAAATAATTCAAAATCTCAGTCATTTTCTCAGTTACTACCCTTTCCCAGAATGATCCTCTTCTTTTTTGCAGGTGCACCGACGGTCTATGCTTGCAAGGCCCAACACCAGGGGGAGGCTTCACGTGGACGTTGACTTTGACCACCCTTGTCGGCAACGTGTCCCCACTGAGCCCTACTTCCGCTGACGCCTGGCGCCAAGCCCCGCGCGATGATCTAGTGCTGTCGGGCCGGCATTTGACTGGAACGGGCGTGAATCTCACCATCGAGCGAGGCCACGCCAAGAGCCACGTCGACCAATTGAAAGCGTTCAGCGTGGAAGAACCGTTCAGCTTGGCGTACGGCGGTGGGGGGGGCGGCTACGGCGGGCAGGGGGGCGTGGGTTTCAACGGCTCTTTTCCGACGGGTGCCGCCACACGCCAAGGTGCTGCCTACGGAGACCCTGCCTTGAGTCGAGGCTTGCTTTTGGGTGGGTCGGGAGGGCAGCTGGGCTACCCCAGCCCTCATGCGATTGCCAGTTTCACGCAGCCGACCAGCCGGGGCGGGGAAGGAGGTGGCGCCATTGCCGTTGTAGCAGTGAATGACCTCATCTTGGGGTCTCATGCTCGTTTGAGCGTCAACGGCGGGCGAGGCCGAGACGGGCACACGGGCGGGGGTGGCGGCGGAAGCGGCGGCACGCTGCACATGACTTGCGGAGGCATCACTCACTTTGAACCCGGGTCTCGGCTGGAAGCCCGGGGCGGCGACGGGGGGCGCACGGGAGGCCAGCCAAGACGCACCAGTCGCACCTTCCAACGCCGCTACGGAGACGGCTTACCGGGGGATCCCGCTCGAGGCGGCGGCGCAGATGCCTGGACCGCTTCGGACTTCGCCAACGGCTATGCAGGGCCTGTGGAAGATGGAAGCGGGGGCGACGACGGACGAGACGGCAACTACCCCGAAGGTGGCTATGGAGAATTTGGAGGTCACAACGCAGTGCCTGCGGCGTTGACTGCCAAACAAGAACGGCAATTAGCCAATTTGGCGAAGCAGGGCTTAAATCGTAAGAGCAAGAGCGGCAGCGGTGGGGCCGGTGGGGTCTCGACCCGCCACATTGCCTCGATGCGCGCGAAAATGATTCGTGGGGCTTCCTTTGAGCAAGCGCACAAACTCGCGCTGCAGGAAGAAACCACTGCTCAGAAGGAAGCGGAAGTGGTGGCCAAACCGATCGAGCGAGCCGGCGGCGGCGGTGGCGGCGGGCGCATTGCCCTGTATGCCCACGCCATGTCCCTCGAGACGCAACGCGCTCTGTGGCGGATGGACCTCGCCGCTCAAGAAGAAGCCGAAGCCAACGACTTGTTGAGCGGCGGCGGCGTGCGGTCTACCGCCAAAGCTCGCCCCGGTGGGGACACTGGCACGGCCCAAGGCAACGGCGGCGACGGTGGAGAGCGGCTCGACAGCGGGTGGCGGCCTCGGGACGGGGTGCGAGGCAGCGGGAGCAACCAGGAAGCGTCCCACTTGGGCAGCGACGGGAGCCTGTACCGAGGCACCGGGAGTGGGTGGTCGGGGGGTGGAGTGTATGACGTCGGCGGGGGGCGCTGCGTGCTGCGCACCTGGGGCCAAGGCCCGCAAAACGGCACCTTCCACGCGTTCGCGGGGCAAGAACCCGTGAACGCATCGTCGTCGCCGTCGGCCGCGGCGTCGGTGGCGGAAGCCCGAGCCGCCGGCTACAACGGCTCTATTGTGTACCTGGGCCCGAATGAGACGGCTGCGCTGTGCCCGTTGCCAAGACAAGGCGCGCGAGGCAGCTTTCACGTCGAAGTGGACACCGCCGTTGCAGTTCAGGTTTGTGGTGTTCGAGAAGAAGAGAATAGAAGATGTTTGTTGCTGGGTAGTGGTACAGGAATAGGTCCGGCGTAAGATTCCAAGATGTAGAGTCATGAAAATTTAACCATAACAATTTAGCGCTCTATTTGCACTGCCGTAAAATGATACTTACACTTCTGATGACTGGGCACACATGCACCTCTAATATCATATTTGTTACTTTTGTTATCTTTTGTGTGCGCTTTCAGATTGTGGAACAGGGCGTGGACGATTACGCGGACGCGCAGAACTACACCGTTGGCTCGGAGGGCTACCGCGAGCCACCATTGCAGCCCAACGGGGGCCAGCCAGCGTACACGCCACCGCAGCAGGCGGGTTATGACTTTGACGGGTTCGCCGGCGGCAACGGAGGTGCTCAGGGCACGCGGCGCAGTTTAAGACTGGACGGGACGTTTGCCGGGCGTGCCACGACTGCCTCGGGGGTGAATACCAGGCGACCGAGAGCGTTTGAAGGCGTCGAGCATGATTTGCTAGGCGCGTGGGCGGCGACTCAGGCGGAACAGAAACTGGCTGGCGCGGCAGAGGTTTCTGCGGCGGCGACGGCGACGGCTGATGCTACTGCTGCTGCATTGGTAGAGGCCAACCTCACTGCGCGTGTTGCTTGCGCTGGCGTACATGCCAACATCAGCACGACCACCACTAGTGAACAAAAAGCTTGTGAGTCCGCCACCTTAGCCCTTGAAGTGGCCACAGCACAAGACTCCAAAGCTCAGGCAGCTGCCAAGACCGCACAAGCACTGGCTGTAGAGGCCTCTGAGACTTTGGCTGGAATGAGCGACGCAGCAAGACTGTACCGAGGCACGCATCGCCCGAGTCGGCTATCGTTCTACGTCAAAGTCAACAACTCCGACTCCGCTAACCTGGATGTGCCCTATGAGCAAGCAGGCCAGCGGTGGCGCCGAGGCACCAGCTGGGGTGGGCTCATTGCGCTGCATTCCGCGGACTACGGTCAGCGCACGGGCTTTGACGCGCGTGGGTCACCTTCGGAATCTACCTTTCGCGAGTCCAAGTATCGGAACCGCACCCATCCAAGCAACTTGGCCACGACAGCCACCCCGGCCTCGCTTCGTTCTTCGTCGTCCTCGGACCCTTACGAAGAGTTCGGCTATTTTGCGTCGCCAGGCGCGGATTGGTCCATGGGGGCGTCGAGTGGGGCCTTCGGAGATGCCCCACCTGGGGGAGGACTGGGGGGCAATTATGGGGCCTTCAAGCGGCCTTGCCCTTCGGGCGTGGTGTGCCCGAGCGACTGGGGTGTTCACAACTCAACTTATAGAGTTGATGCTAGTACTAGTAGTAAGGTCAATGGTAATGGCACCGCCGCTTATAACAACACCAATACGACGGCCGATGAAGAGCAAGCGCAACGGAGGCGTGCAGACATTGGCGAGCGCATGCCACGTGTCATTGTTGGAGTCTCCGTCGGGGCGGACATGCGGCATGGCACCGATTTCCTAGTGTTGCCCGACGAACTTTTGCACCCTGTAGCGCCGTCGTCAGTCGATCCCCTGTCTGCTCAGCGGCGCACCTCGAGCGGGAGTGCGCACGCTAGCTCCAGTGGCGATGCCCTTGGTGGGATGCCGGTGTTTCAGCCCCACGTGCAGCAGCGGCGCTGGTACAAGGTCGACGTTTTCTTGGACTGGCGAAGAGGCCTTTATACGGTACATCCTATAACAGGCTGCTGTTGGAAATATATGATTCCAAAACACTTTCATGGCCTCAATCCTCTCTTACGTGCGTTGTCATGACCCCTGCATACGCTCCTTTTCGTCCATCTTGCTCACTGCCATGCTTTACTCCTCTTCTTGGTTCCTTTCCCAATCTCCCAACAGATTCGCGTGGACGACGAACGAATGGTGCATGGCGCGCCCTTTGACACCAAAGCCCACCCGAGCGCTCTGAAGCTGGGGGTCTACGCGCACCGGAGCTGCACGGTGTGGGTGGACGAGTTGTACGTGGGGCTTGACACCAGTCGACAGTTCGAGACTCCGGTGATCACCGGCACGGGTGCGGACATGGCGAGGCCAAGGCAGACTAACGGGTGGACCGCGGACGACATTGGTGGAGTGGATGCGTTACACCCTATGACCCGCCACGAGTCGCACCTCTCGAGAAGGCGGGTGCACCAGTTCGACAGCACTCTAGGACCCCGGGCTGCGGACTACGGGAGCGCGCCAGAAGCAGACCAGCACGGTGGGATCCGGAGGCTGACTCCGTTTGACGGCGACGGGCACCGCAAGTTCCACAGCGACGTTGCCAACCGCCGCCCCCGCGGCTTTGCGCAGCACGCAACCACGGTGTCCGACGTGGAGAGCGGGTTCAACAGCGACGGCAGCGGCAGCAGCGCAGGCTTCGGCAGCGTAGGTGGCGGCGTGGACGGCTTAGGCGGGCATTTGGGCGACGGGGGCGCCCTCGGAGGCAGCGGCCGCGCGCAGTTGCACGCAGGGGCTTTGTTGTTTGTGGCCGGAGACCGAGCGGGCACTGCGCAGGCCAGCCGCGCCGCGACCTCGGCTACGCAGGACGTGTGGTCTACCGCAGGCGATGGAGTCGTCCCAGAAGAAGTGAACCAAAATTGGCTCAACAGCGCGCGGGACCGAGCTTCTGGGCGGCGCGGGTATTTGGATGGGTCCACCAATCAGGGAGAGCCAAGGAACCGGCATCGGTCGGGCAGCACCGGGCGCTACTATTGGTGATAAAATGAAAGACGCATAATTTTGTTTACATGCATACATGTTTTTTTTCTTCCTCGTTAAAATTATTGCACCTCTTTACGCATCCGCTTCTACTGTTCTTTGTTTCCGTGGACTCTCAACATTGTTCTCGACCGAACAAATGTAGGTACGGCGAGCACTTCGCCAGCGCGTCGGGAGAGTCGGCCGACGGCAGCGGCTACGGCGGCATTTACTGCATGTCTTCCTCGGATTTGGTGACTTGGCGCAACGAAGGCCTCATGCTGGACTTCCGCAACTTGACGGACATGGTGAACGGGCCACCCCCGCGGGGGGCAAAACTCGTGGCCGACCGCCCGAAAGTGGTCTTCAACAACTTCACCCAACTGTACGTGATGTTCATGCACATGGAATACGCGCACGACACGGACCCAAATCTCGACAATAGCGAAGGTGGCTACGGGTATCCAGACGGCGGTGACGACGATGACCTCAACGATCATGATGGCAGCGCCCGCAGCACCAGTCGCCGCGCAACAGCAGCCAATGGGGCGACGATGCCGGCGAACCCCAATGGTGGCTTGAACAGCGCGACTTACCCGGGAAGTCATTTTGGGGCAGCTGAGACAGAAGTGTTGAGGGCACTCAAAATGCGGGGTCTGAGTGAAGCGGGGGCTAGCGTCGCGGCAGCAAGGCTAGGAAGTGACGTCAAGGGCACGGATGGGGGTTTAACCGCCGCTGCTACGACCGTAGGGTCTAGCCCGGGTGGCCACCGCGCCGTAGGGGAAGTGGGAGCGGGCCCAATTACGGGTGGAGACGGGAAAGGTCCATTCTTTCAGCGCTATGCGCTCGGGGGGAGCACCGGCATTGCTGCGGCGGTGCAAGCAGGCACACAAGCACCGTCACCAGATGCCGAAACAGGAGATCATCGCAAAGCTCAATCAGTGCCAGTGCACCACAGCAACCGTGGCACGGATGGTTTGGGCGGGGGTGTAGGCGATGGCCTGGACGAAGAGCGGGGCCACTACCAGGAGCACAACTGGGTGCGGCGCCAGAGTTTAGGGGGCAACTGGACGGGGACCCAGCTGGGGATGGCGGCGATAGCTACCAGCGCGTGGCCCAATGGGCCTTTCGACTTCCGCCGGAGTTTCTACCCCGACGGGAACAAAACCAAGGACCAGACGGTGTTTGCCCCACACCGCAAGCGCCACCCTGTAAGCGCCGCAGCGGCCGCAGCGGCTGCAAGTGGCAAAGACGTTCAGCCTGAAGATGACGAATCCGAGAACGCGCTCCTGGGGCGCACTTATTACGCGTCGGTCGAGTACGTGTTGCCTCTGGCCGTGATGCAGCCCATTTGGGAGTCGGTGAAAAAGCCCGATGCTAAGGACGAACGCGACATAGATTTCGCTCTGAGTTACCACCGCGCTTTCTATGAATCCGACTACGACAAGTACCACGACATCTACTTGCAACGGTAATAGAAATGAACGATAAGGGCAGACATGGAAGACGACCAGCTAGACTATGTGTGTTGCTTTTCTTTTCAATTTTGAAGAGAGTCTCATTTCAACCTTTTTTCTTTCGGAATGTGTCCTCTTCGTCTCATTCCTGTCTCTTTCTTCTTCATCTTACCTCGTCAAGGTGGCGGCTTGAAGACAAGGCATGGCGCATCGTGTGCGTGAACCGCACCGACGGCAGCGTTCGAGACGTTGACCGCAGCGTAAGCGCCCCTCTGCGCACTCTGTCCGATGCCGACCCCGCCTCCAGGTCCCTCGACAACCCCGAAACCGGCGGGTGGGCTCGGCACGCGGCCTCGGCCACGCCCGAAGCGGCCTGGGAGTTGCCGCACCGCGCGGTGTGCCACGACCCGGACGAGTACAAGGTGATTCTCGGGCAGGGGTGGCCGCCCATCCCGTCGCGGTTCAAAGACCCGCGCGACCCCAAAAACAACGCGTGGCGGCCCAGTTCGGTCCCCGCGGTGCAAGCCCAGCCGTGGTGGCACAACTACCGCAACGGAGCCTGCGGGATTCGCAAGCTCGACGACGACTTGGACGAAAACGACCCGCTGCTGGAGCGGGGCGAGCCAAATACCACGGCGGGCGGGCGCCGGGACTGCACCAACATCATGGACAACCCTCTGCACGGCACTCCCGCCGACTTGCTCGTCGGAAAGTTGGCGGTGGTGGAGACGCGGCGGGCCAAGTACGTGGCGGTCTCGAAGCTCACCGACGACTATTTGGACACCTCGTCGCTGCTGAAGTCGTTTGAGGGAGAGCTTGAGGACGAGCGGGACATGATCGCGCTCTTGACCAGCTTCGGGAACCAGTTCGGGTGGACGCCGCGGGGTGCCAAGGTTGGCAGCTCCACTTTTCACCCACCCGTGGACAGCAGCGCGCAGCTTCCACAGGGGTCCGGCACACTGGATGCTCCTGCGGGTGGAGAAGACGCCCAACAAGGAGGAGCCTCTGCAGACGACGACGTTGACGACGTGCATACGCCGGTGGGGAACCGCGAAGGGGCGTTCGGCATGACGTCCGACCACCCGATTCGGCTCCACCAATACGAGCGCGAGTACGGCGACCGCGCAGAGTTCAGTTTGGCGTGCGTGCTGGACGGCACGTGCGGCGTGAATTTTGCAGACCAAGTCAACACCGAAGCTTCGGAGCCTTCAAGGTACGACGAGGCTTATGGCGAATACGATCTTTTCAGCGGCAGCCCGACTTCAGGCAGCCAGGATTTCCGATCGAGCTTTACTGGCTAAGGAGTAGAGTTAAGAGATGGGAAAAGTTCGGCCTGCTAATGCTCCTTAGATCCCTAAAATTCCTTGTCGAGTGGAGTTTCAAGGGCTCAATGGTTCTTTATTTTATTATCCGATTTCTAATTGCCTCTTGCTGCCAGTCTTCAAGCCAGCGGAATGATTCCGTGCCGATATCCCATATCTGATACCCATATCCCGATGTCCATTTTACCGTCCTATTAATCTAAACCCATAGTCCCTAGCACTTCTACTACTTCTACATGTAGGCACCCAAAAGAACTTGCCTATGTGGTTTCGCCTATATTTCTTATTTCCAATGCGATTACAAGAAAAGAAGAGGGTAATCTAAACTCTGCTGCCTCGCTGCCACGTGACACACGAACGAGCACTCTGTTCCGCCGACTTGTTCGGAGGAAAGGCGCCAGTTGGAGCCTTAATTGGCCTTCTGGAGCGAATTCGCTAGCGCATTTGCAGCTTAAGTGCATTCTTTATGTGGCTCTGTGACTGCTGTGTACTTGTCTTTCTTTTTTTTTGGGAGAGTATTAACTAGACTAGACTAGACTGCCTCGGCTAGTTGCGAACTTAAGCAATTAGCTATTCGTTAAAAGTTGCACGGAACCTGCACTCTTCGGGGTATACGCAGTCGACTTGCTCTCAAGGTGGAGGGCCTTGCGAGGGTTTCGAAAAACGCTGGAGGACGACCACGACT
>Ga0307930_1000670_pt1 | contig 27384 bp, 30 predicted proteins | sample OrgLakmetageno46_FD_203161 | JGI IMG/M metagenome (GOLD analysis project Ga0307930, IMG submission 203161) | Saline water microbial communities from Organic Lake, Antarctica - #46 | ecosystem: Environmental > Aquatic > Non-marine Saline and Alkaline > Saline | place: Antarctica: Organic Lake...
GGCATTGCTATTAAGGTGGTTAAAGTCAGATTTTAAGGATCGCCGCGAGAACTAGCTGGGAAAGCTCGCTTTCGGATCTTCGCTGCTGCAACACCAACTCATTCCGACGAAGAGTGTTTACAGCCAGGGACCGGAGCGTTTACATGGCGTAGCAGGCGCATGACGCCATCGTCTTAGCTGTTTTCTAGATGGTTGGGCAGCCTTTGTAAAAGCTGTCGTCATTGTAATTTGAATGCCCAATGACGTTCACGTGGGCAGCTTGAGCTCCGTTTTGTAGAAAATTGAGTTGGAGAGCTGGTAGCAGAAAAAAACGTCGACCGGCGACACACGTATTCACGGGTTATTATTATTATTATTATTCTGGAGCGGAGTTGGTTTGGTTTGCTGGTGCTGGTGCTGGTTTGGGTTTTTATGTTATTATGTTATTTTACAAGAATAGCTGCCGGCTGCCGTACACTTCTGGCCCGTGTAGCGCCCAGAGTGATATGGCGGTGGTGGCTATGTCTTTACGGCGCCATAAAAAGGGCCATTTTATTGTCTGGACCGTCTGGTAAAAGTTTGGTGCAACTACCCCGTGTGGGCATACAATACAACTGGCGTATCTACCCCGTAGGGGCATGTCATAGAAGTTATTACCCCGTAGGGGCATTTATCTTGACGTTTGATCGATTGACAAGCTCTGACTGTACTCGACGAGCTAGGCTGAGGCTGAGTACTTGCTGTAGCTCTTGCTAACTAGCCTGTCAATACAGCTTGCTGTTACCAGTAGTTCTATTGACCTGTACGTAGTAAAGATTCAAGCAAGACAAATGCGCTTCCATTCAATAGTCGTCCTCTCTTTTGCGGCACCTAGCACTTCGTGGGTTCTCCACAATGGCTCGCCAGGTTCGTCAGAAGTCAACTCAGACATCAGAACATCGAATATGCCCTCCAATTCACAACTTCATAAGTGCTGAACTTTTCGTACCCGACCCTGCGATGCACATAACTTTAACTGTTTGAATGCCAAGAATAGGTTTAATTTCCCGCAAATATGGCGCCAAGCCGCGAGCAGCTACAGCTCTTTCTGCGGTAGCACCGCTTAAGGACCATGGTTCTGTCGCGTTCGTAGTGCCCGCAGACCCAAATTTGCGCTCATCTTTCGGTGACACGTCACCGCAGCCACACCCAAGTTGGTTAGAAGTCGCAGAGCACATGTGTGAACGCATGCCGAACTTTGACTCACGTTTACAGGGAACCACAGTGTTGGAATCGAACCTTGACAATGGGAACACCGAGGCTCTTGACACCATAGCTAGCGCAGACACGGTGCTGCTGCTTGGGTGCCACCATTCTGACACGCCACAGCGCCTTAAGGACGCTTTAGCTAGAGCGAATGGCCGAAGCAGCAGCAGCAGCGGCAGCGAGTCGTCGGGCCCCCCAGTGGCAGTGCTCGCACACGCGTCTTCGGATGACGTCATGGGTTTACAGAGGGTCGACAACTTCAAGCTGTCCGGTGGGAACCCCTTAGCACGGGTGGCGGGCAAGCGAGTGCCATGGACTCGCGCGGCGCGCGGGAAGCGGCTGCTGAACCAAGCTTCGATGTTGCTCGACCGGAACTCGTCTGAGGATCTGCTCTACGCGCTCTTTTTCGTCCTTGGGGCTTACGTCGTGAAAGACCTTGAACTGGTGAGTGCTTGTGAAGCTTAAAGTGCGGAGAATATCGTTGACTTTCGGTGAATTTCATTTGAGATTCCATAAAAATACTACATGAGCACGTAATATGTGCGACGCTGCAGTCGAGTAAGATTGCTATCGTTTCGAGAGTGAGTCAGGATATTCGAAATGAGCATTTGTACCCATGATATCAACAGGTGAAGTATACGGTGAATCCTACCTGGGAGAAAGGGTTTGCAAACGTGCTCGAATTCAAGAAAATGGCAACATGCTGCTTGCCAGAAATTAAAGCCGCCATTTCGGACCCAGTATCGAAAGAAGCGATTGACATGTTGAATGAGGTGGACTTGCGAGATCAGGTAGTTTGGAAGATACAGAGCTCGTGTAGTCTACTCCTCTGACGGTGGCTTCGTACTTTGCCAATGACGTTACTGTACCTACCATAAACGATTATCAGTGTAACCGGGTAATGAAACGGTCAAATTTGCGCTCATGCCAATTTCTCGTTTATTGTTTGCCTCTTCAGGTGGGGTCCTACCGCGTCATTGTGAGCTATGAAACGCCGCTCCTCGAAGACTTTTCGCTGTGCATTTTACAGCAAAACAATTGCTTCAACTGTGACGCGAAAATCATCGAAAACCCAAAGGTAAATCCAAACATAGTGGCGATGCTATATTGCCGCACTTGTGGCGATCAAGTGCTGATGCTTCCTTTCAACAATAGCCTCAATTTGCAACGAAAGAGTTGCTCTTTGGCGAATAGTAGCATTCGCACTATGCCCTGCTTGTGCACGTGTAAAACATAACCTGCGCTTTTTAAGATTTAAAAAAAAACAATTCTGGTGTGCTTCTTCTTGTTTTCTCTTCTCTTCTTTGTGTACCAGGTGCCGGTTATGGAAGAGTGGCGAGGTGCGCCTTTGACCTCCACCGCCGCCAACTCGATCCTCGTGGGCCACTTCGACCATCCCAGTAGTGCCATATTAGAGCAAGACGCCCACCAAGGCGACGACCACGAAGACCGAGAGGTGGACCGTGCCCGACCGTGGTCCTGGAAAGTAGTGTGCGGCGCCAACCCCGCTTACGACGCCTTCCCCTGCCAGCACCAGCTGTTTTACCCCTCGGAAAAGAAGTCGTCGTCCCTGTGGTAAGCGAAGAGCCAAAAATTGCACTCGCTCTATTTCAAAATCTTTCGCCATTCTATCCTCGTTCATCCGACTGTGCACATGGGCACGTACTTTCGATTTGTGTTGCTCTCTCGACGTTTTGCATTAGTAGGGGAGTAAATTTTCTCTGTAATCGATTGCGGCGCCCTGATTGTTGTGCTTTCGAACATTTCTTCCTACATGTACATGTATACTAGGTACGACCCCGTGTTTTTGGTGGAGACGGTGGACGGTCGTCGGGTGTGGACCAAGCGCCACTACCGCTGCACTCCTCGCAAGGCTTTGGGCAGCGAGGGCAAGCAGAAAGGGTCCACGCCGGGGCTCTGGACCTTCAGCACCCTCGACAACGGCGTGGTTAGATGTTGTTAGAGAGCGTTGGATTGATCAGAATTCGTTCCCACATTTTGAACTCCCGTGGAAAACATCCTCTTTCACAATAAATTTGTGGTTGCTCTCACACCTTCCTGTCTCTTTTTATCAGGCAAGCCGAGAGCTCTGGACTCTGGTGGATGCAGCAGACGACCTGTCTTGGTGTGTACTGCACTACACCGGCGCTGCCGCCAGGGCGGGGACCGCGTATACGGGTGCCTTGCTCTGCTCCAGGGACGGCAGTTGGCCTTCGGAGCTCGACCCGTCGGCAGATCCCACCAATGCCGACGGGAAGGCCGACGGCAGTGCTCTGAGCGGCTACGCGCGGGCCGAAGCGGCGTTTGCGAAGTGCGGCCTCAAAATGTGGGAGTTGTACGGACACGGCCCTCCGGGGCAACCCACACCTGAATACCAAGCGATGATGTATTCCGAGAAGACGGCTGCCGACACCGTCGCCGCTGGTGAACCAACCTCACCGTCCTCATCCGGGACCGAATTGGCTTCCGACAGTCCCGCTAGTCGTGGCTCCTTCATGTGGTCTGAGGAGGTCATGGAGTGGACTCGAGACGGCCATCCGCCCCCTCTGGAGCCCATTGGAGACATCACTGTGCAAGCCTGGCGAGCAGCAGAGCGCGCTAAAATAGCCAACGAGTCAGCCGAGGAAGCAATCACAGCAGGATGATGATCAATGACCAAGGCCTGAGGTGATATGCAAGGTATGAAAGAGTGAGTATTGGGCGCTTGGTGCATTCATAATTAATTCCTTAATGTATAATATATCGATTATATTACTGCATATTTCAGGGAGCTATTTCGAAACTTCAGCTAAACCAGGATATTGCGTGGCCTTAAATTGGTTACTGCGCAACACAAGAGGATAATTACTTCAATTCCAAATAAGAGTTCTAAGATAAGAGTAAGAGGGGCGTTGTGTAGATGTACGGCGGTATAGGCCGCAAATAGGCAGAGCTGGGAAGCCGGCTATTTGCTAGCTGTTTGCTATTGCCATGCAATAACTCAAGCTCAAGCGAACTAAAAAAAACTTCAGTTCTACATTCAAGATTCCAGCCCGTAATGATTAGAACAAATATCAGGAGTATTTATATACTACAAAATTACAATAACGGATATCTAGCCGACGATAGGAAAAATTACACGCGCATGTTAGGTCTGTAGGAAAATGAAGGGCGGGGGATCTGTGTTACGCGTAACGTACCCTAAATCTTGAACCTACAGGACATCTGTACTATTCGTCCATCCTTGAGGGCTTACTAGTTATCGTTTGAATCATGACGTGCAGAAGAATGCATATCATCAAATTGTGGTTCCAATGTACGCTGCATATGGGCTTCTCTTGATTGGGCTGCTAGAACTGCTTCTTCTTGGCTTGTTTATAGGCAGCGAGGTCGATAAGCGCCTACCGCCAGGGTTGTTAGAGTGCCCACGATTCCCTGGTGATACTGCTGTGGATTCTGCATGCGATTTAAACACCCAATGTTCCGGAGAAGGCGGCGGAGAACAGCGAGGGCTGGAAGCTCTAGTGTGGCTATGAGCATATGCAGCGTTAGATCGGGATGCAGCAGAATGGGATCTCGGAGGTGTCACTTCATGGGGTATTACTTGTCGCTCTTCTGGGAATAGTGGCATCTGCGGTGGCAGTGGTGTAAAGGTATCCAACCGAAGAGATTCAGGTGAATTCGGAGCCGCGCGTCGGCGTTTCATCACCTGCATCTGCAGAAACTTCTGTTGTTCTGTTAGCTCAGGTGGTTGCTGCTGCACCTTTTGCATTTGCTTTTGCTGGTGCTGCCGATGCTGCATCCAACATTTCTGCTGTTCTCGCTGGTGCTGATTGTGCTCGTGATATTCAGGGAGCACACGCGGTGAAAATAGCGTCCTGTTCAAGTGGCCGTGGTCTACGCCCCGATCATGTCTCAAGGAACTTGCATTGAGTGGCGACTCTGGTGAGAAGCACTTCGCTGGTTGTGGTTGTTGTGGTGTCCGTTGTGGTGTCTGCTGCTGCTGCGGCTGCCGACACACATGTACATGTTGCTGTGACTGCTTCAGTTGTTGCGGATGAATTTCTGTGCTTTGCTGCCGATGATTTTCATCTTGCGCAACAGCACGGTTAAGCGCTTCATCATATTCTACTTGCGCCTGTGACTGCGCTTCTAGCTGTTGGTGTCGTTGCTGTTGGTGGTGCTCTGCACTAAACTGTGCAGTGTTGCGCTCTGGGCTGTTTAGAATTGAAGAATTGACTCTCTGCCTTTTACTTACTTGAGAACTAAATGAAAATCCAAGGCTTGTAAGTTCACCCGCGACTTCACCACGCATGCCCAAGGTTGCGTCCTGCGTGGAATTATTGCTCAGGCTTGGGGACACCGACTCGTGAGGCCGCCATTTTTCTCTATCGTGTTGAATGAGCGAGCTCGGTCTGAACTTATCAGTGCTCTCAGCAGTGGCATTGTGGAAATAAGAGTGCTTTCCAGTCCCTCCTGAATCGTCTCTCGCCTCCCCACTGACGCTTTTTAGCGATGGGCGGCGTCTTCGTTTGATTAATGCAGTCTCGACAACTTTCACGCTTTTTGTGCATGGTGAGCTGCACGTTTGCTCATCAATTCTTTCAGGCAAGGTAGATGTCCGAGGGAGATCAGCTGATGACTGAGGAGGCAGTAGCGTCGAAGCATACAGCTCTTCCCCTAAGTTAACATCTCTTTCAACGAGTAAGCCATCGACGGCAGACGCCGACGCTGTTGAAGTCTTTTTCGATCCGCTGAAGAAAGCAGCAAAAGATGTAAAATATGACGAGATGCTATTGAATGACAGTGGTTTTGGACTGCCTGACTGCTTCCCGCGTTCCTTTGAGCTCTGCATTAAAGCTGCTTCGTCGAGCTCGGGAACCTATTGCCACACAAAGCTTCAGTGACTAGGAGATTGATCATTATTCGATTTCCTTGTTTGGACTCTAGTACTAATCGTGCCAAATTTATAATGCAAATTGCGTTGAACGACTTTCGATGCCCCTTCTAGACACATCGCATGATAGCTGTGATGTGGGGAAAACAGTACCCCCCCCTCACCTTTAGGGTGTCGACTCTCGACTGCTTGAGAATAGAAGATCGCCTTTCTGGACCCTTTGGAGTCGGTCCAAGCTCGATCGTCGAAAAGCTCACTCGCCGAGCGCTTGGTGTCTGCGGGTGGTTCTCCCACATGATTTCGTTCGTAGAGACCCCCTGCTTCCCCCCCACCCTCGAACCTCGAACCTCGAACCTACAAACAAGCTACTAAGAACGCGTACAGTACACTCGGAAAGATACGAAAGTCGAAAGGCCAAGAGAAATGCCGTCAGAGATCGGATTATTGAAGTTCGTTTGAAAAAATATTCACCGACCGACGCTGATTCGATCCTTCTTCTTCAAGAAAAAAAATCGAAAAAATCTTGTCTCCGGTTGTGAGTTGTGAACTCCGTGCGTGCGTCTGTGGATCTGTGCACCATGTTCCTTAGCTTGAATCTGTGACCCATCCAGGCAGGAGTGTTGTCTTGACAAGTTATGGAACCTGCGCGCCAGCGGAGAGTTAGTTTTGGCCCTGATGACCTCGGGCCAACCAGGCGAAGCATGCGCGTAGACTTAGACCAACGCCCTACGAAGGCGATCCTCAAGGGCGCTAGAAAAGCTGCAGCGCCGCCGGAGGTACGACTTCTGCACTCTTTGAAGCACCACGATTTATTAGATGATATGCGATCAATCATTATGATTACTTAATGCCCCTTACATTCATCTTCTCTTACTCGAGTCTCCGCGGTCCCCATTCCCTCCCCGCGATCTTCATCATATCTACAGTTGAGCTCTGGGTCATCCTTGCAACAAAGACGATCCTTTTTCTTTTCCCAGCGATCTGTTAGCAAGCCATCAATACGCACTGATATGGGAACGGTCCCAGAACGGGCACCACCTCCATCACCCATCTCCGTCGTCTTTCCGCAGTGGCCGTTCTCGTCTTCCACTCCTGCGCCCCCCGATATCGATTCCCCCCTCGAGCTGCCTCCCCCTGCTGAAAGTGCCAAAAAGTCGAAGGGGATATCGCAGCGTGATGTTTCTAAAGCGCCCTCATCACCGCCACCTGCACCCTCTCTTCGGGTATCGCAATCAAACGTGAAGGCTCCTATCATGCCTTCTCCACTTCGAGAGCCCTCAGGAACACGGCTTCGCCGCACTAGAACCCCCACTAGCACAACCAGTAGCCCAAGCACAACAAGCAGTGAATCAGAAAACGAAGATTTAGCTCCATTGTCGTTGTCATCAACTCGCGGCTGCAAAGGTGTCAAAGCAGCTTCGCCAGCTCGACCGAATAGGAGGCAGCAGGGCATGCAATCATCGGTGCCGTCGCCGCCGACCCGTGTGCGCCGAAACAGCGGCAATTCTAGTAGGATACACGACTACTCACAGGAGAACAACACAGCGGTGTATGGGATGCAGAGTTTGTTCGAAGGTTTTGGATTCAGCGTGAGTGCGTCACCGAGTCGAACAAACTCTTTGCCTTTAGGGCGCGCTCCTAGCCATTCATCTTCTTCGCAGCGTGGGTATTCGCCTCGCGCTGGCACTGCGGCACACCACAGCAAGCAAGCAGCACGCACTTCTCTTGAAGCACCAGTACCCGGGGCCAGTAAGCCTTCTGCACTCCAAAGTTTCATGAACACTGGCGACTCAGGATTCAATTCAAAAAGCTCATCGGCACTAGGCCGCGCGCCCTCACGAGTAGTTTACCTCGATAAGCTGGAGCCATCAACGACGAGTGACGTGGCTCCTTCGAAAGGTCCGCAACGAAGGACAAGCAAAAAGCTATCGCATGAGCAAAGAACACGGATTTCAGAAGAGCAAGCAGCCAATGAGAAATGGCGAGCAATTCAAGCGCAGCGCCGGGCTTCCTTTGAAAGCGAACCACCCAGCCCAGTGCTGCTCAACGCACCGGGAACTTCGATCTAGGAACTTCGTTATTAGTGTACAGAGTGGAAATGTATGTATGTGTGTGTTGCTTGTGATTGTTGTTCGAGGAACCCAAGCCGATATCGCAGATTGTTGGTTACCGAGATTTCTACTTTTGTCTTTGCCAGCTGGAAGATGTATTTGTTCTTTCAATTCTGTGTCTTTTGATATCTTCATTGTTATAAGTTATATGTGAAGTAGACAAGAACCAAATCCGGTTCAGTTCACTTACTTCCTTGCTTGGTGAATCAACACGCAACAAAGAATGGACTTATTGCGAGGAACACCATGTCTGAGGAAGTGAGGAAGCTCGTTTTCGCGGAATTTGGATTCGTTGCCCCTTGCCCCTTGTAACTTGCAACTAGCTCATAGATTATGCTTATAGATTATAGATTATTATGGCTGCGGTGGCTGTGGCAGCACACTGTATTCTGGCAAAAAAACAGAAGGCACGCGGTCGAAATTTCCCTCATGGGATTCTAAGCGGTCTGGAGGAGAAATAATGGCCTAAGATTAGATCCCGGTATCTGATGTCCAGAGTCCGACGTGGCTAATTCCAGTGCTCAGTGGTAGGCGCAAAGGCGAATACCCTGCGTCTTATGGGATCTCAGACAGCAACGAGCCAGAAGAGCTAGCCCTAGCAGCTAGCTAAATACAAGTAAACAAACAAGCAAACAAACAACAGAAGCTCCGCGCTCTTCGTTGGCGACTGGTATCTATTCTTGGTCGAATTTTAATCGCAAGGAACTCTGACCTCTCACGGCTCATCTGATTTGTATAGTATATAATAGATCAAGGCACGCTGGCAAGTGCACCATCATGGCATGGCTGCTGATTGCTTCCATTCGTGACACACCTATGCACGATGTCACCAGTCATTGAATTAGCAAAATGGCCCCGGATAGTGAAAAAGGTTGATTTGCAGTGCGTTGGTCAAATTGAAAGAGTCGTAAATTTGTATCGAAAGAGGAGGAATGAAGTGATTCTCAACTGCTCAACTCGAGCTCGAATTCGAACTACTTACGTACAGAAATACAATTCCGAATGACACAGGAATCAACGCTGGGAGCAGAACTGCACGCGCTCACGCGCTCATGATATGCACAAATCGCTCATAATAGAAGTGCGTAGAAAGGGCTGATATTATTGTTCAAAAAAAATTTATGAAGCCAAACTCAGGTCGCCTCTATGTCTATTTCTGCCATAATAAGAAGAGCGTTCCGTTGCTTCGTCTTGTGGGCGCGCTGCCTGAAGCAAAATACGTCCATAGCTGTGTTTTATTTATGTCAAAAGGCGTTTTCTTTATAAGCTTCAGCCAGCCAGAGCGGTCTTGCGCTGGGTTCGTCAATTTCAGAAAGGCAATCACTGATCCAAATTCATTCACTAAATCAAAGGACTTGCTTCAGATGTGGCTCAATAGATTCACAATAAGTTCATTCTTGACCACCCGTTATCCTCAGCTGGTGTGCCCGCAAAAGCATAAGGCTTTCTGGTGAACAAACGATCGGCTTGTTGTGTGCCAACTGCGCAATTGAGAGATAAACTCGGCTCCGCAGCAACATGATTCGCACCCATACAGTAGTACCACGAGGAGGCCAACAGAATACAGCTTTCCTATGAGCGGTTCAAAGGCATCATGTAGTGTATTGGCAACAAGCGTATAACAACTTGAAGATACGATCACGTTGCACACCAGAGGTCTTTTTGGGTCTTCCTTGATTCGAGCATCTATCTCGTGATGGCTTGATTGGTCGTGTGGTCTTGATGAAGCATTGATGTCAGGAAGATGAAAATTGAGTAAAGCTAAAGCCGCCCGTGCCCCCACACACACCCCACACTCCAAAAGTGTTGCCGGCCTCGTACTCATCATTCCGCGCCAAGCAACCCGTATGGCCTGTGTCGTGATTATTTGCCCAGCAAGATACTATAAAACTCATGATGAGAAGACCGAAGAGGCGCAAGTGCTTGTTGACAGCATCCCTGTGTCAGCAAGTGGATCTTGACGCAAGGAGGTAGATAAAGCATCATTGTCAGCGTATAACGAAGCCCAAAAACTCCATGTTCGAAACATGCCAACCATTTTTACCTTCTCTCTGTATGTTGCTCCGCCATCTCAACTTGACGTCCGCTGCCATTACCTTCTCCTCGGGGCTTCAAACAGGCACATTTGCTTCACACCAACAAAACATGGAAATTCCACGGCCGGGCATGCTGTCCAGATTGAAGGTCGCCTGAATTCCTCATTCATGCGCTGGATAACGCGAAGACCTTGAGCTCGAACATCTATCTTGGCCAGCACTGCCCGAAGCATAATCCTTGGCACTGAGCCAAACGTGTCGACGACGAAGTTTATACATACAACATCCACGATTCTTGGCCGTTTCCCCACTGTTTGTTTTATTAACACTTGGCGAATGTAGGAGCTCCCATCTGCACAGTCCCGTCGTCTGGTTGTGAAAGCATTCTGTTCCTGCATTGCTGTCCTCTTCGGCTGCCATTTCAAGCGACTACAGTAGTGATAATCATCGCCAGAGCAGCATCCAAAAGAGAAATCCTACAGGCAGTCGCTCAGATTCAATACGCCACCCTTCCTCGGGAGCATCTTCAGCTGCATGCGTGCAAGCTCGAGAAATAATTGTCATTCCAAGCGACTATTGATCATCATCGATCAATGCCAAATCCACTGGTCTGGCACCGAGAGCGATGGCTTCGGCGTGCTTGTTAGCCGAGCAAAAAGCTGAACAGCGGGCCTCCGAATGTAATACATGCTGTGCAGGACTTTCGCGTAGTCATTTATTTGCACCATTGGCCCCGCCAGCCATGAATCTTCGCCCTCGCAATTGTGACAGAGTTCCATGTCGAGCAAAGCTGCAGGAGCACTGTTCGGAGGTGCTACCATCTAATTATGCTGCATCTTAACTGCAACAGGAGGTGGTTCTGAATCATATTTTTCTTACGTAATAGTCTTCTTCCATTTTGATAAGAGTTTCCATTGGTGCAAACAGTCATAAAGCATTTCAGAAAGAGGTTCCATTGGTGCAAACAGCAATGAATGAAATATCCTACCTCGGAAAGAACTCCTATTGGTGCGAACAGTCACAGTGAGTACTACATGATATATACTGTATTAGCTTTTGAACAATGGAGTTCTGATCTCCATCCGTATATTGATGGAGCCTGAACGCCAGCGGCGCGTGAGCTTCGGTTCCGAAGAACTCGGGCCAGCGATGAGAACATTGCACATAGACTTGAACCAACGCCCCATGAAGGCCATTCTCAAGAGCGCTAGAAAAGCAGGAGAGCAGCCGATGGAGGTGTGGCACTTCTTACTAAACCACACTGTATGCTGCTCGAACTTTTGGCTTCCATAAGTGATTGTTTGACGATATGCTATCATTCTTGATAGCATGTTTGATCAGTACCACTCTATGCCCTGATCATTACCCAGAGTCTCACCCCTCTATGATCTCCATTGTGTCTACAGTTGAGCTCTGGGCCATCCTCCTTGCGACGGCGAAGATCTCTTTTCTTTGCCCGACGATCTATCAGCACACCAACAGTGCGCACTGACTTGAACCCAGAACGCGAGCCGCCTCCGTCGCCCATCTCCATAATCTTTCCACAGTGGCCGTTCTCGTCATCCTCTCCTGCGCCCCCCGATCTCGTCCCCCAGTTTCCCAGTTTACACTGCCCCCTGCAGCTGAAAAGAGGGAATAGTTGAGGGGAAAGTCGCTTCAGCATGAGTTTTCCATGGCACCAACATCACCACTGCCAGCACCCTACCGTAGGGTTTCCCAATCAAGCGAGAAGACTCCTACCATGCCCTTTCCACTTCAAGAGCCCTCAGGAGCACGGCATCGTGATACTCGGACTCCAACTACTAGCTGCACAACAAGTAGCGAATCAGAAAACGAAGATATAGCCCCGCTGTCATTGGCACCAACTCGTGGCTGTAAAGGTGTGAAAATAGTTCTACCCACTCGACAAAGTATAAGGCAGGGCATGCACTCATCAGTGCCGTCCTCGCCGCCAACCCGCGTTCGCCGAAACGGCAGCTATGGCAGTAAGATGCATGACGACTTCCAGGAGAACAACACAACAGTGTATGGGATGCTGAGTTTGTTCGAAGGGTTTGGCTTCAGCGCGAGTGTGTCACGGAGCAGGGCAAATTCCTTGCCTTCTAGACACGCGCATAGCCACTCTACTTCTTCGCAGTCAGCGTGAGTATTCGCCAAGTGCAGACACTTGGTGGGCGCGCCACAACAAGCAAACGGCGCGCATTCCTCTTGAAGCACCAGTGCCCGGATCCAATAAGCCTTCAGCACTTCAGACATTTATGGACACTGGCGCCTTGATCTTTTACTTAAGGAACTCACCGTCGGCATTGGGCCGCGCGCCATCACATGTGGTGTTCCTCGATACATTGGAACCGCAAACATCGAGTGATGTGGTTTCTTCGAAAGGAGCACGACGAGCGAAAGCATCGAATTATAAGACGCCATCGAATTATGCGAAGCCACCAAAATGCAAAAAACTAAAAATTCAGCCAAGGAAGCAGCCATGGAGAAATGGCGAGCAATTCAAGCACGGCGCCGAGCTTCCCTTAAAAGTGGCGCATCCAGCTCTTTGCCGCTTTCCGCTCTGGGGACTTCGATCTGGGACTCATCGATTGTATGCGCATTGCTTGTGATAGTAATCCAAGTAAACCATGAACCAGTCAAACCGAACCTATCTTCAATCCTATTTCTTTTCTTATCTCTACCAACTGCCATATGGGAAGTATATAGAAAACGAAGTATATAGAAAAGGATAGCTGGTGTTTGCCTTCTTTTGTGAAAGTGCAAGTAGGAGTAAGTGGTTTGTGTTTAGAAAATTGGATCTAAATGGAGAGACAGAGGGGGTTTGCTGCTTCTCAACTCAACTAAGCCTAAACATAGCCCAAAAAATCATATCTAAACGTACCCATAATTCACATCCGCCAATTCTATTTGCATCATTTCAGTGATTCCAATGGTATCATTCTTAAGGCAATCCCCATTCCACTGGGCTGGAGGATACATCAAGCATCAATAAGCAAGACAAAAAGATACGCCTAGCTCCGCTGAGGACACGAAATAATTATCTTGAGACAATCCTGAGCATAATTCTATCATCTAAGTAAAGATTAGCGATCGCAAGAAGCTCTTTAAGCAGTTAGAGCGACAACTAAGCGCAGAGCATTGGTTGAATCGGAACGACCATCAATTTGTACCTAAGAATTTGGCATGGAAGGAATCAATGAAAAGAGAAGAATGCAAGGCGGTTGGGTCCAAGCACGGATATTTCTATGAAATTGACGAAGCAGCGGCAGCAGCAGCACCCACCAATACGAAGTCAGGAAAGCACACCAGGTCTTGGCCTTCGTTGTCCGAAGCCAAATAGTCACGGGCAACGCTTACCTGAAAAGAGAGAGGAAGAAAACGGTGAAAGACAGCATACGTGTTAATTCATCGTACGCAAACGAAAACCAATGCTTGTTTAAAGTGTATCGATGCGCCAATTCGAAAATACCAGCCAACAGCACCAATCAATCGCATGAATGAAAACTCAAGGAGATGAGACAGGGATGTGTAAAATTGGCGCTGGGGACTAAGGTTATCAATTGGAATTGCAAAAGTGGGGGAGGTAAAAAGTATGTATTGTATCAGCACTGCATTGAAATCATGGAAATGAGGGAGGCAGAATCCTCTGCATCTATGTGATCACTGCGCGTGCTCACACTCACCGCGCGGAGCATTTCAAACACGGCTTTTGCGCCAATGGCCTGAAGCGACGAAGCTTTGCCGGCTCGGGCTTCGGCGGCGATAGCGCCGGCCAAGACCTAGTGATGAGGTGTCACGAGGAAGCGAAACATGAAGAGAAAGAGCAAGAAAGAAAAGTCATGGAAACAAGAAAAGTAGTTTGGTTGTGAATTTAGAGGATAGATTATGCTGAGTGACCAAGAAAAGACTGAGAAGAGATAAAAAGAATGTTTGACTGAATTGAAATTTGAAAAGAAAAAAAACTCGAATAAAAGAGTAATATGACTTCACGGATATGCCCACTCAATTTACCTTGTAATCGGTGCTGCTGGCCACCGTCAGTTGCTGCACCCCATCTAGGAAGCGCGCGTTGGCTACATGTGGCGGCTCCGAGGCCCCCTCGAGGGGGGAGCACATGAGGGTCAACTCGTTGCGGTTGGCCCGGAAGCACGGAGACACCGCCACGCACAGGTTGTATCTGGGGGCACGATATTTGGAAGAAAAAGCATAGTACGAATGGGAGCGCATTTTGAGGAGACATAATTTTGTGAATAAGCTAGAATTCCCGTTACAACATTTGATTCTAGGAGCACTTGATTTCAGAAGGTGTTTTTGATTAAAGAGCAATGTAAGTGCGCACCAAGAACCTAATAGATACCTGTCGATAAGAATGCGCTGTGCCGAGACCACACCTTTGATGGCCACATTGGCGTTTTTGTCGTACCTGAAAAATATATTGCACAGGTGTACACCAAAAGAGGTGAACCAGAGCGGAGATTCGAAGAAGACAAGTATTCGTTGCACACGATACCATCCTCACATGTAGTAATTTGACAATGATTCTTTTAATGGCGACTTTGAGTTCACATTTTTGACTCACTTGGCAAAAACGTAAACGGGAAAGCCAACGCGGGCGCCAGGTAAGGCTGCGCCAACGATGCTGTGGCTCACGCTGCCCGCGGTGGACTCTGCGTTCACCCACACCATGCGCCCGTCGTACTCGACAACCTTGTTGCCGCCCCTGCGACCGCCGCCACCACCACCACCCATGCCGTTGTCATTGTCGTCGTCGTCATCTCCGGCGTCAGCGTCTTCGTAGCCGTTGTCACTGTCGTCGGCAGCGGCAGCGGCAGCAGCACGGGCGCGGCCCGCAGCCCGAGCAGCTGCACGATCGTTGCCTGAGAGCACAAAGGGGAGAGAGAGAGAGATAGAGAGAGAGGGGGATATTAGGAAAGGATGAGGCTCTGCACGCTCAACCTTTATCATGATGTCTCAATATTAGGAGGTACCAAAGAAATGATTGCGCGATCAACTCTCACCGCCGCCATTGCCACCACCGTTCCGCCGCCCACTGCCACCGTTGCCACGGCTGTTGCTCTCGACGGCAATGATGCGACGCCCTCCGCCCCCGCCGCCTCCTCCGGCTTTGTTCATAATTCGGACCGGCTTTTTTTCAGAGAGGGAGTTCTGAATTTTGACCATTGTATTGCCAGGTTCTGCGAAATAGCATAGTGCACAGGTACAGTATGATGAGTAGTCACATATACAGGTTCAAATAGTCGCGAACTTAACATTTGAGCTTCGATGATGGTGCACGACACTAGTATTCTTAATTTCATCACGATGTATTTGCCGCACTGAACTAGAGCGCAATAGAGGACGACCATAAAGCCTACAAAGTCAGCACGTTCTTTTTATTTGATATCTGACAACAAGACCCAAAAATAGACGATCGACGTGTTCATTATCCTTGAAAGAGATGGCAAAAACTTCGCAGAACTTGGAACCTGTATATTATGGTCTAGTTGAGCGTGTGTCCGGAAGCGCCTGTGACCTGCGTGACCTGTGCGTGGCAAACTTTTCAGGAGTAACGCTAAGAAGAAGATACGGGTGCGCGACGCGAGAAGCCGCGACTGCCGTGCCTGCCTGTGATCCAACAAACAAAGCAAAAACATCCCTGTACCAAGGGCCTGTACGATTTTGGTACCGACTAAATAATTAGCTACGAGTTCTTGAATTTAGTTTTGTTCAGAGAGGGCTTAAAGCTCAGGGGCATTTCTCCTCGACGTAGCGCTCTCTCAGGCGCGCTACCAAACTCAGTAGTTGAGACAAACTGCCTAGTCACATTGCTATTAAATCTTTCAAGGCCACTGTCATCGTAGAACAATCATGGGTAAGAAGAGCAAAAAGAAAACCAAACAAGGAGCAAGCAGCACGCTTGATACAGTTGAAACGGTCGACACCGACGGGCCTGCGATTGATGACAATGAAACAAAAACAGCAGAAGCGGTAACTTCCGATGTAGTCTCTGTTCCTACCAATTCAGACGCCAGCGTGAATTTGACGTGCTTGTTGCAAGCAGAAGCAGCAGTAGCCGATGCCGAAGCCGAAGCTGCTGGAGCTGCTGCGAGAGCTGCTAAGGCGCAGGTGGATGCAGCAGCGTTCGAGGAAACAACGAATGATGATCCAAATCAGAGCGATGAAAGTAAGATTGGTGCTCAAACCAATCCGTTGGGCGCTGCGAATCCGCCACTATCAGCTTCTGCACCAACTGCGGCGGTAGAAGCCTCAGTGCCGATTAACCCACACGAGGCAAGCTTGAAAACACCAGCAGCCACAGCAGGGGCAGCAATGGAAGCCCCTCCCCTCAAAAACCCTGGTCACACCTCTGAACCCGCTTCAGTGTCATCTGAGTTGACGACGGCACCGGTGTCTGAAGAGGACCCAGAAGCTACACGCAAAGCCAAGCTTCTCGCAGAGCAAGCTGCTCGACGCGCCCAATACGAGGCTGCTCGCGCGGAGGCCATGGAAGTGCTCAACGGCTATAATGGCCCCCCACTTGTTAGAAGTAGCTCTCCAACGAATAAGCTTGCCGAGGATGCTGCAGTGCAGGGCAGCGCTACTGCATCTGTGCAGCAGCCGGTGGCTCCTAGTGCAGTACAGGAGCAAAACGCATCGGCGAAGCCTGTTGACCAAAAGGTTGACGCTGGAACGGCTCAGGTGGCTGCCCAGGCGACGCAGCTAAAAGAAGACTTAGACCCAGCAAACAATGAAGACGAGGATGAGGAAGTGCGCGAGGAAGATTTGGATGACGTAGATTTAGGGTCGTTCGACCGCAAGAGCTCGTTTAGGCAGAATGGCAATGGGTCGTTCAACAAAGGAGGCTCAAAACCACCCGTTGCGATTGAGAAAAGCAAGTGGACTGGAAAGCCGCAGAGTTCAGAGGCCGATTATGACGAAGATGAAGGCGGTGATTCCATGGGTGTTGCTTGTGATGTTAAGAGGGCGTGTATGATATCATGAGATGAGAATGAGAACGAGAACACACGATGCACGAGCATTACCCAGTTCGATTCCGAATCCACTTCTGCCTGCAGCACTCGCTTCTGTGTTTTTTGGGTTTGTATTAGTTCGAGTTCGAGTTCAAATCCACCTCACTACTTGGCACTAAGCCCCAAACCCAAAGGGAAACCCAAGGGAAAGGGAAAACGGCGAGCAGCGAACAATACCAAAAAGAATTAGATAGGAGCATATGATTTACTACTCCCCAACAGCGAAGGACATAAGCATGAAGCCGCCAACAAAGCCACGCATGGCTTATTGACTTATAATGATGGGCATTGGCATTGGGGAGTCCTTAGTCCTTAAGTCTTCCAAAAATGAACCCCGAGCTTGGCTTTTTGCTTTTTGTATGGCCTGGGAAAGACTTTAGACGCCGGCTCGATGGCACCCTGCCTGATAGTTACTAAATTAAGTCTCTCGTCGGAGAGGGGGCTCGGGGCTCAGAAAAATAAACTTTGACGTCCAAGTGTGCTGCTGGATGCTGGGCTGAAGGCTAATATAAGCCTCATCAATTGCTCGAATGGCCCCTGCAGAGAGAAGGATCAACACAAAAGTTCTCGGGAAGATATCCGGGCTTCGATTCCGCGGTCTTCACTTCGACTTGACTTTCCCAGTGATAATCGCTTGCGCTTGCGGAGGTGACTCTAAATGGCTGATGGCTTAACGGATTTCTGAAGTACAAATAACTCGAGGCTTGGAAGAGCGAGCCACTTTGGACCGCTAACAAGCTTATCGTCTAGAATAAGGAGTACTGCTACGCTTTCTGCCCGTCAGCAAATTCCGATCCTTTTGTGCCTGTGACAAAATCTTGCCCCTTTCTTGATTACAGTGAGGTCCTATCGAGAATAATACGTATTTTTATGATTTTCAATAGTCGTTGATCTTTTTTTTGTTGTGTCAGAAGTGAGCGGAGGAATAGGTCTCTTGGCTGTTCATCACCGCGAAGGGCGCCATCCATAATGGCATCCGCCCTATCTCCTCACAGTTCCCAATTCAGCGAAAAAGATGTATCGGGCGTCGAGACGCCGGTACACCTCACTCTTTCCCCCTCAACTGTAGCTCTCTATGAAGGATTCGTGAGAACACGACGACGTGCAAATGGACTACGCTGAGCGTTGAGACTCTTTACGTAGAATGCATTACAGCAGCATTAATGTCAACAATTCATCATTAAAATGATGAAATGAACAAATCTTGCACCGAGGGCTTGGCTCACTTATATTCTGGCTTCACTTTGCCCTGAACTGCAGCACCCACGCCGCACGTGGAACCTCTCCTTCCCTTCTTCTCTATTTTCTCTAGTCCACCTTTCTCTCGTTGACGTCCAAACCATGCCCACGCGCACAAAAGAAATTCCAGTGAAGAGTTTTCTTTGTTTTTAGCACAGTTTTAGGCAACTAGACAAAGTGATGACCCTGAATTCGTTCTGTTGCATCCCATGCGTGCGTGTTCTTTGTTTTCCAGGTGACGACCTTGTACAGCCCTCCGACGTCACGCTCCTCGAAGCCACGGTTTACACCTGGCAGCGGCCAATTCACAAGCAACAACGAAAATTCCAGCGGCAACGTCATGTCACCGCTTGGCTCACCGGTGCGTTGTTCGTTTTTGTTAAAGTAGTAGGGTACTGCGTGGGTGTTGTGAGGCTTGGCTGAAGTCCAAACTTACTTCTCATACAATAGCCATTCGTGCGCGCACCTTTCCCTACCACGATTAAACTCTGATTATGAATGCAAGCTTATTATTCTAGTTAATCCTCATACTCCTCCTTCCACTATTGCCACCATCAACTGTGGCCCCAACTGCTTGCTCCTGTAACAGCCAGCAGGCATGCGACCCGAGTTTTACGCGCAAGATTTCACTGCAGCGGACCCGGGTCAATTAGCCGTGGAGATTGAGGGCGCACAGGCAGGGGACCCCCATGGCACCACTGCGGCTTACCGCCATTTGGTGAAAACACTGGTGAAGCGCCTGGGAGCGAATCCCAACACGCTGGCCGTAAAGACCTCGGAAAAGCGACAGGTCGGGCTGCCTCGGGGATGATCATTACGACAGTGCACTATAAATATATTGCCTCCAAAAGCTTCCTGTAATCATATCGTGTCCTGTGCTGTATTGTTGCGTTGATACAAACTGTTTATTTTCTCAAACCCCTCTTTTTTTTTTCTCTGGTGTTCTATGCACTCGTCTGTTTCCTCACAAAAAAGGTGGAGCGAGCTCTGGACAACGCGCGTTTGGAAGTGGAAGCACAGCAAAACACCATAGCGCACCTCAAGGCAGAGCTGACCGAGCGCCGCGAGCACGAGCGGCTGAACCAGCACTCGATTGCTCTGATGGACGCGAAAATGAACGAAAAGGTACTTACCACGCCTGCCAGCACTCAAGTGTCACGCACGCGCGGAAAGTTTAGATCGTAGAGAATGACGAAAGTGGGGGTTTGTAACATGAAGGACGCGGGTTGCTCATTGGCTTAACTTGCTTGTGATCTATCAACACTTCTACGCTAGGTCCGCGAGTCCTTGTTTTCGAGCAACGAGTTGGATGCATTGCGGCGCCACAACCAGTGTTTAGTGGACACCAAGACGGGCCTCGAGTCGCAGCTGGAGACCGCCCATGCAAGACTGGTGGAGCGCTCGTCCTATGTCGTGGAATTGGAGGCCAAGGTATTTAGATTTTTTTTCGTCTTTTTTTTAAAATCATACCTTGCAGCCTGCATCCCATTACTGTCGAGCTTATGAATTTCCGGCGGTCCATCTAGCTTTCTCAGTTGTTCGTTTTGTGTGTCCTTGAACTGTTTGTTTCTATTGTTTCCCTGTATAAACATGGTCGTTACAATATTTGTGTGGCAGGTGGAGGACATTGCTGCCAAACTGCAAGACGAACGGCGTGCCAGGCAAGAAGAAGCATCGGCTGCAGCGGCCGAACACGGAGCAGACCAATCTCACGTCGCTGACCTCACTGCACAGGTGGCTATCTTTTAATAAAAGAGGAGGGAACTGTGCATTAATTATGAATCATACGATGAATTCTAATGTGTTTCACGTTTTGCTCACGTGCATTGCATGGCTCGCTAACTTTGCATAAGTCGTACTTTGGCGTCTGCATTCCTTGTAAACACAATGTACTTTCCTTGCTCCTTTCCTTTTTGGTACGCACGTGGTGAAACATTCGCCGTCACTCATTCAACCCATTTTCTCCCTTTCACGCATACGCACACTCACTCCATCCAGGTCGACGCCATGCGCCAAGCATTGTCGTCCACCCAGAACCAGCTGGAGGATTGGGGAAATGCCGACCCAAAGGTCGCGGTGTCCGCCGAACTTCACGCTCTCGTTACGGCCGCCCAGGAAGAGGCTGCCGCAGCCACCGCCCAAGCGCGCGCCGCCGAAGCTCGGGCCAACGCCGCCACCGCCAAGACCTCCGTGAAGCCCACGATGGAAGCCCTCCTGCTGCTGGCGGTGGCGGCGTGGCCCATCTTGATTGCGGGCCTGGTGTACCTCGCCCACGCGGCGTACGGCAATGCCGAGCCTTCCACGGCCACGCGGGCGTTTGCTGCGGTGGCAGCCGACGCTGAGATGGAAGCCGCAGCGCAAGTGGCAAAAGCAGCGGCGGAAGTAGCGGCCTCGGCCTCGGCCGCAGCAGCGGCAGAGTTTGAGGCCGCGTTTGCGTCCGCAGCAGACAGTGGGGTTCTGTAAGGCCGGAACTCGAACTCGAACTAATACAAACCCAGATGACACAGAAGCCAATGCTGCGGGCAGAAGTGTACGCGCGTGCGTTGCGCGCAAGTCAAAATCGTAAAGAGGATAGTAAGGCCGGAGTACAAGGAAGTGCGTTCTCATGCATGCGAAGAACATGCCACTTGAGATTGGAGCATTCCAGAGAGCAGTGAGAGAAACGGTTCGCTAAGAAAAGGCGCCAAATGCAATTGTAAATCACTTGCAGTTGCCCTGAATTACGCTAAGTTGCTATCATAAGAGATCGAGGTCCTAATATCTATCGAGTAAATCGCATGGGGTTATGGGTTATTTCTAGATCTAAATCCAGCTCTAGCTGTAGTATTTAAATGGAAATCCGGACCTTTTCTGACATTAACATTAACATGCCGAATCAAAAATGGAAATGACTTCAGACCCCGCCGACTTGCGACTTGATCGGAGAGAAGGCGCCAGATAGAGCCTTCTGGAACGCGCAGATACATGCCACAAGTGCAAATACGGATCACCTCTGGGTGCGTGCTATTTCTGCCCTTGTCTTTCTTTACACTGCTGGGGGAGTATAATCTAATCTAATCTAATCTAATCTATGACGTCCGGTGTGGGGATTCCCACATCCCACTTCTTTAATTCTGCTATTATCCGACTCAATGCATCTAGGAGGCCTTTGGTCTTTTCATTTGACAAGAAGCAGCGCCCATTGGATATCCTGGCGAAGTCGTATCCCTTTAGAATAAGCCCTTTCTGTTTTCCTTGCCATCCAGCCCACTGCCTTTCACCTTTCACCCCTTCCTAAAGCAGTCTCATGGTCCTTCTTCTTCGCATTCTTCTTCCTCTTCTTCTTCATCGCCATCATCACCCGGAACCTCTTCTTCACTAGCCTCCTCTGAAGCTGCATCTGTTACAGTTGCGCTTTGCTGTAAGGTCAAATAGGAGTCATCGGTCACCGGAGCGCGGTCGAGGCTATCCATGGCTTTTCGAGCTTTGTCCCGGAGGCCTGAAGACAAGCTGGAGCTGAGGCACAGGGACCTCAACACTTCCATGGTGCGACGCAAGACCCGGCACAGGTCGCCTTGGTCCAAGCTGAAGATGATACAGTCGAGGTAAGGATTAGTATTCAGAGTTGTGAGGACGTTATTGTTATTAGTTAGATGAAAGAGGTGAACATGGGTGCTGTGTGTACGCGCGAGGGTCAAGGAAAATCCTACTAGATGAAGAAGGGCACTTCATTATCCCTACACGCAAACAGACCTCGTTGAAGCGCACAATTGGCCCCAATCCGCATAGCCGTCGGCCCAGGACTCCACTAGGCCTGATAACCTCGGGTCAAGCCCTACAGGGGCACTAATGCCCGCTTCGGCCTTGAGATGAGAGAGAGAGAGTAAAGAGCATACAATTAGAGGAAGCTAGATGTAGAAGAAGAAGAAGACGACGTAGAAACATTTAGAATCAGCAATAACATACTTCGACATGCAAGGCATACTTTTTGCTTCCGAGTATTCTTCACGGGTTGAGCGTGGGGGGTACTGAAGGAATCAAGTATACACATGTATGTGCATGCAGAAGCATACCTGGCGAGCGAGCAGAGCATCAGCTTCTGGCTTCAACACAGCACAAGCATCGAGCACAGCATCGGAAGGGCCGTAGAGCGCATATAAGTCGGGCCTGGAATACTCCACCTGATAGAAGCATGTGTGCAGCCAACATGCACATTGGTAAAGAAGGTGCGGAGAAGTATCTACCAAAGTGTCATTCAGTCGTCACGTCAAAAACTATGCATTCCTTGCGCTGGCAATTTCATTCAAACGCTATGCATTTGGAGGGTTTGTTTGGAGTAAAAAAAGACAAGAAAATAGCATTAACTTACCACCACAGCTGCGATCAAGCCTGCGAGTTCCGACGAAGACAGAGGAGTCAAACCTTCGCTGCGCAACACCAGCGCTAGCCAAAGCTCATTTTCTCCATTCAAACTGGCCACTAAGTCACCGAGTGGAGACAATGCGCTCCCTTTCACTGGGTTTGCATTCACGACGGCTGGTGCCGCTGCTGCTGCAGGAGAAGGCGCTGCATCACCCGTCATAGCTTCATTGCTTGCTCTCACCGCATTTTTGTTGTCTTTGTCACTGGCAGCCGCGTTAGCTGCATTCGCTGCACCAATGAATGCGGTGCGAAGTTCTTCCCGCGACACCTCTCCGTCGCCGTCGCCGTCAAGCGCAATGAGCACATCGGCTGCTCGTGTTAAACGCACCGCGGAGGCTTCCGGTGGACTAGTGTTGCTGTTAGCCCGTCCATTGCTAGTGCTGGTTGAGCTCCTTGTGTCAGCAGCGCTAGGATACAGGGCGTCTAGCATGGTCGGCGACTCTTCCAAAGCTCCAAAGAGCTCGAGTCGGCTAATCGAGCCATCGCCGTCTGCATCGCACAAGTCAAACAATTCGTCGGCCAATCGCGCAGCTTCTTCTTCGTCGTTCTTCACGGCTGCTGCAGCGACTGCCTTTGACGACTTCGATGATGAGGTTGGATTGGAGCTCTCGGCCTGAGGCGCTGCGATAGCACCGTAAGCTTCTAAAACGCTTTTCACGGCTTCGAACTCCAGCCAAGCCGCTGAAGGCATCATTGCGTTGTTGCCACTGCCACCACCAGAGCCACTGCCACTGCTTCCACGGTTTGGCTCTCGGCTATTGCGACGAGTGGTGGCGGCATTTTCGGCGCTGTTTTGCAGGCGCGCCGCGCGCTCCATCCTCTGTGCAGCTTGCCTTAGTTCCGCTTCTACTGCTGAGACGTCTAGGCCTGCATTGATGACTTCATCACGCTGAGGATGCTCGTGCAGCGGATGCTGAGACAGCTGAGTCTTGACCCGTTCAGCTAAGGCCTCTTGAGCGGCCACCTCGCCCGACATGCCAGAGACGCCAAAGGCCAAGCCTGCTGCGGCGGGATCGAAAGAGGCTACACGAAGGGTCACGTCACGCAAGGTCAGTGGAGACTGCGATGCTGGCAGCGGCGCAATTCCGCCTTCCTCACTTCGTTCATCGCTAATTCCACCACCACCTGCTTCAGCAGCGCCCAGCGAGATGCCCTGTACCAGATGTGTCAAAGCATCGCCTTCTTGGCCCGCGGTCGCCGCCCACACTCCACCGCTGCCTCGCTTCCACGCTAGAGTACGGGTGGCTTGAGCACCAGCAACGTCGTTGCCATCACCAGCACTCGTACCAGTACTGAGAGCCGGGTTTCGGCGGGGCGCAAGGCGGGCGTCTTCAACTACGGCTTGGGCCAAAGATACGGCGATGGCCGGCCGCAGGCCAGACTCGTCCGAGGAGTCGACTGCTGCCACGTGCCGCGCTTCTACCAGCACTAGCTTCACTTCTTCGTCGTCGTCATCGTCTTCGGTTCCTAGCGCTTCATCAGTATTTTTGTCTTCGCTGTCTGAAGTCTTCGTGGTCGTTGTTTCATCTTTTGGTTTCAGGAGCACCAACCAGAGTGGCACTTGCCGCCCCGCAAAGGAGGAAGGCGCATCGCCCAATAAAGCACCAACTCGGCCGCTTAACCCGAGCGCATCCGGTGGACTGCCCTTGTTGTTGCCATTCTCGTTGTTGCTATTCTTGTTGCTTTTACTGCTGCTGAAGGCGCTGCTGGCAAGGCCATCTTTGAGGAGGATGCCCGCTCCGAGACGAGCGAAGGGCAAGACCGACTGCTCCATGACCGCAGCTTCCTGAAATAGAAGGATAATAATGAGAACGAAGACAATATGCTTTGACGATCGAAGCTGAGATCAAACGAAAAATCAAAGATTGGAAGTGCACGCACGCAATGTGAAATTGCATCCATCTCTTGGCAATCGTGCTGTTTGCATAATCTCTCGGGTCTCCTTGATAAATAAATCAAACCTGTTCCGCGCGCTGATCCCTCAAATATTTGGCAATCCGAAGCTCGCTGTCTAACCGTTGCCGTAGTTTCGCGTACGCTTTCACCTGGTGTATTTAAAAAAAAATGGAAAACAAAAATAAGACGCGATTGAACTCGCTGATTTGGCGAAATAAGCACACTAGAGAAGAAGTGCACAAACTCTTGAGATAGCTAGAAAGAAAGAAACAAAGAGCATCCAAAAGAAGAATGCTTAACTTACCTCACTCAAGTCGAACCCTTGCAGCACGGTGGTCATGGCTTCCAGCTTCGCCGCTAATGTGGACACTTGCCACGCCATCGCCTCTTGTTCGGACAAGCTTTCGGTGGGGGGGCTAGCACTCATGCTGCCACTGCCGCCTTTGCCTACGATCTTCACGCCACTTCCACCACCGTCATCTTCTCCGAGCCCTTCTTCGGTACTGACGACGCTGCTGCTCGAGGTGGCTGCTTGTTGGAGCACTTCTCGTTGCCTTTGGGCTTCGGGCGAGGTGAGGTAAGAGCCAAAGGACCGCTCGACGAGGGCGCGGGCATCCGCAGGCGAATAACGCCTCAAAATGGTCGACACCATGCCGTAACTGCTCCGGAAGTGCGAGTCGATCGCGTCTATTGGGCTTAAGAGCAGCTGATGCGCGCGAGTGGCGTCTTCGTACCTGTGGTAGTAGAAATAAGTCATCGTTATTGCGATGTATACATATTAGCGTATGGGCGAATAAAGATAGTCCGTATACTTGACACTTTCTCCGTTCGTCTTGTTGGAACCACTTTGAGGTGTGAGTCCTATAAAAATAAGTGTCATAATCGATTGACGCTTACCGGCTGCGCATGAGCACGACGCTCCCTTGCACGTCCTTGCCTCTTCGCCCCGCGCGCCCCGCCATTTGCAGCAATTGCGCCACCTGGAGGGGGCCTACCCCGTTGTCTGTGCGTTTGGATAAAGTGGAGATCACCGTAGTGCGCGCCGGCATGTTGACTCCGGCCGCGAGGGTTTCAGTCGCAAAGCAAATCTAGAAACGACAATATGAACGATAGAAAACAAAAAATACGCACGTAAAGGAAAGTGAATTGCCAAGATAACTATACAAAAACATAAAAGCATCAAAACGAAGATAGATTGCTTCAAATTTACAAGTCTTACCTTAACCAACCCCGCATTGAACAAGTCTTCGACCAGTGACTTGTGCAGCGGTAACAAGCCAGCGTGATGAATGCCCACTCCCGCTCGCAGCAAGGCTAACCTCTCGGGCTCCACCTCCGCGACACCTACCAGTAGTATAGTAGAGAGGGACATAAGAAAGAACCAAAAAAGAGACGGGTGAATTCGTACAATCATTGAAATTTGAGGAGACATCACTACAGTGCCATTCCTTTCACCCTGAAATTATCACACTTATCACAACCACACCATTACTAGGTAGTGCAGCCTTCTCACCTGCGGTGGCTGCTTCAAAAGCTTTTAGCCGTAGGTTCAGTTCTGCCGACTCCTCGGGCGTTAGACTCACGGACTGCTGCCTGGCCACCTCCATGGCCGCGCGGTCGCACCCGTTGCGGCTGAAAATGAACACAATCGCTGGCAGCATGTCCGCTCGCCCCAGGCATCGGGCGAGGTAAGGAAACGAGGGCACTTCATTTGGAGCTCTGGTTCGACCTCCACCGCCACCGCTGCCGCCGCGGCCACCCCGCGTGCCACGGGAGTTGGCGTAGCCGCTGTTGGCGTTACTCACGCTTCGGCTGCCGCTGCGGTCGTAGCCGCCACCACTGCCACGAGAATTACGGTTTCGGCCACCACCGGAGCTCCCGTTAGGGCCTTGATCGAACAAGCTCCGTAGATCGTCCGCGTCAAAGAAATCTGGCTGCGGTCTCAATTCGGGGTTTAGTTCTGCGCCAGCCCACCTATGTAATAGAAGTTGCACAAGGCGAATAATACATTGTGAAGATAAAAGAAGAGGAAGAATGCGTGCATGGATAAAACCAATCACACTTGGATAGTGCCAAAGAAGGAAGCTCTCAGACAAGAGGAGGCATGGTGAAGAGGTAAGAGGCAAGCAAACAGCGATAAATCACCTTTTCTGGCCTCCTCGTTTCGATCGCCGCCTTCCCTGTAAGTTCCGCCCCGCAAAGGTGTTGGCAGCTTTCAGCGCTCCCGGCCCCGCGTCTTTGTCTTTGAACAACGGGCGAACACCCGCCGAAGTGGCGAAATGGTAGCGCAGCGGCACCGGCCTTCGATTTGTTTATTTGATCGAGTAAGCAAGCATGGTGTGAGAAAAGTCGGCTTGAATTAAAGTGAATGAATAATACAAGCACTCTGAATGCATGACTTCAACCTTTCGACAGCGAATAGGACAGCTACTGCAGCGCTGATACTTATGATATGTTGTAGGCACATACCGAAAATCCGACGCAACTAATTCTGTGGGGCCATGGGTAGAGTTAAACCACCCAACAATGTCGTCTACATTGGAGACCGTTGCGCTGAGGGCGATCAT
>Ga0307930_1000673_pt1 | contig 27327 bp, 30 predicted proteins | sample OrgLakmetageno46_FD_203161 | JGI IMG/M metagenome (GOLD analysis project Ga0307930, IMG submission 203161) | Saline water microbial communities from Organic Lake, Antarctica - #46 | ecosystem: Environmental > Aquatic > Non-marine Saline and Alkaline > Saline | place: Antarctica: Organic Lake...
CCCCCCCGGGCAGGACAAGAGCAGAGGGAGATGGCTGCTTGTGAATTTCTCGGTGGTACCAAAATAATGATTATCATAAAAGTGGTTGACACGGGGTTGACAGTGCCATTCCCTGCCAACTCTAGAAACCTCTTATTTATTAACGTGTAGTTCTGCCCATTGAACTTAGAACTTAGAACTGAAGCCACCTGCGATTCTTATCTAGTATATACGAGGCGCATTGCCTCCCTAACCATCACCAAAATAAAAAATCTCAACCTTTAATCACTAACCACTTTACAACAAATAAAAAATATGAATTAGCTGCTGCCGCTGCCAGCAGCGATTGGGTATTATAAATTGCGAGCTCAGAGCGCTGCAGTTCAGTTCCTGCTTCTGCTTCCAATTAATTCCGAAATTACCGGACTGCCTTTAGAAGCCAATTGAATCGGTTTTTGCATCTAGTGCGTTCGTTATTTATTTTCATTTAAAGCACAGCATGCAACGGAAAGAAAGCAAAACAGGTGCGCGTTTTTCAGCTGCAGTCATTCAAATCTTGTTTGTCTTCACAGTGCACCAATTAGTTGGAGTTGGCGGAGAAAGCCCGCGCTAGCCTCAGTAAGTCCGCAAATATGCCCGCAGCCGCCAACTCCGGCCCCGCAGCGGCGCCCTTGATGATCAGAGGGCTGTTGTCGCCGTAGCGCTCCGTCTCAAAAGCCACCAGGTTCTCGTTGGCCTTCAACCGAAACAGGGGGCTTTTGGTGTCGACCGCGGTGAGTTTCGCACTGCAGGATTGGGTCGCCACGTCAATGCGAAATTCGTACCTGTAGTATAGGATGACAATGGCCGTACACACATTTTAAAAATACAGCAAGAAAAGAAAGAACGATTGCCGCACGCATCACGAACACACACAAGAGGTGGCGTATGTAAATGTTGAAAATGTCATAATATGACCTTCGCTCATCAATTTGTTCATTGTGATTTTTTTATGCAGGCCAAGATATTGATTTTTTAACGTTGTGTCTATTTGAGTCACCTGAGAGCGCGATCCGAGGCTACTTCTTTCATTTTGGCGTCCATGATCATATCCAGCGCTGCTAAGTCTTTGACCTGGTCCTGGTGGATTTGTGCGAGGCCTCCTGGTGTATTTTGTTGGTCGAACCCGTAGTTTTTGGCCGTAAATTCGGCGGGCAGCAGCGACTCCACGCTGACGTCACTCATTTCCAGGGTCAGACCCACGGCCCTCGCTAAAATGACCACCTGCACGTTCCATGGAAATGAATGAAAACGCTGATGAATGGGAGAACACAGAAGAAGGAAACAAACTCAAGGCCATGTTTACACTGGATTGTTATAGAATAAAGCAGAATACAACAGACCAGGAGTGCACTAATAGAGTAAAACAAATATATAGGCATTATTGAGATCGGTACATAGATAAACCTTGCGAGCGGTATCAGTTCCGCACAGATCTTCACGTAGATCAATTTCTGTGAACCCTTGATTCACTGCTTGCTCCACGGCCTCCGAAAACTTGATGCCCTTGTCTTGCATCGTTCGCAGCACTGAGCGAGGAATAAACAGGGTAAAAGAGCGAAACAAAGGAAGGAGGAAGAACAGCGAAACAAAGGGCAAGACCACAAACAAAACTTTCGTGGCATACGCTCGATATGATTTGGATCGATAGAAATCTCCGCATTGCCATTTTTCTTCATTCTGTCCTTTCTTCTATCATCATTATCATCATCATTATCTCACCGTAGGCCATGGTCCCGCTCACGCAACCGCTGATTGCGCGCACACTATCGCCCGTCTCCAAAATGTCCCTGAGAGTCGTGAGCACTGGTAAAGCGCTGCCCACTGCCGACTCGAACTGCCAGTTAGCACTTGTACATGGATCAAAGGAGGAGGGAGGAAGGTAGAAAGGGGATAGAAAAGTTTGAAGATTGAGATTCTCGAAGAAAAGTACTCTTGATACTTCAAAAAAGTACATGGAACTTGAGTCCAGAGTATAAGAAATGATGTAGACGAAACATAGAAATAAAGACAATCATAGACTTGAGTATGCCTGTCAGTCCCTAGAAAAACGAAAAAAAAAGTGGCAACTTACTTGCTCCCACGCATGGCTTCTTTCACTTTGATGAAGTTTTCCATGGGTCCAGCGCAGATCTTCCTCGACGGCGAAATGATGTTGATGCCGGCTTTCAGCCACCGGTCGTAGTACTGGAGGCTCAGCGATTCGCTATTGGTGCAGTCAATAACCACCTGAGTATACATGTGCACCCAGCGCAACATCGATAAGCAAAAAAAAGAAGGACATTCAAATTCATGGATTAGAAAAAGGATTGATACATCAAGAAAAGGGAAGGATGATTATTCTGCAGAATACAACTATTCGTACTAAAGTAAAAGTGGTTTATGAATGAAGTACCCGGTGTGGATTGACGTCAGCCTCCATTGCCTCCGTCAGAGCTTCAAAATCCGTAGGTTGCGCGATACCCGTAAACGCTTCTTCTCCTTCTTCATCTTCTTGGTCTAGGCTGTCCGCAGTGCTTGGTTCGACCACGATTTTGGTCTTTTTCTTGCTGTTCTGAGGGTCAGGGCGGAGGGCATTGAACAAAGCTTGCTTGTTTTTCAGGTTCAGGCCTCGGCTGTCCTTGCAAACGACCATGCGTTTACTATTGGCCGCCTGTATAAAATTGATCGAGAAAGATAAAAGAGAAAAGAAATCACAAAGCATGAGAAAGAAGTTGAACGAAGAATATGTATCTATGCTACATTAGCCCAAGTTGAGGAAAGTACGTATAATTGATGTCAAACATCAACAAATGCATGTCTTCAAAAACATTGACCCTACGGGTACACTGTGCTTGTTAAGCCTTTCACCATTTCAAAAAAAGTTAGGAGAGCGCAGACCTGCACAACGTTGAAGCGAACCCCGAGATTGGACGCCAATTGCTCTTGCGTGACGCGCAATTGATCGACCAAAGAAGCCCCCAATGCGCCGGACGCGCCTAATATGGTGACGGAAGCAGCTGTTTCGCTCAGAGTGAAGGCCATGTGCACCTAATGAGATAAATCGAACCATTCTCAGAAGAAACGAGTAAATATTATATTCAATCGTAGTGTTTTCAAAATGTTTCAAGAAAGTCCTCTCTTACTCTGGTTACTTTCAACAATTATATAGCCTTCTTTCTGCTTTTCCGCATCCTTTAAATTCACAATTAGTTTCTGCCTTTATCTCCCTTCAATCTACTAAAGATATTCATCATACCGCTCGAAGGGCGCGAGTTGCGTCTTTGGATTCGACCACCACTGCAATCTGGCGCTCCGAGGAACCTTTGATTAGGTGTATCATGACATTGGTACAGGAGACATGCATCAGCAATCAATACAGAAGTAGGATTTAAAAAAGAGGGAGAATTGATTCATACACGCAAAAGATTCTAGTACAACTGAAATAGTGCAACATCGTTCATGACATAATAAAGGAAGTGCAATACCAAAAATTGAAACAAGGCCCTCTTTTCACCTAAACTACCTTGTGAGATGAGGCGAATGTTCACGTTGGCCGTCGCAAGGGAGGACATAAAGGTGGAAGCAACGCCCGAGGTAAACGCCATCCCTTCGCCGACAATCGCCACCACCGCCATGCCTTTCACTAAACTCACCGAGCTGATCGTGGACCTGTGTGAATGGAGGGCGGGGGAGGAGGGGAAGGGGAACAAAAGGAAGACAGATTGGTGTGTAGGTAAACGTTCAAGTACTGTTCAAGGGAGTACATAGAGGTTAAGTATAAAGATGAAGGAAAAAAAAAAACATGCACACTTCATTTAGTTCATTGAGTGTGCACTAATTTCTGAATCCAAACCACTGTGCAAATCTCTCGCAAGAAATTCCCCCACAAGTTTTGCCCTTGTGAAGGGAAACAAGAAATTCAGCCCCACCTCGCCAGTTCGAGTTCAAAAGTCTCTTGCAGGGCCAGAAGCGCAGCGTCGCCCTCGTTTTCGGGCACCACCACACAGATGCTGGATTCCGACGAAGCTTGGGTGATGATGAGCACGTTGATGCTGGCCTCGGCCATCGCGCCCATGAACCTGGGTGAATAGAAGTTTTTTTATGGCATTGTACGGGGGAAAAAGTTTGTTTACAAAGTGGGTGTGGGAAGAAAGGCGGCAGGGGAGGGGGAGATGAGCGAGGTGATATGCAAATATATAACATATCAATTTGGTAGAGCTCTTTATGAATGAATTATATGCCCAAACAAACTGTAATATCCTTGGCAGAATATACCTTTCGGCCACTTTTACCCCCCCAAGCGACGACACGCCCTCTAGCGTGACCAAAGCCGTTTTGTCCACCGAAGTGATGCCCTTGATCGGGATTTCCCCCGTCTTGGAGCGCCAGGACTTGGCTACGAAGTCTAAATTGGTCTCTTTCAAAGTGGGGCAGCGGCCCTGGGTAGAGCGCAAGAGTAATAAAGAAGAAGAAGAAGAAGAAGCAGAAGAAATTACCTAGATGATGATGGTAAGAATGATAACAAGACATGCTTGAGTGAATGCACGAGTGCAAAAAAAGACTTGTTTCAATTCTACGTGCAGGTACAACCAAATCAAATCAAGTACAAAATTCAAAAATTCAAATACACAGCATGCTAGCATACCTGAATCACAGTGCCCTCAAAACTCGGGTTGAAAATGTTCCGCACGTAAACTGGGATGTTGTCGTCGATACATGGCATCATTGCGCTGGGATGCAACACTTGAGCACCGAAATACGCCAGCTCCATCGCCTCATCGTATCTATTTGTTAATGATCGACAGAATAATGACAAAGAAATGAGGTGAGGTGTTCAACAGAAATTATCCACTAATGATATTTTCAACACCATAACTACTTCTCCTTCGTACATCTCTTTTTTTCTCTTCATCTCAAAGCATTCTTCTCCTCCTTCTATTTTTCCCGTCCGTACTACTCTTTCCTCTATCGTCATCTTCTGTGCCCCTCCACTTCTCATTACTTGATCGAAGCTATGGGAAATGCCTCGGGCACTCGTCGCGGGTCGGCCGTGTACACGCCGTCGGTGTTTTTCCACATGGTGACCCGCCCCGCCCCGCAAAGCTTCGCGAATATCGTAGCGGAATAGTCGCTGCACAGGAGGTAATGGGAGGAAGAAGAGGTTGGGAAAGCTAAAGAAATAAGATGAGAATACAGTCGACTAGGAAATAGATATACGTGGGTTTGGGCGGTTGAGTAGAAATGAAAAGAGAAGTGCGCTGAATTAGTATTTGAAAAAAACGTGAAGCTCCTCGTCAAATTCCTTTTTTCATCTCTCTTAATCTCTCATTGTACCCCCAAAACGAAAACGTGAAGCATAATACGGAACATCAACACCTCCGATTCAGTACCTCCCGCTGCGTTTCAGTGTAGTTGGCACGCCGTTCGCAGTCGAAGCAACGAAGCCAGTGACCACCACAATCGGAGCCTGATGGGTGGCTGTGGCGGCACTGCTGCCATTGCTATCGTCATTGCTGTCAACGTAGGTGCAATCGTGCAAGCCATTCGCGATGCCCACCTTCGGTAAGAAGGGAGAGAAAGAATGACGCGGAGAGGGGAAAGGGGGGGGATAAAGGGTAGGAGAGAAAGTGAATTTGGAAGAGATCAACGCGTATGGAGGGAGGGAGGCTTCTCTCGATTTGATACGTCGAAGACCTCTTCAAGATAAGTAATCGTAAACGTGCTGATTTGTTGGCGTGTTCTCGCTGCGTCGCATCTCTCTAATATATCATCATGCATGCATGTGCCTTTGTCCGCACATAAGAGTACCGTGTTCCACCACGTCGAGAGCTTCTGGGCGGTTTCCTCCCACAGCGGCACCACTCCCCCTGTAGACGCCGCCCCTTTCTCTCCCAGGCCGCCGTTGTTCGCGTCAGACTTGACCACCAGCACCTCCCTGGCGTCGAGCCACGCCGTGGTCACCCCCTGGGTCTGCAAGTAGGCATGCAAGGTTTGGGCCGACCAAATTTCCCCGAAGCCCGTGACTACTTCCATGGAAACCGGGGGCACCGAATGAATCATTTTCAAGCTTTGCACCACCGACAAAATGTCCCTGGCGTCCTGCTGGATGGCGGCCTCAACGGGCTCGGCAATTTCCGGAGGCGCCAATTGGTGCAAAATTTTGAGCTGCGAAGCCACCGCCGCGTCCAATTGAGTGGTCGCGTCCGTGAAATTGGTGAGGGCGGAATCCACCACCTGTTTGTTATTTGGGGGTTTTAGGATCGATTTTTTTTCCATTACATACGATGAAATTGGCAGCAGAGGCATCATAGGGGCATCCTAATTTGTGTTACAGGAACGAAGTAATTTTAAAGAATAAAATTTGAACAGCTGTTTTTCATGCATGCAAACACGCTCTTGGATTTTGCTTGTTATCATTTGTCGATAGGCAACACAACAACAATCAGCACTACAGCCCACCTTGACCAGGAGGTCCGTCATTCCACCGCGCGCTGAGACAATCGCCATAGTCGGCACCATACCGCTGGTATCACCACGGCCTTTTGCTTCTTGAATGAGCAAATCCCCGACGGTACGATAGAGGCCTGCGGTCGCCAGGGAAGCGCCCCCGAATTTGTGCACCTGAGAATGTGAATGATGATTGTTGCGTATGTTACGTGTGTTGGTATCGCAGATAATTCATTGTCAATATTTTTTTCTCTGAATTTGTTTCACAGTGGTCATCATTAATTTCCAAACTAGCGGACAACATCAACACTGATTGAGGATGACGAACGGAGTAGTAAAAACAGACACGAGATGTGATAGCACATGATGGGAGATTTGTCGACGATGAAAGTAGCAAAAATGGTTGCAAACAATTATCAAGACAAGTGCAAAGACAAGTGAATTATAAATTTGAACTTCCAACTTTAGATAATCTGAGACGAGACGTGGTAACGAATTAATTATGTCCCAGTTGACACAGCAACTTCCAAAGAAAAGTCTTACTCACTCACCTCCCAAGCGTTGCTCGATCCCTTTGGCGTCTTGACGTTTTCCATCGGCAATGAATCAGATGATGAAGTCATACTGATGTCATCAGTAGTGGCAGCAAAGAGCTTGCTGCTACTGGTGGATTCACGGTCGGCTGAACTGTGGTGTTGCCCAAGCACCGACGAGCTACGAAGTGGTACAAAACCATGTACAGGTACTAGGAAGGCTAGAGACGCCACCAGTGCTACCCATCGAAACTTCGGCGGGCATGACATGATGATCTTTCTTTTGTTTGAAGAACACGAGCTAGATTTGATCCTCGAGATTGGCAACGCTGCGCCAGTTCCTGCACAAAGAGATTCAACCGCCGGAGATACGTCAACAATTGATTTGGTATGGCTGAGAATGCACCTGTGGAATGTTATCAGCTGACTTTCTCAGTGGTAAAATTATGATACCTAGAGTGAACTGAAGCTAACAAATGGTCAAGAAGTGCTCTGCTGGCCGCCAAGTTTCGTGTCTGCTCTCGTCCTAGACGGAGAGGCAAAGAGCTTGATTCAGCTTGAAGCTTGAAGAAACATGGAAACGTATTTCGTTTGGAAATTTTCCGCTCCCCCAAGAAGGAGGAGGAGGAGGAATCCTCTTCTCAGCTCTGAACTCGGAGTTGTGCCTCTTGTGCCTTGTCTTCCTCCCCTTCCCCCTCTAGCTCTAGCCAGAGCTCTATAGGTGCACTGTGCGCTCTTACTCTTATTAGTTCTCGCTTCTTTCATATCGGACAACCCTGTTAGGACAGAACTCATTCTCGAACTGTTTACTGCGGCATTGTGGCACCTATTGTAAGTGGCAACAAAGCAGTTTTGTTTCAGCATTTCCAAAATATAGAATGCTTGCTCCAGACTTCAGCTCAACAATTTGGAACCATGCGCTACATGGGAATACGGAAGAGGTTTGCAAATTGTTGGACCAAGGGTATTCGACGAACCAGGGAGACGAGCATGGTCAAGCTCCACTGTACCTCGCGGCCAAGGGCGGGCATCTGCACACGACAGAACTTTTGTTGACACGAGGCGCCCTTGTAGACCAACTAAAAGACAACGGCTCGACGGCATTGAGTGTGGCGGCCTTTCAAGGACACGATTCAATACTTCGCTTGTTGCTTGAGCGAGGTGCTGAAGTTGACCATGTCAACGACGAAGGAAACACACCTCTCATGTTTGCCGTGCAGCAGGGGCACTTGCATATTGTAGAACTACTCCAATATTTAGGAGCTGACATTTTACATGCCAACGCTGATGGTGCAACGCCGCTACATTTCGCTGCCCACCACGGCCATCTCGATGTAGTTGAATGGCTGTTAGCTCAGGGTGCTGAAGTTGATCAAACGATCAGTGCCGAAGACTCTACTCCTCTTCAGCTCGCTGTCGAACAAGGCCACTTAGATATTGTGCGATTGCTGCTCAAACATACAGATCCGTCGAACATTGTCAATCTTGGAAGCATCCTGCTCACGTTTGCTGCGCAGGCTGGCCATCTGGAAATTGTTCGGCATCTGCTGGACTGCGGGGCGGATATCAACTATAGAGGCTACCTTGGCGAGACGGCTCTCTTCATCGCTGCCTTTGAAGGAGATATCCGTATTGTTGAACTCCTCTTAGAGCGGAATGCTCTTGTATATCTCGTCGAAGCTGGGGCAGGTTCGTCACCCCTTTTCGTGGCGGCTCAGGAAGGTCATCTTCAAATTGTTGAAGAATTAATTGACCAAGGTGGTGCTGACGTAAATCAATACAGAGAAAGCGATGAATGGACACCTTTGATGATTGCGATCGATGAAGAACATGACGCTGTTGCTGAGCGTCTGTTGCGTCATGGAGCCAACTACAATCTCCGCAGCATTGACGGCATGACTCCACTTGGCATGGCCGCAACGGCTGGCTCTGATTCAATAGTTCAGATGCTGCTCGAGTATGGTAGCGACGTTGAAGCAAAGATTGGTGTTCACGCGGAGACGGCGCTAGAACTCGCTCGACAGGCAGACCATGCCAGTGTAGTTGACCTGTTAAAGAGCGCAGAAGGCGCATTCACTGACGCTTGTGCTGGGCGCGTCGAGCGATTTCGCGATGCCATTGTATCTGGCAAGTTTCCTGCTCCAATCATGCAATGGGGACCCTATATACCGCCACCCGCGTGGAATCAGCTTCTTTCCTGGGTTTCAGCATCGCTAGCCGACTCCCGGGCGTGCTACGCAGCACTGTTTCACTCAACTGATGGTGACGTAGTTGACTCTAAACTCACGCTGAGGGCCGTCACTCACGATGGATTCTTACATATCCGGCGCGTACTGATTTCTTACTTAGTCTTTCCGAAGGAAAGTACTCGTAGACTCCTGCGTGAAGTAGCAGCATATGGTCTGTCCTCACAAGAGTAATAGTTTACTCTGCTGGACAGAGGCTGTCCCTAACGCCCAAATGCGGAATTTTGCTCATTGGTGACTGGATTGGATCCTACACACTGCGATTGCGGCTCATCAGCTCGCCCGCTTTATTATATGGTACTAGCTCGATCAAACATTCATGAATGAGCTTCCTTATGTGTGGGCGTTGCGATATACAGCACAATTAAACTCTTTTTGCATCTGATTCTGGCCCCTAAGGGTTCTTCTCGGAACGAGGTGAGAGATGATTGGGTGTTTCTTTTTGTTCTGGCGGCAGTCCCAACCCATTTATCGCGCATCACGCTCATAGCGAGCAACATATTAAAATTGCTTTATGCAAAAAGGCACTCAGCCCAGTCAGATGCGTTCTGAATGCTACCCTTTTCTGTTGCTATATGCTATATGCATCGTCCAATGGGTGATTCTTTGTATTTGACTAGACGACTAGACTAGACTCCTAGACTAGACTAGACCAACACAAATCCCGTTGATTTCCAATTTGAGGCCTTTGTCAAGGTCTTCGTTAAGTTACCATGGCCGTCATCAACTCGCCATCTCATGTTATCTCTACGACTCTTTGTCACTCGCAATGTCGACTGCGGACTGCGCGACTGCGCGATGGGGATGGGAAGTTCCCGGTTTTTTGTTCATATTTGATGTATAGTACATCCCAATGTGAGATAAGTGGGGTTTGTAGTCAGAGCTGTTCGTTCTCAAGATACGGCCTATTGGAAGGGCCCGGGCTTCGGGCTTGCCCGCATTGGTGTACCGCGATGTAGATAGCTAGGCATAAGCGAAGCTGTGAGCCGTGAGCCGTAGCTGCGTAGCTGCGAAACGCGAAACGAGAACTCAGTCGAACCGGTGCTGCACTTGGAATAAACTATCACCATCACCAAACACTAAATCAGGCAAGTGCGGGTACTTGGGGGAAAAGTATGCATGTTGGGAGCTCGCTCCCCGCCTTGAGACCCAAGGCCCCAAGGCCCCAAGGCCGGGCGCGTGCAACCCCCTCCCGAAGGGTACAAAAGAAAAATTGAGGGAGGTGGGCCGGGATAAGCAGAGCAGCAAGCGCGCGTTTGGTGCGCTGAGCTAATCCAAACAAACTTTTGTGGTTGAATTTAAGCGGCTTGGTCATTCTGGTCCAGCTCCTGGACGATCCCTCCTTAGCGGGGAATGGAAATGGAATATGTTGGCTCTGCGCCTAAGTGTGGTTTTTGGCGCATCAATAACTCGGCTACCTCATGCGGCCCACGCCGCTACTCTAGCTGTGCGGCCAAGGCTGTCGTCCACGCCTTACTGTTTGCTTGCATAAAACGCTTTGGCGCACGCAGCACGCAGCAACAAAACGACGGCAATATATTGTAAACTTCGGTAATAAAAGCTACCCTGTAGTGTGAGGTTATTCTCCAACCGTTCAGTCGGCGCCGCGTGCGCGTGCGATACTAACAACTTGATGGTTGCGCTACACGCCATGACACCAGCATCAGGATTAAGATTATCGAAGTTTTTTGTATGGTAGGTTTGATGGAACATTCTCTGCATCGCGCTGATTGAAGATCGTGATGCTCTGACCTGAGCCCTCATCTGCGTTTTGAATGTATCTTTACTAGAAGAGACATGTTTTCTGGTCAAGCACATCTTTGGTAGTTACCCCAAGAGCTAGTCACAACTCGTTGGATTACTAGAAAAACAGTCGACGTCAGAGATGGGGAAATTTTACTTGCTCTTTATAGCAGTTTCTATGCCTGGTGCAGTGGAGGCGGCGCATGTGATGAGCGTGCCAAACGGTCCCTGTGGCGTTGATCCTATCACAAACGTAACTACGCTCTGCCCAAGCTCCAGCGTGTGCCAGCCTCGCATGTCAGAATTGTCACATGAAAGCAGCAGAAGCAGCAGCAGCGACCCATTGTTGTTTACCTGCGTGCACAAGCCCTTGTTTCCGCTCGAAGCGTCCGACATATGGGCAGCAGTGCTCGTGCTTGCGTGCTGCGCACTCGCTGCTGGCGGAGGAGTAGGCGGCGGCGGCCTCCTGGTACCCGTCTACTTAGTGGTGTTGAACTTCGAAACCAACCAGGCGACCAGCTTGTCGCTCGCTACCATATCCGGTGGCGCCGTAGCAAATTTGTGGACCTACGCGCAACGGCGCCACCCGAACCCTTTCTTGAAGCGGCCATTGATTGACTACGACGCCAGTTTGCTGTTTGGGCCCCCACTTCTCGCCGGCACCATGGTGGGCGCGGTGTTTTCTGCGGTCTTTCCCGAGTGGCTCGTGGTGGTGTGCTTGGTGTTCGTGCTCGGCCAATCAGCGCGCAAGACGCTGTCGACGGGGCTCGTGAAATGGCGCCAAGACCCAGAAGCCTGGAAAGGAAGCTCCGAGCCGAACAGCAGCGACAAGCACCAAGACGCAGCGCAGCTCTTGAACGATGCGAGTGATCAAGCAAACAATAGCGGTATGTATGACAGTGACGACGACGAGGCTTGCCGCCGAGGTGATATTAGCATTATACATGATGGCAGCGGGAGCTACAAAGAGGAAGAACGCAAAGAGGCTACTTTACGCTCTGACATATCAGTCCCCTGGCATCACTATGCTAACTCCACCGAAGTTGTGGTGGAAAGTACCGATTTCAGCCACAGCAGTCATTTGATGTCCAATAATTCCTCTGCAGGTTCTCATCTAGATGCGATTGCGATCGATCCCGACGGCCAGCCGGTCCTAGAGTCCTCTGCTTTGGTGAATAGCTTTTCATCTTCGTCTTCGTCTTCTGCTCCGAATAGTGCACATAAAGGCTTCGATAGCAACAACGATAATGGATTTGGCCGCTACATCGATCGACCTTTTTCGTACAAGCACAGAGACAACAATTACAGCAACCATAGCCGTAACACTGGCAGCACATCTTTCTCGATTCCTTCTCCCGACTTGGATTTACACGACTTAGACGAGCATGCTTTGGAGCTGGCCCCGTTAGGGCGTGTGGCTGCCAACGGTGCATACTGTTTAGTTGTAGTACATGGGTTGAGATCAAGTAGACTTTGCTCGTTATTTCTTGGAATGATACTTAGTTGGGTACTACTTAGCCGTGATGTCCTGCATGCATAGTTCTCTCAGGTTCTCTATTCTGTGCCGATACTCTCCCTTTCTCTGTTCAACCCTCTCACGCTTCATCTTACTTTCTTTGTGACGAAAGGAGGCGGCGGAGCATCTAGCCCCATGAAGCAGCCTTCGACGGCTCTGGGTCGCAGTTTAGCCGTGGGGATGACCAAAGCGGCGGAGCAGAGGGCGAATACGGTGGCGGGTCAATACGCCCTCATGCACGATCAAACGGTTAGTGTAAACATCATTAAAGCACTAGGAGAGACATTGAGATATTTAATTCTTCTTTGGAGTCATTTCCTATCCGTATTGTTATTATGTTCCTTTCTATCTCTCAAGCCACTAATTTTATTTCATGTCAGCAATACTTCCGTTGCCTACAGTATAATCGGAAATCTACCCTCTCAACGCTGTTTATTTTTCTTGGTGTTATATTTTTGAAACATCGTTCCCAGATTGACCCTAGGCTGCGCGCCGTGTACCACGCCGACGCTACCCTGGTGCCGGTGTCCAAACTGACCATTACAGGGGTCACCTGGGTCTCGGTGCTGGTGTGCGCGCTGCTGCGGGGCGGGAAAGGGGGCCAGTCGTGGCTGGACGCCCCCTGCGGGGGAGGCGTGTACTGGGGCGTGTTTGGCCTCAATTTGGCGTTACTTTTCGCTTGCACGGTGTACGCGCGGGACTTGGTCTTGACCAGGTATACACTCATGCTCTCCTATGTGTGTGTGTGCTAGCTAGAGGAGAAGGGAAAAGAAGTCAAAAGAAAGTGAGGAGGAGATGAGGACGAAGGAGAAAGAGGAGGAATCAAGGGTCCAAGGAGAAGGAAAGCAAGACGAAAGAAAAATATACTTGTGATGCTTGTAAGTGTAAACGGGTAAAGAATTTCCTTCTATTGATTTTTCTCAATTCTCTCTTTCTCGCACTTCCCTTTATCTTCCTCCCTGTTTTCCAGGCACGAATACAAGGAGTCTTTAGGGCACCGTCCCGTCGTTGGCGACCTGCGCTGGAACCGAAACACTACTCTGGAATACCCGGCCCTTTCCGTAGCTGCTGGCGTTGCGGCAGGTATGCGAATAGACGTAATAATAGCCTGGTGTTTGGCCATGCATGCATGCTGCAATGTTGAGTTTTGCCATAAACCTCAAATCTAGATTGCGGCTTTTTTTAGATATTTATCTTTACTGACTTCATCCTCGTTCATTGATTTGGTGCTGGAAATTGTGCCGTTCCTTTCGATTGTTTTTTTCTCGTTAGCTATCTCTGAGACGAGCCTGACGAAATGCACATTGTTTCGATATTTTCTTCGTTCTTGATTTGTACCTCGGTGGTGGTCGTCATGGTTGCGGTGGCAATGACGACGATAATGGCGATATGCATGATGTACTACTGTCACTGAAGGTTTACTGGGCATTGGCGGTGGGATGGTGCTTGGGCCGTTGTTAGTTGCTTTGGGCTGTGACCCTTTATCCACAGCTGCAACCTCGGCTTTTGCGGTGCTTTTAACTGCCACGGCGGGATTGGCACAGGTGAATACATTTTTTAGCCCCTATTTTCATTAACTGTGTGTGTGTGTGTGTTTTTTTTTTTTGCTATTATTCACACAACCTTCTTCACGTCCTTACTTCTCTCCTCGAACAAAACCCATTCTATGTAATGTAGGTTGCAATTCTCGGTTTAGTGCCTACGGATTATGCGTGGTGCTTCGCGGGCATCGGCATTTTGGGCACCGTGCTTGGGCAAACCGCCGTGGATTGGGCCCTGAAAAAGTACAAAAAAGACGCTGTGGTACGCATACAAATGCTGGTTGAGTGTTTGTTTCTTTTTCTCCCCTTGCCAACTTATAGCACTGTAGTGCATTCCATGCATAAATCAGGATGCTGCTGTTGCCTTTAACTTCTATTGGCATTGCCACTACTACCATTGTCACATTTCTTCGGCCTTGTTTCTGAACCCGCAGGTTATTTTGCTCATGGCTGCCATTATGTTCGTCGCCCTCGTGCTTATGACCAGTGCCGGCATTCTCAGTTTGATGGCAGGTGCTCCTACGGGGTTCGGAGAGCTGTGCTGAGAGTTGATATGTCTCCCTGTTCGCGACACAAGAAAACCAACCGAGTTGTTCAAGTCTTGCGAGGTCTCGGCAGTTGGTCGTTTGGACCTCTGGCCTCAACCAAGTTATATCAAGTTATATCAAGATTACTGATTGGCTGATTGAAAAGCGTGAAGAAACTTATTTCTCTTCGGATTTGATAGTGCTGGAGTCAATGTGCTGTCCTATTCCCCCTGCTTCGAGCTCGTTCTCTGATATCTGATGTCAATGTGTTAAAAATTTCTTGCCGGGCTTGCCAAAAGGCAAAAGTAGTAATAGTAATATTAATTAGATCTATTCATGCGGAGATTGATAATTAATGGCGCTGAGGCGGGGTTTTCGGTGCGGGGTGAAATAGAAATAGTGGAGGATTTGCCGGCGTGAAGAGGTCAAAGAGAGAAAAGATATAAAGTAAGCCCACTCAATACAGCACGCAAGGCCCTTTTAATGGCCTCTGCTCTTGTGAACCTATAAACCATGCCCCAGGCATTTCAGTGCAACTACGCAGCTATAGTAAGTCCATACGTACCGAACCTGGGCTCAAACCATATGCTCTTCACGTGCTTTTATCCCATATGCCACAAGCATAGCGATCACTAGTTACATAACTGACTTTACTTCGAACAACGAAAATTCTACTCTGCTTCTGGATCGTGGATCGCCTGAGGGACTTCGTTGTAGTCCCCTCCTCTGCGGGCGGAAAATCTTCTTTTGAGCTGCACTCTCAGAGCACAGAGGAGCGTGCCCTCTACCATCACTTCCATGGCCACTTGGGCATGTGCGCCTGAGTAGCTTCTTGGGTTTAGTTTGCGCTGCTTTGGTTTTCTTCTCTACCTGTTAGCCTTTTAATTCCGGCCCTTTGGGGCCTGTTTCAAAAACGTTACGTTTCGCGTGTCGCAATATCCCGTAATCCCGTAATCCTGTGTGTCAATTCTGGAGGACTGGGTTACATTTCAGAAGCCGAAAGTGCCCGCCGGTATTTTGTTCAAAAAAACCGACCGACTGCACTTCTTGAACCAGTTGGGCGGTAAGCTTACGTAAGATAAAAGCTAACAGGTCGGATATCAATGGACTTGAACTCCAACCCACTATCGTCTGATATTGCACCAAACACGTCCGCTTTAACAGCGCAATTACCCTCGCACAGTCTGCCTCAGCGCCAGCTACCTCCGCGATGCAGTCAGCTGCACCGAAGTCTAACACGGGATCTTCTTCGATAAGTGGCGGCACCTGCTGCGCCTGCGCCCGCGCCAAGGTGTACTCTCAATGCACACAGAGCCCCGTGCACCTATCTACGCACATAGTAGTAACTCTAGCACGAGCTCGGAGTATTACTCTAGTTCTCCCTCTGCTTCCCATTCAAACGGGCGCTCTTATCTCAATGCTCGAATGGCTTGAGTTCGGCATACATGCACATATCCCGATACCATAAACTAGACATATTTAGCGCTCCAGAGCTACCACTCTGCTATGCTGGTTGCTATCTGTCTTTGTGCCGTACCATTGTCATTGTCACCTAACCTTTTATTTTGCGACCCCTGCTTATTGTGTCGCTGCCTCTGTTGGAGTTAAGCACGCTGGCGTTTGTATAACGGTTTTTGTTTTATAATGCCGCCCGTTGTGCCTCGCCACTTCGCTGGCCCATCATTCTAGCTACTGTTTTATTTCATTGCATAACCATCAATCTCTCTTAACCCCCTTTCATGGCCCATCCATTTTGTCTTCCTTCGTATCCTTTTTCTTTTATATCCGTTATCACATTAGGTGAAATGCGACAAGCTCCGGCCCACCTGCGCCCGTTGCGCACGGCTCGGGATCGAGTGCTCCGTGCAGCTCCGAGGCCGCGGCCGCCCCCCAAACTCCGCCCGCACCGAGGCCGAGCGCGCAGACGCCAAGGCACGCCGAGCCGCCCTGGCGGCCGGCGACCGCAACTTGAGCTTCAACTCCACCAACAGCTTCGGCGCGGGGTCGTCGCAGTCGTCGTTTGGGGGCCTAACTCCGCGGAGTGGCGTTGGCGGTGGCAGCGCACCTGGCGGTGAGTGAGAAGTGCTTAGAGAGAAAAAGAATGAGCTACTACCGAAGGTCGCCACATTTTCGATCAATGTGCCCCTCTTACATTTCTTTTGCCAAATTCGGATACCAGAAAAAACTTTCTCTTACAATCTTTCTCTTCCCTCCACTGCATTTCTAGGAGAGGATGCCTTGGCGCAGCTGTTTATGGCGCAACAGTTTCAGTTTCAGTTGGCCATGGGGTACCAACAGCACCAGCAGGCAGCAGCTGCGGCGGCGGGGTTACCTTCGAATGCTGACGCCGCCTCGTCCTCTTCTTCGGCTCCTTTTGCGTCGATGACTGCAGTGATGGCTGCCTTGCGCGCTCAAGCCGCGACGGCTACGGCAAACGCTGCTGCAACTACGGGTGCAGCCATGGCCGCGGCGGCTCTCCAGCACGCGGCCGTCGGTCCCGACGCGCCGACGAGTTCAGCCAATCAGGAGCCGAGCACTGGAGCGGCGCCCGAAACCAGCAACAGCGGCAGCGGCGATGGGGTTGTCAAAGGAGAAGGCAGCGGCGATAGCGCTGTGACGTTCGCACAAACTCTCGTACCTGGGAGCGCGCGCGAAGTAAAAGTTCAAGCGGTGAGTGTGCATTGGTCTTAATTTCCAAAGACGTCTGAACTGTATTCAACAATGGCTTGCCTGTTTACACCTATCATGTCGTCATTACTATCACTAGAACTGCTTCTCAACTTCGCTCTTCTTACCTTCTTTTTTTTTTACACAGGTGCTCCTTTGGCTCTTGCGCACTGCTCGCGCTCTTCAGCGCCAAGACCTGCACAGTGAAGTGGAAGATCTAGCGAAGGAACTCGGATTTCTCGAGACTGCCAGCGCCGTGCCCTTCGTGAGCAACGACACCAACAACAACACTGACACAACGAGGGATGAAATACAGGGCAAAGAAGCAGAAAACGAACAAGTGCGCGCTTACGTGGCCGCCCTGGGGGAAGCTTCCGGAGCGGCGCTGATGACCCAATCCTGCACCGACGGCGCGGTGACGCACCACACGTGCGACGGCGAAATGGCCGACCGCTTCTTGACCACGTCAGACGCGGCGCAAGTCACACGAAAAGGTGCCCAGTCTATTTCCTTTTAGTACTTGTAAACTCTTGAACGAGATGGACTTATGAACTGTTTTCTTTTCATCGTCTTTTCATTGCGTTTGTCTGCCTGCCTTTCCTCCTTTACTTGTGTATCAACTTGCCCACTCTTGAAAACAGCGAGCGGGGATTTCGACGCGGTGATCAAGCGGCTGCTGATTGGTCGAGACCACGCGGTGTACTTGAAGGCCTTCACCGAGCTTTTGGTGGCTCATGACTCGCTCCAGGCGGAAACCACTTTCGTGGCCCATGCTCAGCCGAAGTCCCCCTCTGCTTCCCACGCTGGTGGTGGTGCTGGCACAGCTGCTGCTGCTGCTGATGCTGCTGCTGCTGGAGATGACACTGCTCCTCCAAGCAGCAGCAGCAGCAGCACCAGCAGCAATGCAGCGCCTTCGCCACCCAACCCTCCTTTGGCTGCGCTGGAGTTGCCGCCGCCCCCACCAGTGCTTTGCTTGGTGACGCTGCGGTTGGCGCTCTCGGCCAACGGGCGCGCGGGCATGCTCGGGCTTCGGCTCGTGCCCGGCGGTAGTCCCGGTCCCGGTGGGAACATTCCCGGTGCTGCCGGCACGGGTTCCACCGCTGGGACGTCGCCTCCCTCTGCCCTCTCCAACGGCGTCGGCAGCAGCGGGAGTAGTTTCTCCAGCGGGTTGAATTATCCCGGCGGCCTCATGCACCCAGCCATGGCCGCTCTGCATGCCGCTGCTGCGCAGCACGCTCCACAACAACTACAGCAACAATACACGGCAGATTCCTCCTCGTCCCAGCAGCACCAGCAGCACCAGCAGCCACAGCAGTTGCCTCTGTACCCAGCCCCGAACCACCAACAGCAGCAACAGCAGTACGGGCACCTGTCTCCACTGCAGCAACAGTTGCAGCACCAGCAGCAGCTCATGATGCAGCAACATTTTTTGCAGCAACACCAGCAACAGCACCAGCTTTTGCAGCAACAACAGCTTTTGCAGCAACAACAGCAACAACAGGCGAGTACGAACGGCCAAAACCAGAACCACGCTGCGAATGGACTGTATGCCCTCTTAGCCCTCGCAGCCGCGGGCAACGGCGGCGGCAGCGGAAGCGGAAGTGGGAGCTACGACGGAGCTTCTTCAGCGGGCGCGGGGACAGGCGGCGGCGGCCTTTCTCCGTCCGCTCTCGCAGCTCTGCAGTCGGAGTTGGCCGTGGCGTCACACGCGCAGTCGCAGAGCGCGTCGAACAGTGCCTCGAGCACACCTGGAGGAGGCCACAACAACGACAACGGCAGCAACAACTTCAGCGGCAGTGGCGTCGGCGCTAGCAGTGGCGGTGCCGGCAACACTGGCGGAGAATACGCTACGAGCTCTGGCAGCACGGACAGCAGCTCTTGGTACAACATCGCAAGAGGAGGACCAGAAGGCGGCGGCGGTGGAGAACAGCAGCAGTCCCAAGCGGCACAAGCTCTGCTGGCCGAAGCGGCAAATAATCAACTGCAGGCCTATTTGCAGAATTTAAACAGCAGCAGCAGCGGATACAGCAGCAGCAGCAGCAGCAGTGCTGGAATGTTAGCGCCATTACAGCAGGTATTGCTCTCCACGGGAATTTCGTTTTCTGTTTGAGCATACAGTAACACTCAACAACGCTCTCTGAGAAAGCACGTCCGCTTGATAGTGCGTGACCTTCCTTGCGGTCCAAGGAGAAAACTGTGATGCATTCTGCTGAGCTTTGCAACTCTAGCGTCCCTTGTTTTTTGAGTATTTCTAAACTTCCTCTCTGGCGGCATGAATACGTGTGTCTGATATACTTTGGATTTGCTTTGTTTTTGTTGGCGGGGGGCTGCAGCCGTTGCCGCCGCAGCACTGGGCCGCTGCAGCCACAGCATCGGCCAGCGCGAGCAACAACACGACGACGACGAAGCGTCGCAAGAGTGGCGGGAACTCTTCTTACGAGGATCACGACGGCAGCGGAAACTACGCGAAGCCGAAAAAGATGTCCAAAAAAGCAGCGGCGGCAGCAGCTGCAGCGGCGGCGGCGGCGGCAGCGGGTGAACATGACGATGACCACGAGTCACCGCGGAACCTGGCTTACGAGCAGCAGCAGGCCGCGGTGCGCGCGCGGCAGCAGGAGCAGGAAGAGCTGCTGCTGCAACAGCAGCACATGGCCCAGCAGCAGCAGCAACTGGCGTACATTCAGCAGGTGCAGGCACAGCTGCAGCAGGCCGCGCAACAGCAGCAGCACATGCAGATGCTGATGCAGTCCTCAGGCATGAGCGGCGCTGCTGCCAGTGCTGCTGCGGGTGCTGGAGCCCCCCCGCTGTATGCCCCTCTGCTTCAGGCCCAAGCGCAGGCACTGGCTCAACAACAACAACAACAACACCAACACCAACATGAATTTCAGCCGGGGCAGCAAAATGATCTACAGGAGCAACAGCTGCAACAGCTGCAACAGCTGCAGCAGCAATTACTGGAGCAATCGTCGCCACCAGAACAAGGCGACGAAGAGCAGCCAGGTTCCGTGCGCGCAGTTCTATAGGGATGTTTGGTTTTTTTTAAGGATGACATACACCTTTCCTCGTCATCTTTTCTGCCTTTATTAACACCAACACTCCGCCACACCCACATCCCCGGTTTCCCGTAAATGAACCAAATCATTCCAAATCAACCCCAAAAGCAAGAGGTTTCAAAATTTTGAGACAGTAGGCAGAGACAGGCCCCGAGGGGCCGGAATTAGATTTAGATTTGGAAGGCTAACAGGAAGTGGTGAAAAGCAAAGCAGCTCAAACTGGAACTAAGAACTAAGCTAGGAAGTCACTAAGTAGCTAATCAGACGCACATGCAAATGCAAGAACTTAAAATATACCTCGCACGTGAACTGCAAGTAAGAGTTTCTGTATATAAGTCCTGGCTCAAGGTACAACGCACAACGGCACACGGCACAAGGCACTCCTTTCGTTTACGCCCGGATGACCTGGAGATCTTTGGCCATATATCCCAGTGGAGTAGCTGACTACAGGTATAGGTATAGGGGACTTGGTTTGACTCCATGCAGTTACTGACTGGCTGGGTATCGCATTCTCGACCGACTGGTTGTCCACAGATGACTTGGGGCAGGACGTTGGAGAACGCGCTCAAAAGTAAGGGCATTTCGAAGGATTTCGATGAGCGGATCGCCATTGCCAAGGACAGGTCGAAGTGGAGACAGCTGGCTCACTCCATTCCCAAACCTCCTGATGCCTGGCGGCTGAAGGACACCTCGAGAGAAACTGAATACAATTTCATTTCGCAAAAGGACACTCAGCCCAGTCAGACTTGTTCTGAAGGTTACATTTTTCTGTTGCTATATGCCACAGTGGTGTTTCTTTGTATTTTGGGGAGTATTAACTAGACTAGACTATTCATATTTCCAATTAGCTGCTTCAGAATCAAAATTACGCCGTTCCACTTTCCATACACGCCGTTGTGCATTTTAGTTCTAGTAAAATATTTATCGTATCGGACCAGCTCTTCTTGGGGTGCCTTCTGGGATCCTGGGGAGGTCTGCGCTCGCCCAAAGATTCCAGCCCTCGTACGAATGACCATTGAACACACCTAAAGAGCGCATGTGCCTTGTCACTCGCGGCGCGCCTGTTTCGCAACTGGCTCTTCTCCGTTCGCCTCTTCGATTTTTTCTGCCTCGGCACTCCCATTGCCGTTGTTGGCCTCTGTTCCTGCACTACCGCCATCGCCTGCAGCAGCAGCAGCAGCAGGAGGCGCAGATTTGATCGTGCGCGCGCGTGCTTTAGGGCCCCAGTGTTCCTCGGGGTTGTGGGGATAGCGCTGGGCCTTGGGCTTGGCAGCGAGACCGCCCTGAGTGGGGGAGAAGGAAAAGAATGGAAGAGAGGAAACATATGAAGGTGGTGAGAGAACTTGAAAGGATAATAATGTGATGTCGAAAATACGCCGAGATGTGTAAGGAAGCATGTATAATTACGAGTACGTACCTTGGGCCTTGCGAAGTTCGCCTGGATGGTAGGAGGGGTGTCCAAAATGGTAGTGCCCGGGCTCTTTTCTGCGTCCACCCGCTTTTTGTTGAGCGGGTGTTTCTGCACCCAGCACCGCATGATGTCCCACACCACCTGCATGAGGAAATTGAAGCCCAACAACGCACGCCAGGCCGTTATTTTCTCATTTATTTGGGCATGACTCCGAAAACAACACATGAGAACAACTTCATAGTGGAATTGTCCCTTGCACCGCTTTCGGTTCCTTTCCAGTACTCTCTCGATCTCTGTCTCTCTTCCTTCCACCGTCTACCCCCCCCCCTTTCATGGTGCAATTTCGTTCCACCACTCACTCTCAACCTCTCTTGCTCTCACGCTCTCTGACCTCGTTCGGAGCGTCTGTCTTCACCGCCGCCGGCTCCTTGTGGAACGCCGAGCAGCGGTAGCCCGCGTTGATGAGCGCCGACTTGAAATCGTCCATTTTGGGGCTCGTGCAGTGCAGCTGCAGAGAATGCACAAAATATATATACATAGAGTCATTTTGTTGGAAACAAAACAGAAAAAGGGAAAAGAATAAAGGATGAAGAAATGAACGAATAATCATCAAGAAGAGTCACATCACAGAGGAAAGTACCACCACGCGACAATGCATGCAAGAACATTTGCCCTGAAGGAAAAAAAGATCAGCCAATTGATCTCATTTGCAAGAAAGTAGACAATTCAACTCACCGTCTGGCACAGGTCGGGCAAAGTGTAGTACAGGGGTACGTCATTCAATTCTTCGGTGACGGAAGTCAAGAGGCCGTGCAACCGGTCGCGGGTGGCAATGGGGGGAAAGAGCAGAGGCTGGTCTTTGGGGCATTGCGCTTGGGCCTCCTTGTAAGCAGTGACGTCATCCAAAACTTCCTGAGATAATGTAATGATAAAAAAATATTTGAGAAGGCTGGGTAAGAATAGACGGATAAATCAATACATAGACCTCGCCTTGAAACACTCATACGTCATATTGGCTCTTGTGAGTTCAAAATTCTAACTTAATCTCACTACAATCCTGCAACACCACTACCTCCACCACTGCCACTACAAACACCACCATCACCCTCCGGCCCATCCAATCAGTGTCACCTGAACGGCAGTGAGATCATGAATCGGGTTCAGCCAAATGGGCCCTCCCATCCGCAACCCGCCGTTGGTCTCGTGGCACTTGTCCAACAGCCCCACCGGCAGCACGTTCCCATGGTACGAGTGGCCTTTGAGTGTTGCCACAGGCTGCAGGTGGAAACTCGGGCAGCGCACCGACTGAAACACGTAACCCGTCTTGAGGCAGGTGTTTTTGACCTAGAATGAGTTCAAGCAAATTCATGCATAAAATAGCCCTTTCTGGTTTTAAAAAAATAGATGCGATAAAGGCTGCCAATGCGTGAGCTACCTTGTAGTTGAAGCAGAAAAAAGACACACACAAAAAAGGGAAGGGAACAAAAGAGGATGAAGTATTTTAAAAATTCTAGTAATTCCAATGACACACCTCCGCAGCTGACTCATGCACGCGGACAAAGACACGAATGTAGAAGTCAATCCCACAGCTGATGGTAGGCACGATGTAGCGCCGGTAGCGGGCAGCCGAAGTCGACAAACTGTGCAGCAAAATCCGCAACGCCATTTCGTGCAAGTACCTCGCTGTTGGAGAAGAAGAGGAGAGGAAAAAGCAAATGTGTGTTGTGTGAATGAAAGACAGAAAGAGAGAGAGATAGCAGAGAGCATGAACAAAGTGGAATTAAATTAAATAGCTGTATACGAGAGAGCACACGCGAGAGGTAGAAATAAAGTCAACAACAGAGCGCGGTCCTTCTATTCCTCACCTTTCGTGGGCATGCTTCCGTATTTCGCAAAGCACGCGTCTGGCTGGTTCCTGTTGTAGAGTAGAATAGAAATGATGGCATATAGTTGTTGTTTATAACAGCGATTGCCAGCCGAATATGAAGACAAACGAAAAACGCAAAAAAACACAAGAAAAATAGCGAGCCAGAGAACGAAAAAAAAGGAAGAAAAACATGTATTTACTCTAAATTAATTATTAAGGCTGTTCCTATTGCTCATGTTGTTAACAGCTGCTGCAACAATAATAGTCTTGAATGTACCCGCTGAGGACTGCCATGTCGGTACATGTGATGCACAGGAGGCCGCCGTCCGCTACGCTCTGCACCGCTGCGTCGAGAAAGGGGGCCGCCGAGCCGTACGGGTCCAAGTCGATCACGTCGTACTTCCCGCCCCCTGTAACAATTGTGGCATGATTTCGAGCGTGCTTGGATTAGAATTCGAGTGAAAGTAATTTCAAAAAGAAGGAAATAGAGGAAGTTCGGGTATTTATTCAAAAATTCGAAATTAGATAACAACTGTGACGGCAGCACTACGAATTGTATCCAACAACAGCAGCAGCAGAGTTGTGTCATTCATACCTTCAGGCGTAAACATGGCCGCGCAAGCATCTCCTTGTCGCGGCGATACCTGAGAACAATAAACAAGCAAGCCAGCAGATGAGAGAACTTTAAGAAAAAGTAGCTAATGACGATGATTTCGAGGAAATAAACCTTAAAAGCAGTGTTGCACAAGGATCTAGCTCGCACCTGGTCCAGAGTGCACCCGTTGAAGGCCACGTTTTGCTTGGCGGCTACCACCGCGGCAGGGTCCAAGTCGTTGGTCACCACCTGGTAGGGGGATTAGAAGAATGGGAAAAAGGGTGGGTGGTGAAATTCATGCTTTAGTGAGCAATGCACGAGTAGGTATTATTCAATTGAGAGCTTGCTTTCGAGACTAGCTACTACTAAGAAAAAAAGTGTGGGCGGAAATGAAAGGCGGCGAAATCAACCTAGGTCAAGAAAATTCCGACTTTAAAGCAAGTCAGTGCTTATATGCAATTCGTACATAAAAAGCCTCAAGATTTAGATGAGACACACCCCAGCAAAAATTTCGTTTCGCTTACTTGTTTCACGCCCGGAATTTCCTTGAAGTAGCGGATGGATCGTAAACCGGTGGCTGCGAGCGCGTCCAAAATGCGAATGCCTCGCTCGGGCGCTTCGGCCCGTAACTTGGCATCTAGCTCTGCCGACGAGAGGTTCAGCACGTTTGCACCAGCAGCAGCAGAAGCACCAGAAGTGGAGGCTGCTGCGCTTTCACTGTCAGCGCCAGCAGCGGCGGCTGTGGCAGCACCGTTGCTGCCCTCACTGGAGGCCGCTGGAGCTTCTCCAGATACGGTGCCAGCGACAGCTGCAGCTCCAGCTACTGCATCTGCTTCTGCGGCCTGGGCAGCAGCGCGGCGCTTGGCGCGGTTGCCTTTTGGGGTAGCCTTCTCGCGAGCTCGCGTGCGCACAAACTGCGTGATCATGCGAATGCTCAGATCGCGGTTCAGCACTTGCACTTTGTTGTAAAACACGGGCTCGCCCTTGTCGCCCGCCTCCTCGTTGGCTTCGTAGAGAATTGAGGCGGAACCTTCAGTGATGAACTTGTAGCCTGGAGGTACCGTGCCAGGCCGCGGCGGCGCTACGGGAGCTGCTGTCATAGAGCTAGTGGATGCAGGCGACGATGCCATGGTACGAGTGAAATTCAATGCTGGTCGAGCGAAGAAAGAGGCACGAAAGGCCCTGGCAGTTAAATTCTGGATAGCAGCCAGTTTCTCGGATAGTTTACTCTAACGGTAGACCCAGCGATACCAATGCTCAGGATTAGAGGTGCTATATTGTAGCTTGTTTTGCTTGATGCTGGCAGGAAAGTGACGGCGATGACAGCGATGATTGGTTTGGATTTGGATGATGAAATCAGGATTTTATCGAAGACTTCCCTGTAATTTGAAAAAGCTATTAACAAATGAGATCGAGATGGCAACATGGCGAGAGATGGCGCTTGATAGAAAGTTATACAGCAGGCCACTTGGCTAGACAGTAAAATATTCAGTTCTACTGAATTCAGATGGATCCTCAAAGTCGCCGTGTGCATGTGCGGTACTTTAGAAAATGCTTAGACTTCGGCTTTAGCGCCCAATATACTGCCTTAGATACGAGCCGGATGAGTCTCGTCTACTTTTGCGTGGTCGCTCTCGATTTGATGGGAGCCTTGGAAGAGGTTGGTAACGATAAAAGTTAGAAAACGTACCATTTCAATCACCCCCGTGAAGTTTCGAACTCATAGAGCAGCTCAATGCGTTTGACGGTGATGTTCCTAGGATGTTCACACGCTGTCATGTGGTCAGGTAGTCGACGCACCGCCTCTACAGTACCGAGTTGGCGATGATAGCGATGAGGCTAGAACGTTGCGAGCACGCATTGTGGATTGGGTGTACGCGTGTCAGGTTCACCCGGGAAGCAGCAGTGGCGCAGGTGGCTTTTGTGGAGGTACCAGCTCAGGTGTTCCCTTTCGACCTAATCCTCTCAATGCGCCCAGAAAGAGCGAAGCTATCAAAACTTTAGCCTCTCCTTCGTCGTCGTCGTCGCTGTTAGCCCATGAGGAGCCTGCACATATAGCAATGACGTACACGGCGCTTGCCATCTTGGTCACGCTTGGCAACAGTTTGGATGGAGTCAACAAGGACGCTGTGTCCAAAGGCTTGGCTGCACTGCAGCGCAAGGATGGAAGCTTTCAAGCGATGCCGAGTGATAGCACACACGGTTACCAGGAAGAGAGCACGGACAATGCTGATGGCAATGATCAAATAAGCAGCAGAAGTACAGCTGAAAGCACTGCTACTAGTGCCACTACTAAGAATAGTAGCAGTAGCGCTGCCAGCAGTGGCAGCTATAACGAATTCAGCTGTAGTGGCGATGGCATAGACAGTAGTGATAGCAGTTGCCTGGAAGCGGATACTCGTTTTGTGTACGCTGCATGCTGCACGGCAAGTTTGCTCAAGGATTGGCGTGGTATTAACCCAACCATTTGCAAGCGCTACCTGCGGTCGTGCCTAGCACCAATGGGCGACGGTGGGTTTGCCTTAACGCCAGGCCAAGAGGCACACGGGGGGAGCACTTTTACGGCCACCGCAGCGCTGGCCTTGCTCGGTGAACGGTTGACCGCTGAGCAGCCACAAACTGCGTCAACGATAACGGCCTTACCTGAAGGACGCTCTCATCGTACTTCCGTGTCACTTCGTAACGTTAGCCATAGCGATAGGGACAGTACGAGCAGAACCACTAGTAAGAGCAGCGGAGACAATTACAGAAGAAATCATGGAAGTAGCAGTTGCAGACACAACAAGAGCGTACTTGCGGCATGGGAGCGAGAAGATCTGATAGCGTGGTGCCTTCGTCGCCAGGCCAATCCGCCCTCTCAGCCACCGAACAATGAACGTGGTGGCAAAGACCACAACACATTCGGTGCTCAAAGTAGCAGTGACAATCAAGGCAGAGAGGCCTCTGAGGCGGCAGCTGCAGCGGCAGTGGATGCGGGTCGTGGAAGTAGCAATAGCAATAGCAGCAGCAATAGCAGCAATGTACAGGGTGAGGTGTTGCAACCGCCGGGTGGGTTCACAGGCCGAGTCAACAAGGCGCCCGACACGTGCTATTCTTTCTGGGTAGGCGGCACCCTGGCCCTCCTCGGCGAATTTCACCTCGTGCACTGCGAGAGGTACGCTGCCGAACCTGCGTCTTCTTG
>Ga0307930_1000676_pt1 | contig 27286 bp, 18 predicted proteins | sample OrgLakmetageno46_FD_203161 | JGI IMG/M metagenome (GOLD analysis project Ga0307930, IMG submission 203161) | Saline water microbial communities from Organic Lake, Antarctica - #46 | ecosystem: Environmental > Aquatic > Non-marine Saline and Alkaline > Saline | place: Antarctica: Organic Lake...
TGTATAATCTTTACCGATGATGTTTAAAGTTTCAATAAATTCCTTAGCATTCATTTGTTCAGCGTTTAAGTTCAACACACTATATTCTAAATTAAATTGGAACAAGTTAATACCTATACAATATCATTTTCAGCTAATAGATAAAAACCAAATCATTAAATCAATTATTAGAATAAGATGATTTTATTACTCTAGCTTAAAAATTCAAACAAGCCAAAATGCATTTTAAAAAACTGTAAAACCTATTTCTTCACTACTTTAGCTAAATGCAATTCTTTTAATTGTTCTGGGTCAATTGGAGCGGGAGCATCTATCATAATATCTCTACCCGAATTGTTTTTTGGAAAAGCTATAAAATCGCGAATGCTTTCCTGTCCACCTAAAATGGCTACTAAGCGGTCTAGGCCAAAGGCAATTCCACCATGAGGAGGCGCGCCATATTGAAAAGCATCCATTAAGAAGCCAAATTGAGCTTTTGCTTCTTCTTCGGTAAAGCCTAAATAGTCAAACATTAGCGCTTGGGTTGCTTTATCGTGGATTCGAATGGAGCCTCCACCAATTTCATTGCCATTCAAAACCAAGTCGTATGCATTGGCTTTTACTGCTGCTGGATTAGTAGCCAATAATGGAATTTGTTCAGCTTTTGGTGATGTAAATGGGTGGTGCATTGCATGGTAACGTTGGCTGTCTTCGTCCCATTCCAACAAAGGAAAATCGATTACCCAAAGCGGAGCAAATTCAGTTGGTTTTCGCAAACCTAAACGATTGCCCATTTCCATTCGTAATGCACTCAATTGCGCTCGAGTTGCTTGTTTTTCTCCTGACAAGACACAGATTAAATCACCAGGTTTAGCTCCCGATTTTTCAGCCCATTTGGCTAAGTCTTCTTGGTTGTAAAATTTATCTACTGTAGATTTAAAGCTTCCGTCTTCGTTGCCAGTCTGTTCGGCAGAGAGGCATTTTACATATACCATACCTTTGGCTCCAACTTGTGGGCGTTGTACCCATTTCACCAAAGCGTCTAATTCTTTTCTAGAATAGCTAGCACATCCAGGTATGGCAATTCCTACCACCAATTCAGCTTCATTAAAAACTTTAAAATCTTTATGTTGAGCAACTTCATTTAGCTCAGCAAACTTCATCCCAAATCGGATATCAGGTTTGTCATTTCCATAGGTTTGCATGGCTTCATCATAAGTCATCCTTGGAAAATTTGCTACTTCAACCCCATTGATTTCTTTTAAAAGATGTTTTGTTAGGCCTTCAAACGTTTCCAAGATATCTTCTTGTTCCACAAAAGCCATTTCACAGTCTATCTGTGTGAATTCTGGTTGTCGGTCAGCTCGTAAGTCTTCATCTCGAAAACACTTTACAATCTGAAAATATTTATCCATTCCACCTACCATCAATAATTGTTTGAACGTTTGTGGAGATTGTGGGAGTGCATAAAACTGTCCGGCATTCATTCGGCTTGGCACCACAAAATCCCGAGCCCCTTCTGGAGTAGATTTAATGAGGTAAGGCGTTTCCACTTCTATGAAATCTTGATTGCTTAAGTACTTTCGCACTTCCATACTTACTTTACTTCTAAAAATAAGCTTGTCTTTTACGGGATTTCTTCTAATGTCTAGATAGCGGTATTTCATCCGCAAATCTTCCCCTCCATCGGTGTCATTTTCAATGGTAAAAGGAGGAGTAATTGAGGCATTCAATACAACCAATTCTTCAACTAAAACTTCAATATGTCCTGTCGGAATTTGTTCGTTTTTAGATTCGCGTTCTATTACGATTCCTTTTACTTGAATAACATATTCCCGTTGTAGTTTTCTTGCCTTTTCCATCATCTCGGAAGGAGTACGTTCAGCATCAAAAACCAATTGTGTGATTCCGTATCTATCTCGTAAATCTACCCAAATGATAAATCCTTTATCTCTTGATTTTTGTACCCAACCCGATAAGGTTACTTGTTGGTTTATGTGTGATGGGCGTAAAGCTCCGTTGGTATGACTTCTAAACATGAATTTGCATCTTATTAAACGTTGCAAAAGTAAGAAGTTCTTTGTTGATGCATAAGCTTGGGGACTGCTTATTTTTAATGTTTTACGAAATTGCTAAATTTTATTGATTTAGTTCAATTATTTTGTTTGACTATTAATTTGAAGAATTTAGGTAGAATGGCTTAGATTCTGTTTTTGATGTTGATTTGGTGTATCATTTACTGAAATAAATCTTTTTTATTTGAAGCCAATTAATCTCTATTTCTTGTTTTCAAGTTGTTTTCTGAGCATTTCATTCTCCCTTTCTAAGCTCTGAACTAGCTTTTCTAAATAGTAAAAATCTGAATCAAAATTGTTAGGCTGATGATTGCCACTTGCATCTGTATTACTTTTACTCTCTTTTTCATCTGAATTAAAAACTTGGTTGACTTCAAACTCCATCAGTTGTTTTGCTTCTACTTTAAGAATGCTGGCTATTTGCTCCATTTTACGAATACTAACGTCCACAATTCCTTGTTCAATTTTGGCATAACCACTTGAACTCATTTCAAGATATGCAGCCATATCTTCACGAGTAAGGTCTCTCAACTCACGAAACTTACGTATATTTTTAGGTACTTTATCTGCAAACATTATTTTTATTTGTTCAACAATATTACAATTTTATATTCAAATTGAAATCAAATTTATATAGAGACTTCTTAAATTAGGCCGTTTTAAGGTTAATTTTCTAGTTTAAAGGTCGAAACCACCTTAATTTTGATTTTATGAATGTGCTATTTTAATTTGATTACTTAGCTTGGCAAAATCTCAGAAATCGTATTAAGAGCCTGACAGTCTTTCTTGTAAAAACTAAGCTATAAAAGCATAATTTCTTTTTCCAATAAGAACAGGGTTTTCATGTTCAATACTTACTAAGGCTACTTCATTTTGAGGAACAATTATACTGGTTTGTTGTTCTTTTTTATGAAGCTTTTCATAAGTCATAAAATCGATTGCTTTCGTTTCTGCTAGTTTTTCGAATAAGTTTGTTTTTTTAATTTGTAGTGCCCATTCCTTTTCTAACTCAGCTTCAAAAACTTTGGCTTTACTGCCACTACCATAAGCAATAAACCCTATTTTTTTCGAATTTAATTCCTCCTCTTTTTTGTGGTACAGAGCAGAGACCAAGCCTAAAAAGATAGAACCTGTATAGATGTTTCCTATTTTACTGGAAGCAATTTCACAAGGATATAATTTATTTTCAACCAAGTTTTTATAGGCATCAGATTTAGTAAGTGCTTTTAACTTTTCTGCTGGAGTTTCTCCAATTTGTTCCGTCAACAATTCAGGATATTCTGCTGCAAAAATATGCTGAAATGTTCTTCTTCCTTGAAAACAATAGGGTAGGTGCATGGCTATAAATTCCCAATCCTGAAAGCAAGGTTCTTCATTTTCTTGTTGTTTTTTAAAATGGAAATACGCATTTTTTATTCTATTGATATAGCATGCATTGGAATATTGGCCATCAAAAACAGGTTGTTCCTTGTAAATACTAATTTCATTTTCTAAAACACCGTGCCAATCTCCAATTTTTGTATTTGAAAAAATTTCACTTTTTAAAATAGACCTTCTGGGTTTAAAGAAGTCAAAAACCCCTTCTGTAGAAACCCCAGTTGTTAAGTCGAAACTCATCATTTTTGGATTGGATTCTATAAGCAAAGCCACCGCTCCAGAACCTTGGGTGTATTCTCCACCAGATGCTAAATCGTATTTGGCCACATCCGCTGCTATAACAATGCATTTTTCATCAGGACGGAGACGTACATAATCTAAACAGGTTTGCATGGCATCTACTGCTCCGATACAGGCAAAAGTCAAATCTACTACATCACAATGTTGTGTAGAATTAGCTCCATATTTCTCTTCAACTAAAGGAAGTAAAAATGAAGCAACGGGTTTTGAGCTATCTACACCACTTTCTGTTCCTATATAAATTCTGCTTATATCCTTTGGGTCTAGTTGTTCAGCTTCCAATAATTGAAGTAATGCATTGGCTGCAAAGCAAACTGTATCTTGGTGTACATCAGGAAAACTCATGCGTTGTAATCCTAGACCTTTTATTAATTTTAAAGGTTCTATATTTCTGTTTTCTGCTAAAATTTCAATGGGTAAATATAGCTTTGGGAAATTGACTTGTATTGCGCTTATTCCTACTTTCATTCGATTTTATTCTTATACCAAGTCCGTTAATCTTAAATGGATTTGGTTATATTTCTAGTTCCAAAAATAATTGGAATTTGAAAATAGATTCCAAAACAATACTTAAAAAGAACTAATCAATTTCATTTTTATGGGATTTGTAATTTATTTTTAAAAGCTTGTTTTTTCTTGAAACAAAGGAAGTTTTTTGAGTTGTATTTTGCTGATTTTATATTGAATTTAGCTGTGTTGAAAAATGTAAATTTTATTTGGTAGGAGTTGCAAATCCGCGCAGTCGGATTATTTGCATAAAAAAGGAAAGCCATTGCTAAGATTTCATTTCATTGTTTTAATTCTAGTCTACAATGATGTAGATCACGAGCAAGATGCTTTTGCTAGCGAGGGCTATGTGGTAAATCAAAAAAAATCCGTTTTACAAAATGCAAAACGGATTTTTATCTGATATGATATGAATTTTCAACTCGTTAAAGTTGAATTGAAATTACAACTCCAATGCTTTTTTCACATTGCCATCCATCAATAATTCTGTTGGGTCTTCTAAAGCTTCTTTTACAGCTACCAGGAATCCAACTGACTCACGACCGTCTATAATTCTGTGGTCATAAGAAAGTGCCACATACATAATTGGACGTATTTCAACTTTTCCATCTATGGCTACTGGACGTTCTACAATATTGTGCATACCTAATATTCCACTTTGTGGAGGGTTGATAATTGGGGTAGAAAGCATAGAACCAAATACGCCTCCATTTGAAATGGTAAAAGTTCCACCTGTCATTTCATCAACTGTTATTTTTCCGTCTCTTGCCCGTAAGGCTAATCGTTTAACTTCTTGCTCTACACCACGGAAGCTCAAATTTTCTACGTTTCTCATTACAGGAACCATAAGACCTTTTGGCCCGGAAACAGCAATACTTATATCTTTATAATCGTAAGTAATCATCTCTTTTCCATCTACCATAGAATTTACAGCAGGGAATTTCTCTAAGGCACGAACTACAGCTAAAGTGAAGAAAGACATAAAACCAAGACCAACTCCGTGTTTTTCTTTGAATTCTTCTTTGTATTGGCTACGTAAATCGAAAATAGGTTGCATGTTTACTTCGTTAAACGTAGTAAGCATAGCGGTTTCATTTTTAGCACTAACCAAACGCTCTGCTACTTTTCTGCGTAACATAGACATTTTGCTTCTAGATTCACCTCGTGCTCCACTTCCTGGTGTTCCCATGGAAGGTTTGCCTTCGGCTTGTTCAGCATCTTCTTTTGTGATGCGTCCGTCTCTGCCAGTTCCTTTAACCTCTTTTGGATCTATTCCTTTTTCATCTAGTTTCTTTTTAGCAGCAGGAGAAGGACTTCCTGTAGCATAAGATTTTTTTGAATTGGATGTAGTAGAGGAGTCTTTTTCTTCTTTTGACTCTTTCTCTTTTTTGTCTTTTTCCTCGTCTTTTTTATCTTTCGAATCCTTATCCTTTTCGGCTTTTTCTTCTTTTTCTTTCTTTTTATCATCAGAAGATGAGCTAGGTTTTTCAGCTTCGGTATCAATTAAACAAACTACTTGTCCAACGGCTACCACATCTCCTTCTTCTGCTTTGAGTGTGATAATCCCTGAAGCTTCAGCAGGAAGTTCTAAGGTAGCTTTATCGCTATCTACTTCTGCAACAGCTTGATCTTTTTCAACGTAGTCGCCATCTTGGACTAACCATTCTGCGATTTCTACTTCGCTAATTGACTCGCCTGGTGAAGGCACTTTCATTTCTAAAGCCATATTGTTTAATCTTTTATTTTTGTTCTTTTTTGTAGTCTCTAATGTGATTGTTTTTGGAAGGGTCAAATACGTAATCTATCACTCCTTCATGTCTTTTTTGGAAACGTGCTGCACTTCCAGCTGCAGGTGAACTGTAGAATCTTCTACTGCACACCCTAAATTCTTTTATTCTATTGTATTGCAAGGAGAAGTGCGTGTAAGCCCCCATGTTCATCGGTTCTTCTTGCGCCCAGACTAAATCTGTTGCTTTATTATATTTTTCGATAATTGTTTCAATTTCTTCTTCAGGAATAGGAAACAATTGCTCTATTCTTACCAAAGCCATATCATTTCTATCCTCTTCTTCCTTTCGCTTAAGCAAATCATAATAAAATTTACCTGAACAAAAAACGAGTGTTTTTATATCTTTTACTTTTGCCTGAGGATCATCTATTACTTCTTGAAAGCTGCCATTGGCCAAATCTTCTTTGGTGGAAATCACTTTAGGATGGCGTAACAAACTTTTTGGGGTAAATACAATTAAGGGTTTTCTGTAATTTATTTTCATCTGCCTGCGCAACAAATGATAAAAATTACCCGGCGTTGTACAATTGGCAACAAACATATTGTCTTTTGCACACAACTGTAAATAGCGTTCCATTCTGGCTGAAGAATGCTCTGAGCCTTGACCTTCATAGCCATGCGGCAATAACAAAACCAAGCCATTTTGAGTTTTCCATTTGTCTTCAGCAGAAGATATGTATTGGTCAATCATGATTTGTGCACCGTTGCTAAAATCACCAAATTGAGCTTCCCAAATGCTCAATGTTTTTGGACTTGCCATGGCATAACCATAATCAAAACCAACTACAGCATATTCTGATAATAAGGAATTGTATATGTAAAAATGGGCTTGTATATCAGATATATTGTTGTGTGGTACAACTTCCTCTTCGCTGTCTTCTACCGTTACAACCGCATGTCTATGTGAAAATGTTCCACGTTCTACATCTTGTCCGGTTATTCTTACATCGTATCCTTCATGAAGCAAAGTAGCATAAGCGAGTAATTCTCCCATTGCCCAGTCCAATTCATTTTTTTCGAAATACATTTTCTTTCTGTTGTCAAAAAGACGTTTCGTTTTTTTCAAGAAATCTTTGTCTTCAGGTAAAGTAGTTATGGCTTCAGCTAGATTGCTTAGCAAGTCCAAATCAAAAGAAGTATCTACTTCTTTTAGCATGTCTTGCCTGTTTCCATAATCAAAACCTTCCCAAGCATCTTGTAAAATTGGAGTTACAACGGTTGTATCTTCTTTTTTGGAATCTTCAAAATTTTCTTCAAGTCTTGCCTTGTATGTACTTTCTAAATCTTCAACATACGCTTTATCAATGATTCCTTCATCAATCAATTTTTCGACATAAATATCCCTTGGATTTTCATGCTTAGAGATGACTTTATATAATTTAGGTTGTGTAAAGCGAGGTTCGTCTCCTTCATTATGTCCGTATTTTCTGTAACCCAATAAGTCTATAAATACATCTCTTCTGAATTCCATTCTAAAATCCAATGCAAAATTGATGGCATGTACCACCGCTTCTGCATCATCTGCATTTACATGCAAAACAGGTGAAAGGGTGACTTTAGCAACATCTGTACAATAAGTAGAAGAGCGTCCATCTGTATAATTCGTGGTAAAACCGATTTGATTATTCACTACAATACGAATGGTTCCTTGGGTTTTATAACCATCTAACTGAGCCATTTGCACAATTTCGTAAGCAATGCCTTGACCAGCAATAGCGGCATCTCCGTGTACAATAATTGGCAACACATTTTGCTCTTCTCCTAAGTGATGGTCATCTTGCTTCGCTCTTACAATACCTTGAACTACAGCACCAACCGTTTCTAAATGTGAAGGATTGGGTGCGATATTTAAATGGATTTCTTTACCAGAATCTGTTTTTCTTGTGGAAGTCCAGCCCAAGTGATATTTTACATCGCCATCAAAACCTTCAACTTCGTAGTCTTTACCTTCAAATTCATTAAATATATCTTTCGTGCTTTTTCCGAAGATATTTGCAAGGGTATTTAAACGTCCACGATGTGCCATTCCCATAACAAATTCTTTTACACCTTTGTTGGCAGCACCCTCAATTAATGCATCTAATGCAGGAATTAAACTTTCGTTTCCTTCCAGCGAAAAACGTTTTTGACCCACATAGCTTTTATGCAGAAAACTTTCGAAAGTAACTGCTTCGTTTAGTTTACGAAGGATATTTTTCTTTTGTTCTGCATCAAAATTAGGTTGGTTTTCGTTTTCGTATATTTTCTTCTGAATCCAATCTACTTCTTCAGGTTTTCTAATGTAAGCATATTCAACGCCAATGGAATCACAGAACACATTTTCTAAAAATTGAACAATGCGTTTTAAACTTGCTTTGCCGATACCAATGAGTTCACCAGCTTTAAATTCTTGCTCTAAATCAGCATCAGATAAGCCAAAAAGTCCCAAAGTAATTTCGGGTTTATAGCTTCTTCGCTTGCGAACTGGGTTGGTTTTAGTAAAGAGATGTCCACGGTGACGGTAAGCATCAATTAAATTAATTACTTGAAATTCTTTTTTAACATCGTCTGGTATTTGTACACGATGTTTTTCTTTGGTCTCGGTATCTTGAAGTAGAATTTCCTCTGCTTCATCTCCATATTTGCCAAAATCAAAGCCTTGGAAAAAAGCCCTCCAGCTAGGTTCAATTGAGTCTGGCTGGACTAAATATTTTTGATATAATTCTGCTAAGTACGAAGGATGTACAGTATTGAGAAACGAAAATGGGTCCATATACGGAATTACGATTTCTATGTGAATCACAAAATTACAACTTTAGCTGAACTTAGAAGATATACATTAACAATTATTCAAGTTTGATTTTTCAATTTTTACGACTATTTTTTGTGATTTATCAAAATAAACATAAAAATCAATTTTTGTTAAAGTTAAAATAAGATCACCACAAACCTACAGGCAAGGCAGGGTAACAGAGAACACAGAGGTGATAATATATTCTTTAGATGCCAAAGCCAAAAAAACCAATTCAAAATTAAAAAATCCTGCATATTACCGCAGAATTGATACTTATCTTTTGTAAGTTCAAAAATAAAAACTAGAAAATTTACTTTTAGAAATTACATTCTTTTTATTCTAAAAATGCCTTACATAAAATATCATACTTCCAACTTCGTGCTTCTAAAAATCACACTTCATACTTCCAACTTCAAATATCTAATACTTCCTGTTCATCAACCAATTGCCAAAGCTTGTAAAGGCTTCTTTATAATGAGAAGAGATATCCAATTCATTTAAATTTTGAAATGCAGAGCTTGTGTATTCTTCTATAGCTGCTATGCTTGCTTCTGCTGCGCCACTTTCTTCAAAAATGTGCTTGGCATTTTTAATTTTAGGAGCATCATCTTTGGTTTGAATACTATACAAATGCTTCAATTGCTGTGCTTTTTGTTCACTTGCCAATTCTAATGCTTTCAAGTAAAGAAAGGTTTTTTTGTTTTCAGCGATATCGCCACCTACTTTTTTTCCGAAGGTTTCAGGATTTCCAAAAGCATCTAGATAATCGTCCTGCAATTGAAATGCAATGCCTAAATCTAAACCAAACTGATAAATTAATTTTTGATTCTTTGCATCAGCCCCAGCAATCATGCTTCCCATTTGCAAAGCAGCCGCTACTAATACAGCAGTTTTATATTCAATCATGTGTAAATATTCAGCAATACTAACGTCATCTCGCATTTCAAAATCAACATCGTATTGTTGGCCTTCGCAAACTTCTTGAGCGGTTTTCGAAAAAAGTTGAAGCAATGGCTTAAACAATTCACCTTCATACTTTTCAAATTGCAAATAAGCTTGAATTAGCATGGCATCTCCAGATAAAATCCCAGTATTGATGTCCCACTTTTCATGAACTGTTGCTTTGCCTCTTCGCAAAGGTGCATCATCCATAATATCATCATGAATCAAACTAAAATTATGAAAAGTTTCAATGGCCATAGCAGCAGGTAAAGCTTTTTTGGCATCTGCCCCAAAGGCTTCTGTGGCCAGTAAAACCAAAACAGGGCGCAGGCGTTTACCTCCTAAGTTTAGGATATAGTCTATTGGTTGATAAAGGTTTTTTGGCGCTTCAGGTTGACTATTTTTAGCTAAATAATCCAAAAAAAGCTGTTGATGCTTCTTTACAAATTCCATTTTCAAAAATTTGTTCAAAATAAATCCTTTCGACTCAGTTAAAAAAACTTCGACTAAAAAAAGGATGTTAAATAAAAATTAAACTTCGGAAACTTTAAAAGTATTCAAAGTTTCCAACTTACTTTTGCCGCCGATGAAAAACAAAATAATACATAAATCAGCAGAATTGTTTTTGGAGTATGGTTTCAAAAGTGTGACCATGGATTACATTTCGTCAGAATTAGGGGTTTCCAAAAAAACCATTTATGAATATTTCAACAACAAATCTCACTTAATTGAAGAGGTATCCCGATTTATTAGTACTGAAATTCAGCTAGAAATAGACAACATCATGAAGGCAGAGCTCAATCCTATAGAAGAGCTTTTCGAAATTAAACGATGTGTCTTAAAACGCTTAAAAGATGAAAAAGCTTCTCCGCAATTTCAGATGCAAAAATACTATCCAGAAATTTATCAGCGCCTACGCAATTCGCAAGTGTGCAAGATGGATGAGTGCTGCAGCATCAATTTAAAACGAGGAATAACACTTGGCTATTATAGAGAAAACATCAACGAAGTATTTATTACTAGATTATACATTTCAGGGATGTTAAACCTGAAGAACGAGGAGCTTTTTAAGGATACAGATTTAACTCCAAAGCAGTTATACGAAGAGTTTTTGATATACCATTTACGAAGTATTGCCACAACCAAAGGATTAGAAATTTTAGAACAAACAGAAATAACAAAGTGATGTACAAAAAATACATAATTAGTGTAATGATGTTGGCAGGTATGCTGGGGTTTTCGCAAGAAGAAAGCCCTAAATCCTATCAATTTACTTTACAAGAAGCAATTGTTTTTGCAGTAGATAGCAGCTACAAGGCGATCAATGCAAGAAAAGATGTGTTGGCCGCCATGAAACAAAAATGGGAAACCACAGCAGATGGACTTCCACAGATAAAAGCGGATATAGATTACCAATATAATCCCATTATTCAAATTACGCCTTTGCCTGCTGAAATCACTGGAGGAGAACCCGGAACTTTTGTGCCTGTGCAATTTTCTCCACGTCAAAACATGAATGCAACGGCCACATTAAATCAGTTGATTTTTGATGGTTCTTATATTGTTGCGCTTCGGGCCGCCAAAACTTTTTTGGAATACTCTGCTAATTTTGAAGAAAAAACTCAACTTGAAGTAAGAAAAGCGGTAATTGATGCTTACGGAAATGTCCTCTTAATGGAGGAATCTATAAATATTATAGAGCGGAATTTAGACAATGCACAAAACAACTTCAATGAAACCAAAGCTATTTTCGAAAATGGTTTAGCTGAAGAAGAAGATGTAGAACAATTGGAAATTACGTTGATTCAGCTTCAAAATGAATTGCGGAACGCCAAGAGAAATCATCAAATTACCAAAGAAACCTTCAATTTTGTCATGGGTATTCCTATTGATGCTGAAGTAGAATTAACGGAGGATTTAACCAACTTAGCTCAAGTGGATTTAATGGCAGAAGATTTATTAGATGAAGATTTGAATTTAAAGAGTAATATCGATTTTAAAATTGCAGATAACTTGGTACAACAACGCGAATTGGAATGGAAGCTGGAGCGCAGTAAAGCTTTACCTAGCTTAAGTGCATTTGCAAATTATGGCTATTTATCCTTTAATGAAGACTTTAACTTTTTAAGCTCCAACGCAGATTGGTTTGATTTTTCTACGGTTGGGGTGAGTTTAGACATTCCTATTTTTAGTTCTTTGAAACGAAGCGCTAGAAGTCAACGTGCAGAAATTGCATTAGAACAAGCCGAAATTCAACTAGAACAGTCTAGTCAACAACTTAAATTGGAAACCAACCGTGCAAAATCAGGTTTTAAATATGCGTCTGAAACCTACCTTACTTCGCAACGCAATCTAGATTTAGCGGAACGCATAGAATATAAAAATCAAGTAAAATACACAGAAGGAATTGCAACTAGTTTTGAATTGCGTCAGGCTCAACAACAACTGTACTCGGCACAAAATGAATACCTACAAGCCATGCTCAACATCATTACTACAAAGGCTACTTTAGAAACCGTATTAAACAAACCCATCAACAGATAAATTTTGATTATGAAAACAAAAAACAGCATATACTTAATCCTTTTTACTTTTCTATTAGTGGCTTGTGGAAGTTCAGAAAACGAAAAAGATATCGATCAAATTTTGGAAGACAATAATCCTAAGGAAATACAAAAACTCAAGGAAGAATTGTATGCCAAGCAACGTTCCGTAACTACAGATTTAGAACGGGTAAACGAAAAATTAGAGTCTTTTGAAGACAAAAGCAAATTTGCTTTAGTAGAAGTAGAAACACTAAAGAAATCTACTTTCAAGCATTTCATTAAAGTGCAAGGAAACGTTACTACAGATGAGAACATTTTAATTTACCCAGAATTTACAGGGCTTCTAACAAATATGTATGTAGCCGAAGGAGATCAAGTAAAAAAGGGACAATTACTCGCAAGAATAGACGATGGTGGGATGCAAAACCAATTGCAAGAATTGAAAGCAAGACGTAATTTAGCTAAAACCATTTTTGAAAGACAAGAGCGATTGTGGAATGAAAACATCGGTTCAGAAATACAATTCTTAGAAGCCAAAACCAGCTTCGAACAAATCGATAATTCGGTAAAACAAATGCAGCGCCAATTGGCTAAAGCTGAAATTAGAGCACCATTTGCGGGAGTAGTAGATGAGGTAATTACGGACCAAGGTCAAGTGGTCATGCAGTATCAAAGTATGCTTTTTAGAATTGTGAATCTGAGCAACATGTATATTGAAGCCATGGTTCCTGAAACCTATGTAGGTAAAATTGATAATACTACAGAAAGTATTGTTTCCTTAAGAACATTAAATGCTCAATTTGAAACTAAAGTAGATCGTGTTTCTAGTTTTATTGAAGACAGCAATCGGAATTTCAGAATACGTGTTGGCGTTCCAGACAGCATCGCGTATGTAAAACCTAATTTAATTGCTACGCTTCAATTGAACGATTACACCAATAAGGAAGCTATACAAATTTCAGAAAATGTACTTCAAGAATCAGGAACAGGAGACTTTTTTGTTTTCACATTAAATTCAAATGAAGGAAATACGGCTATTGCTACTTATCAAAAAGTAGTGCCTGGAAGAAATTACGAAGGAAAAGTAGAAATTCTTGAGGGCTTAAAACAAGGGGACATTATTGTTACCGAAGGTGCAAGAACCCTAAAGAAAGATGAAAAAGTAAGAATAGCTAACTCCAATTAAAAACAGAATGGCAAAGAAAAATACGTATAAAGAATTCGGCATATCTTCCTGGGCAATTGATAATAAAATGACGGTATACGTTATTGTAGCTATCATACTTCTAGGTGGAATCTTGTCTTATTACAACATGCCAAGGGAAGCTTTTCCAGAAATTGTAGAGACTAAAATTTACGTTAGTTCTGTAAATCCAGGAAATTCGGTAGAAGATGTTGAAAAATTTATTACCGAACCCTTAGAAGAAGAATTTAAAGATGTAAAAGGCGTAAGAGAAATTACGTCTACAACTCAGCAAGACTTCTCTATGGTTATTGTAGAATTTGAAGAAGATGTTGAGGTGCAGAACGCAAAACAACTTATCAAAGACAAGGTAGATCTTGTAAAATCGGCAACAACCTGGCCAACTTTAGACAATGGTGCTAAAGTAGAACCCAATGTATTCGATTTGAATATTTCTGAGGAAATGCCCATTTTGAATATCAACTTAACTGGGAATTATCCCATATTAGGGTTAAAAGAATATGCAGAATACCTTCAGAAAAAAATTGAACTACTTCCGCAAATCAAAGAAGCTTCTATTCGTGGTGTAGAAGAAATGGAAGTGGAAATAGCTGTTGATATCTACAAAATGGCAGCTACAAAAGTGAGTTTTGATGATGTAATTAATTCCATTCGAAATGAAAACAAAACCATTTCAGGAGGAAATGTAGTTTCAAACGGATTCCAAAAAAACATTCGGATTCTAGGGGAAGTAGAGGAACCAAGTGAGTTAGAAAACATTGTGGTCAAGGATGATGGAGGTCAAGTTTACTTGAGGGATATAGCCAAGGTTAACTTTCAAATGCAAGATGCCACTACCTACGCCAGAGAATATGGCAAACCTGTTGTTACACTAGACATCAAGAAAAGAGCTGGTAAAAATATGATTGAAGCGGTAGACCAGATCAAAGAAATTGTAGAAGCTGAATTGGCAAATAATTTCCCAGAAGGTTTGCAAGTTAGCTTTAGCAATGACCAATCTATAAAAACCAATAATCAAGTTGATGACTTGGTAAACAACATTATTTTTGGAGTTATTTTGGTAGTGGTTGTGCTGATGTTTTTCTTAGGATTTAGAAATGCACTTTTCGTGGGAATCGCTATCCCTTTGTCAATGTTGATGGCCTTGATTATTTTATCTGCATTTGGCTTTACTTTAAATACTATGGTATTGTTTGGTTTGGTTATGGGTCTGGGGATGTTAGTAGATAATGGTATTGTGGTGGTAGAGAACGTGTATTCTCTTATGGCACAAGGTAAATCCAGGATTGAAGCAGCCAAATTAGGAGTAGGTGAAATTGCCTGGCCAATTATAGCTTCTACGGCTACCACTTTAGCCGCTTTCTTCCCATTGGGTTTATGGCCAGGGACCATAGGAAAATTTATGATTTATTTCCCAATTACTTTATCTGTAGTTTTAGGCTCATCTTTGTTTGTGGCATTGATCGTAAACGCAATGTTTACTTCAGAATTCATGAAAATTGAAGAGAAAAAACTTACCTACAAAAAAACCATTCGCATTAGTTTAAGCCTTTTGGTTATCGGTGTCATATTTTTAGGTGTCGGATTTTGGAAAGACTTGGGTGCTTTTAGAGCTATTGGAAATTTAAGCATTTTGGCAGCCATATTAATTTTCATATACAAGCTAATTTTACTTAAAGCTGTAAATTATTTTCAATTTACCTTTTTGAAGAAGTTAGAAAGCTTTTACGAAAAAACCTTAAAGAATGCATTGCAAGAAAAAATGGCGTATTTCACTTTTATAGGAACTATAGCTTTGCTTATTTTTTCTTTTGTACTCATTGGTATTGTACAACCAAATGTCTTGTTTTTCCCAGAAAATGAACCCAACCAAATCATCACTTATATTGAATATCCAGAAGGAACGGATATAGAGAAAACCAACAAATTGGTTAAACGGGTAGAAGAACGCATATACGAAACCATAAAAAAATACGAAGACGAAGACGGGTATAATTTCATGGTTGAATCTGGTATTGCATTGGTAGGTAAAGGTTCTGGAAACCCCAATACAGATGGAGGTATGGTAAATGAAATGCCACATCGTGGGAAAGTTACCTTGTCCATGCGAGAATTCAAATTGAGACGAGGTGTGTTAAGTTCAACAGTACAAACCGAAATAAGAGAAGCTTTAAAAGGTTTTGCTGGAGTAAGTATTTCTGTTGAAAAAGACGAAAACGGACCACCAGCTGGGTATCCTATCAATATTGAAATTACAGGAGATGATTACGATAAAATGTTGGATGAAACAGAACGTCTTCGCCAGTACATCAATAACACCGGAATTGAAGGAATTGAGGAATTGAAAATAGACATCAATAAATCTAAACCCGAATTAGATATTGAAGTAGATCGTGACAAAGCTGGTAAATTAGGAATTTCTACAGCTCAAATAGGGCAAACCATAAGAAGAGCTGTTTTTGGTCAAGAAGCCTCTACCTTTAAAGATAGCGAAGACGATTATCCTATAAATGTTCGGTTTAATGAAGAACTTAGATACGATGAAAACGCTATTTTCGATCAGCCTGTCACATTTAGAAATGTAAAAGGTCAAATTGTACAAGTGCCTATTTCTGCCCTTATAGAATCTAGACCAACCACTACTTTTTCGGCGATTAAAAGGAAGGATTTGAAGCGTGTAATTACTCTTTATTCCAATGTTTTGGAAGAGTATAATGGCAATGAAATTGTAGAGATGATTGAGGCTGAAATGAAATACTTTGATTTTGATGAAGGAATCAACTTTGCTTTTACTGGTGAACAAGAAAAGCAGGAAGAAAACATGGCGTTTTTATTGAAAGCTTTGTTGATTGCCGTTGGTGGAATCCTGTTAATTTTAGTAGGGCAATTCAATTCCATATCTAAACCGCTAATTATTATTACTGCTGTGGTATTGAGTTTAGCTGGTGTGTTTTTTGGAATGGTCATTTTTAGTATGGATTTTGTAATTATCATGACCATGATGGGAGTTATTTCTCTTGCAGGTATTGTGGTGAATAACGCCATTGTATTGGTAGATTACACTCAAATTTTAATAGATAGAAGAAAAGATAAATTGGATTTAGAAGACAACCAAATGTTGACCAAAAACCAATATTTTGAAGAAATTGTTGCTGGAGGAAAGTCTAGATTACGACCAGTTTTACTAACTGCTATCACAACTATTGGAGGATTAATTCCACTAGCAGTAGGATTTAATATTGACTTTTTCGGCTTGTTTGTAGACTATGAGCCAGGTATATACATTGGTGGTGATAACGTAATTTTCTGGGGTCCTTTAGCTTGGACGGTTATTTACGGGTTGATATTTGCAACCTTCTTAACCCTTGTTGTTGTACCCGTAATGTTTTACTTGGTAGCAAGAATGAAGCTGAGGTTTAAGAAAAGTGAATCTGTTGCTTAAGATTAAATAATCAATAATTTTTTGAAAAAATTATTGATTATTTCTTAAAAAGCTTACTTTTAGAGAACTAAATTTAATGCTATGTCAAAATTTGGAGATTTAATTGATTTAAAAATCCCTGTTCTGTTGAATTTTTATACTGAATGGGATGAAGAAAGCAAGATCATGCATTCTATATTAAAAGATGTTGCAGCTGCAATGGGCGACCATGCAAAAGTAATTAAAATTGATATTGATAAAAATCAGGAACTTGCTGAAGTTTTAAGAATTAAAAGCCTTCCTACTTTTGTTTTGTATAAAGATGGTGAAATGGTTTGGCGAAAATCGGGTGTTTTAGATGCAAATACTTTGGTTGCAAAGCTTCAAACCGTAGCTTAAATCTTTTTGAAAGTGTAACCCAATTCACTAAAGTGCTGAAGGTATTTTGGCAATAGGTAGGTTAAGTTTTTAAATGCTTTTTTGCTGTCGTGAAAAACGATAATGCTTCCGCTTGTAGTAGCTTTAATGCTGTTTTGAAGTAGTTTTTCTGCATTTAGATTGGCGTTGTAATCCTTAGTGAGCACATCCCACATGATGATGTTGTATTCCTTTCCGAAAACAAAATCAGCTTGTTTAGAGGTCATTTTTCCATAAGGAGGTCTGAATAATTTTGTTTCTATATTCAATTTTTCAAATATACTTTCGGTATTAGTTACTTCTTTGCTGTAGTCTTCAAATGAAGTCTTCCAACCATTAACATGATGAAAAGTATGGTTTCCTAAACCATGTTCTTCTGCTAAAACTTGCTTTGCAATTTCAGGATGCTTTTGCAGATTTTCTCCTATGCAAAAAAAACTTGCTTTAGCTTGAAATGCTTTCAAAGTTTGAAGCACCCACGGCGTAACTTCGGGGATAGGTCCATCATCAAAACTAAGGTAAATCACCTTTTCTGAAGCAAGTGTTTCAGCATAATCCCAAGTGCGTTTAGGATGTAACTGTTTCAGCCAAAGCGGAGTTTTATGTGGTACTATTTCCATCTTATGATTTAAGGCTCCATCAATTCCTCTAAATCTACATCTGTTTCAATGGTATCTACTTCTGCTTCATCCAATTCATCTGCTTCAATTTCATTTAACAATTCTTGGTTTAAATCTTCCTCCTCTGCTTCATAAAAATGAGAAAACAACTGAATATATTCATTAAATTCAAGCGCTTTTTCCTCTGACACTTCTTTTTCTTCGTAACGGATAATTATGTCAACAAAGGTTCGGTAGCGTTCAATATCTGTAATGATGTCTTCAATATAATAATATTGTCTCTCCAAATCTAAACTTGAAAAATAGGTGAGTTGTTCTTGGTATTTTTTCACGACTTGATTCCAATAGGTGCGTGCTTTTTCATCTTCATCAATTTCATAATAACCTGAAATAAAGGGTTCAGTTAGTGTGTAGAAACCGAATTTATCTACTGGCATTTTTTCCATGGCCAAATCCATTATGACTTTTGCCCGTTCATGATCTTTTTGCTGTAGTAATTTTTCAACTACTCTTGCCATGTTGCTTCGGTAAGAAATAGAATTTTTACGTGTTTCAGGATCGTGATACATATCATCACTACCGCTATTTCCCCAGTACCAATTGGTCATGATTTCAAAATTCTTGTCTACATCAACTCTGCCCATGTCAAATGGTATTCTTGGGTTGATAGGCGTTTTAATAGGAACCAATTGATAAATTACTCCATCCATTTGCAAGTAGTCCTTTAACCACAAATAATCATCGTCTCCAAAACTACCGCCTGTAAATGCAATAGGGCGTTCCCAATTGTTACTGGCTAACAAATCCAGCATCAACAAACGGTGCTTAGAAATCTGGTTGGTGGTTAATGTTAGGTATAAATTTTCTTCAATTAAATCAGCGTCTTCTGCTTTTACAATTCCATTTTTAAGTACATTCTCTTTGTTTACAGGAATGCGGATGTTTTTGGTAGGGTAAGTGTTGATTACTTCACCGTTCTGCAATTCAGCTCGAGTAGTTTTGTTATCGCTTTTTATATATTTCATAAACTGCATGATATCTAAGGTATCTGGCAGACGTTCATCTTCATTATATAAAATAGCATCGTTGGTCCCGTACAGGTAATCATCATGCTCAAGCACTGTTTTTATGGCTTCGCTTTCATAAGATTTTCTGCGCATCTGATCTATATACCAGTCGGTTGCAAATAAACTGGTGTTAATGGTACGTACATCTGTTCGGTAGCCTTCAATTTCTTGAGCGTACCAGAGTGCGAAGGTGTCATTGTCTCCTATGGTAAATAAAATGCCATTTTCATCTACAGAATCCAGGTACTTTTTAGCCATAGATAGTGCCGTAAATCGGTTGGATCGATCGTGATCATCCCAGTTTTGACTTGCCATTAAAAGCGGTACAACCAAGCATGCCGCAAAAACAAGAGGTGCGGTTACTTTTGGTGAGACATATTTTTTCATAGTTTCGAATAAACTGTAGACTCCTAAACCAATCCACATGGCGAAAACGTAAAATGAACCTACTAATGCATAATCTCGCTCTCGGGGTTCAAAAGGCCTTTCGTTGAGGTATATTTTTAGGGCTATGCTGGTAAATAAGAAAAATACAGTGAGCACCCAAAAGGTTTTTTGGTCTTTAGCCAAATGAAAAAAGATACCGATTAAGCCTAAAATTAGGGGTAGGAAATAATAGGTGTTTCTGCCTGGATTGGTTAAAGCATCGCTTGTAAGTTGACTTTGGTTACCTAAGCGCATTTCATCTACAAACGGAATACCACTTATCCAGTTTCCGTGTAAGTCGTTTTTTCTTCCTTGAACATCATCTTGTTTTCCAACAAAATTCCACATAAAATAACGCCAGTACATATAACCCATCTGAAAATCTAGCATAAAACTAAGGTTGTCTGCATAGTCTGGTTTTTGAACATCAATGTAGCGTTCCAGTTCACTTAAGTACTTAATGTATTCTTCGGTATCAATTTCACTTTGTTCATAGCGAAGTGTCAAATCGTTAATCATGGTGACTAAATCTTGTTCACCACGGTATTCCATTTTCACACTAATGTCTAAAGGTCCGGTATACGTAAGGTAATTTTCTATGTGTTCCCAAGACCACATTCTTGGCAAAATAGTTTTGTGATCTCCGCTTAAATTTTGTTTTACATTTTCAAACTTGTTTACTATGATGTATTCTCCTGCTTCTTCGTCTTTTTCGTATTTGGGTTTATCGTCTGTATACGGGTCAGCAGCATCTAAATCTGCAAAACGAGCTGTAAATTGTGGGCCGTAAAACAACTTGGTTTCGGGATATTGTTCTCTGTTATAGTACGCCAATAATTCCCTTGCGTTGTTTGGGTCATTTTCGTTAATGACCGTTCCTGCATTTGCCCGAATAGGAAGCATAATCCAACTGGAAAAACCAATCAATATAAACAAAACACAAAGTACAAGTGTATTGAGTTGAAAGTAATTTTTGGAACGGGTATACTTCAATAAAGCAGCAAAAATGGCAATAACTATAATTCCAGCAAAGATGGTACCTGAGTTAAACGGAAGCCCAAAGCTATTCACAAAAAGCAATTCAGCTTCAGCGAAAAAAGTCATGGTATATGGTAAGAGCAATTTAAAAATAAACATCAATACGCCTACTACTATAAAATTGGCTAAAACAAAGTTTTTTATGGTTATAGTCTTGGTATTTTTGAAGTAATATAAAAATCCAATAGCAGGAATAGTAAGTAACCCCATAAAGTGAACACCAAAAGAAAGACCAACCAGAAAAGCAATTATTATAACCCATCTGTGACCTCGGGGCTTATGCATGTCTCGTTCCCAAAGCAAGCCGAGGTAAAACATAGCTGACATAATGCAAGCTGCCATTGCATACACTTCTGCTTCACCAGCAGAAAACCAGAAACTATCTGAAAATGTAAATATTAATGAACCAATAAAACTACTTGATAAAACTGCTATTTTAGTTGAAAATGGAGTTTCTTTAAAATTGGGAATAACTTTACGCAACAATAAAGTAATAGACCAAAACAAAAATAGAACAGCAAATGCGCTAGAAAAAACCGACATTAAGTTTACCATTAGAGCAATTTGGTCTGCACTTGAAGCAAACAAGGAAAAGAAAGCTCCAAAAATTTGATAAAGCGGTGCTCCAGGTGGGTGACCTACTTGTAACTTTGATGCAGTAGAGATGTATTCTCCAGCATCCCAGAAACTCGCTGTGGGTTCTACGGTTAGCCAATAGGTAATTAAAGATATGAAGAAAACCACCCAGCCAAGGATAAGGTTGAGTTGCTTGAAATTTAACTTTTGCATCCTTTTTTTATTTAAGAAAGCGAAAATAAGGATTATATTGTAATTGAGTATTGAAAAAATTGCAGTCTTAACAAAAGTAAGAAATTGGAATAAGTCAAATATTTAATATTTCTGAATTTAAAATCTAATGATTTGCTATTTTTTAATTTAAAACACAAAGCAATCTATGCCAAAGCTAGGAATTGAATAAAAAAGTTGAAGAAAATTTAGCGTTTATATTTTGCAGTTAAGAAAGTATGTTTTAAATTTGCACCCGCATTGGTAAATTGGCCTATAGTGTAACTGGCAACACGTCTGTTTTTGGTACAGAAGAGTCTAGGTTCGAGCCCTAGTAGGCCAACGATAATAACCCGAATTTCTAAAAAGAGTTCGGGTTATTTATTTTAGTCGGAAATATAGTAGGGTGAGAAGTTTATACTGAGCTTGTCGAAGTAAGCCCTAGTAGGCCAACAAGATTTAACCCGAATTCTTAAATGAGTTTGGGTTTCATGTTTTTAGCCTGCAATGTATTGTGGCGAGAAGCCTATCCCGAGCAAAGTCTAAGGGAGATTTTGTAAGCCAACTTAAAAAACCAAAGTTCTTAATTAAATGCCAGATGTTCTAGAATTGTAAAGTTGAAAGGCTTGATCCGAATATTTTCTGTAAGCATAGAGTTTAATAAAATAAGTTATAATTTGTTAACAATCAATTCTGATTTCATCATTAAAAAACCAAATATGTTAACACATTATCAACTAAAACACTATAAAAAAACGAAATTTTTAAAATTTAAATTTTGTTTAACTAAAGTCACATCTTAAATATACAATATTTGCAAAAAAACACGTTAAAAAGTAAAAGATCCTCAAATGATAGTGAATCCATTTAAGCCCTACACAACTTCTTTCATTATAGTAGTTTTAATGCTTTTTGTGATTCACTTGTTGTTACAGTATTCTTCGGAGGTTAATTGGACTTTATTAGATTATGCCGTTGCAGGTGTTTTTTTATTAATCTCATCCTTTGGTATTACGTTTATTCTGCAAAATAAATCCTCTGTGATTTCAAAATCAGTTGTTGTAAGTTCAGTATTGCTTATTCTTATTTTGGTCTGGATAGAATTAGCAGTTGGGATTTTTGGAACTGCTATTGCTGGGCAGTAAGATTATTTTACTTCTTTTCATCTAAATGTTTTAAAACGGCATCAATCATAGGATCGGATTCTGTAAATATTTCATAAGCAGCTTCCTCATTGAAAATTTGTCTTGCTATACTTGCTTTAAGAAAGCGTGTCAATTTGGCTATATGATTTTCAAAATTATAATTGAAATTCATTCCATTTAAATAATCCGTATAATTTTGAAGCATTTCTTCAGGAATAGTAAATGCATCAAAATCTTGTTTACTTAGGCTATTATAGTAAGTTCTATCTTTATCCAATTCATCAAAAACAAACCGATCAATTACTCCACCTTTTAGCATGTATTCTAAATCTTCATTTAGGTTGTCGAGTTCCTTCGGAATAAAAATATCAGGAACAATTCCGCCTCCGCCATATACAATTCTCCCCCCTGGAGTGGTGAACTTTAAGCTGTCATTCACTTGTATGCTGTCGCGTTCAATGAGCTCCCCATTTTCGTATCGTTTATTATAATCGTTATAATACGCGCTGTTCCCATTGGAGTAAGGGCGTTGAATAGACCTGCCTGTGGGTGTGTAGTATCTAGAAACGGTTAACCTTATGGCGCTGCCATCTGCCAATTTCATTTCACGTTGTACCAAACCTTTTCCATAAGAGCGTCTTCCTACAATATAGCCGCGGTCATTGTCTTGTATTGCACCGGCTACAATTTCGCTAGCTGAAGCTGAGTTTTCATTAACAAGTACATATAATTTTCCATCTAAAAAACTTGAGGTACTAGTGGCGAGGTTTTCATCTGTTTTACCTGCTCGGTTTTTGGTAAACAAAATGGGAGTTCCTTCAGAAAGAAACTCGTCTGCAATAGCAATGGCTTCTCTTAAAAATCCACCACCATTGTCGCGCAAGTCTAAGATTAGTCCGTTAACCCCTTGTTTTTTTAAATCGTTTAGCTTTTCTATAAATTCTTGGTAAGTAGTCTCAGCAAAACGATTTATTTTGATGTAACCTAAATTTTCATTTATAGCAATTCCTGCATTTACGCTTTTAATAGGAATTCGGTCTCGAGATAAATTAAAGTCTATCAGATCTTCAATGCCTTTTCGCTTAATTTGCAAGTATACATCACTATACAATTTGCCTTTTAAAATTTTGGTGATGCTATCATTGCTTAAATTTTGATCATGCAATTGTATTCCGTTGGCGGTTAATATTCGGTCTCCTGGTAAAATGCCTACCTTTTTTGAAGGACCTTCTGGCAAACTTTGGATTACTGCAATGCTGTCTTCAATTTTATAATAGCTAATTCCTATACCTACAATTTCACCTTTCATGTTTGCTCTTACATCTTGGTAATCTTCTTTAGAGATGTAAGTAGAATGCGGATCTAAATTTTTCATCATTTGGGTGACCATGCTAGAGACAATACTATCTGTATCAACTTCATCTACGTAATCATTTTCAATATAATTGATAAGTTGATTTATCTTTAATTGGGTGGTATTGTTGGAAGTAAAACGAGAAGGATTTCCATTTAAAAAGGCATTTATAAACAAACCTATGGCAACTGAAGTGCCAATGATTAAGGGTAAATATTTTTTATGATAATGTTTTTTACTCATGTTCAAGGTCTGAAATATGTGCCAATTCTACTCCTGCTTTTTCTAAAAACTGAGGGCCGCTATGATCTTTGTATTGCTTCTGATAAACTACTCGCTGAATCCCTGCCTGATGTATCAATTTGCTGCAATCTTTACAAGGAGAAAGCGTAATGTATAATGTAGCACCTTTACAGGATTGTGTTGAAGCTGCCACCTTTAAAATGGCATTGGCTTCTGCATGCAAAACATACCATTTGGTAATGCCATCTTGGTCTTCGCAATTGTTCTCGAAGCCGCTAGGTGTGCCGTTATACCCATCTGAAATAATCATGCGGTCTTTCACAATAATAGCACCTACTTGTTTGCGATTGCAATGTGAAAGTTTCCCCCACTCGTTAGCCATTCTTAGATAGGCTTTGTCAAATTTAAGTTGTTTATTTTTTGTTTTCATCTGTTTTTTACCAAAACCAATTTTCTCTTAGGATAGGAATGCTTAAGCCAATGATTAAGGCAGAAATAATTAAGATCCAATCTCTTTTGGCTAAATTAAAGATGTTTTGAACGATAAAGGCAAGAATTAACACAACTGAAACAACAAGTAATTGAGCGACTTCAATTCCTAAAGCAAATTCAATAAACATGAAGGTGATATTTTCTGCACTTTCAGAAATCATTATAAAATAAGTAGAAAATCCAAAGCCATGAATAAGCCCAAAAAAGAGCGTGACAAAATATAAGAAATTTACTTTTTGGTTGGATATTTTTTGCTTGGCGGTAATTAAATTATAAGCGGCCGCAACAATAATGGAAACAGGAATTAAAAATTCAATTAAGCCAATGTCTACTCTAACAATATCATAGGCAGCTAAGGCAAGCGAAATCATGTGTCCAAGTGTAAAGATGCTCACAAGCCAAAAGACACGTTTCCAAGATGTAAAGGAATAAGATGCAACTAAGGCCGTGAGGTACAAAATGTGGTCGTACGCATTCCAGTCTAATACATGAGTAAGACCCAATTTAAAGTAAAGCCAAAAATCTGCCATAAGTAGATGTTATAAAAGGTTTCAATGGTTTCAAAGGTGCAAAAAAGATTAGAATAATTTTATTTTCAGTGAAGTAAATTTTCTTATGCAAAAATCTTATCAAAAAACAAGTCTTCAAACAGAATTACAATGCTTATTTTTGCAAAGTTTTAGCTTTAGAAATAAGATAGCTAAACCACTTAAATGTATTGAAATGAAATATTATTATTTAACTGTACTGTTCTTCGCTTTTTTAGTTTCTGGTTTTGCTCAGGCGCCACAAGGATATTACAGTTCTGCTGATGGCTTAACCGGTTTTGAATTGAAAACCGCACTACACTTTATAATCGATGGTATAGATGATCAAGATGGCTTTCCTTTTCACGAAGACCAAGGTTACGATGCGCTTTACAATGCTTATGCTAACCCAAATAGTGGCGATACGGACGATTATTTTGAAGATGATGGAACGGTTTTAGATTTATATTCTGAAAAACCAAATAGTACGGATTCCTATAATTACAATCATTTTTTGAATCAATGTGGGAATTACAATGGGGAAGGAGTATGTTACAACCGGGAACATTTGGTGCCGCAATCTACTTTTAACGAAGCTTTACCTATGAGAACTGATTACTTTCACGTCATACCTACAGATGGTTCTGTAAACGGAGCGCGTGGTAGTTTTCCTTTTGGGGAAGTAGGAAGCAACCCAGATTATACTTCTACAAATGGCTCTAAGCGCGGAAGCAGTATAACTCCTGGATACAGTGGAGTTGTCTTTGAGCCGATAGACGAATTTAAAGGAGATATTGCCCGTTCTGTTCTTTACTTTGCTGTCCGTTACGAAGAAGAATACAGCTCTAGTTGGGATGCAAATGAAGTGCTAACCCCTAACGATAGAAATCAATTTTATGTACAATGGTATATTGATTTGCTGATTAGTTGGCATCTACAAGACCCTGTTTCACAACGAGAAATTGACCGAAATAACAATGGCTACCTATTTCAAGGAAACCGAAATCCACTAATCGATCAGCCAGCTTATGTTCAGCAAATTTGGGATCCACAACCTGATACTGAAGCACCAACCGCTCCTTCTAACCTTAATGCAACTAATATTACTCAAAATAGTTTGTTGCTCTCATGGGAAACATCTACAGATAACGAAAGCTTAGAAAGCTACCAAATTCTACAAGACAACCAAAATATTGCAACAGTTGACGCAAGTAATTTGAGTTTTATTGTTGCTGATTTAACTTCTGAAACAACATACACCTATCAAGTTGTTGCCATAGACGAAACTGGAAATGTATCATCTCCCAGCAATACCATCAACGCAACCACTCTACCAGGTGCTGAAGTCGTGTTTTTTGAAGATTTTGAAGATTGCAGTATCGTTTCAAATTCATTTAGTAGTGTTAGTGAGCTTAGTGATTTAGATTGGAACTGCACCACCAACAATGGACAAGATAATTCTGGAGCATACCAAATGAACAGCTTTAGTGATGGACAAGTCCCAAGTTTAGATTGGTTGATAACAGCCAATCCAATAGATTTTGATGCCTACACCGACCCAACTTTAAGCTTTTACGCAGAAGCTACTTTTGGAAACACTCCTCTGGAGTTGGTATATTCTACAGATTATGATGGGGGAGATAATCCCTCTAATTTTACTTGGACAAGCATTCCTAATTATACAGCCATAACACATCCTGATGGAAGTGGAACTGAAGAAGAGTTTTTCTTTGATGCAATAGACCTTAGCGGAATTTCTGGAACTGCCTACCTTGCTTATAAATACGATACCACTACCGGAGAAGAAGCAACCCGTTGGACAGTTGATAATTTTTTAATTGAAAACAACACGCTCAGCACTTCGGTATTTGAATTAGTAGCACTAAAGATGTACCCTAATCCAGCAGCTGGAGATGAATTCTATTTTGAAAGCGCTATTGAAATAGACCGAATTGTAATTTACAATTTGCTTGGAAAACAAATGCAGCATATTAAACTGAAAACAAAAGGAACAGCAATACACATCGGTGAATTGCAAGAAGGAATTTACTTTGTTAAATTCCATTCAGCTCACCAAGCCAAAACCAAGAAATTGATAGTAAGATAATTTAATTGCGAATTTTAAGTGCTTTAATTTGAGTAGAAATAAGGAATACTTATATATTTGCAACTCCTAATTTGGGGAATTAGCTCAGTTGGCTAGAGCACTACGCTGGCAGCGTAGGGGTCATCGGTTCGAATCCGATATTCTCCACTTT
>Ga0307930_1000677_pt1 | contig 27262 bp, 30 predicted proteins | sample OrgLakmetageno46_FD_203161 | JGI IMG/M metagenome (GOLD analysis project Ga0307930, IMG submission 203161) | Saline water microbial communities from Organic Lake, Antarctica - #46 | ecosystem: Environmental > Aquatic > Non-marine Saline and Alkaline > Saline | place: Antarctica: Organic Lake...
TGACTATGCTGAGAATGATTAGTCTCCTTACTATTCTGCTTTCTGCAACGCCCGCCACAGCAAATGAGTTGAATGGCGTGGCGAGCGTGATCGACGGTGACACGGTTGAAATCCGAGGCACGCGAATACGCCTGCATGGAATCGATGCTCCTGAAAGCCGCCAGCTCTGCACGCGCCCGCCTGGGCAATCCTGGCGTTGTGGTCAGCAGGCGGCGCTGGCGCTGTCAGACCGGATCGGGCGGCGCAGTGTCATCTGCGTGGCCCGCGATACCGACCGCTATGGGCGCACCATTGCGGTCTGCTCGCAGGGCGGCGTCGATCTCAACGCTTGGATGGTCGCCGAAGGCTGGGCAGTGGCTTACCGCCGGTATTCGCTGGACTATGCGTCAGCTGAGACTGACGCCCGACGCGCTGGGCGCAATATCTGGTCTGCCACCTTTGTCATGCCATGGGACTGGCGCCGCGGTGCTCGTAGCCCATGAAGCCGCAGACCGACAGCGCCACAGAGGTTCTAGCTGGCCTCGTGGAACGGGTGACGTTTCACAGTCAAGAGTCTGGCTTTTGCGTGCTGCGTGTCAAGGCGCGGGGCCATCGGGATCTGGTGACAACGGTCGGGCATGCGGCGATGATTTCGGCCGGTGAATGGATCACAGCCTCAGGGGTCTGGCTGAACGACCGCAACCACGGCCTGCAGTTCAAAGCGCATTTCTTGAAGACCTCCGCCCCTTCCACCTTGGAGGGCATCGAAAAATACCTCGGCTCAGGCATGATCCGCGGCATCGGGCCTGTCTATGCCAAGCGCCTGATAAAGGCCTTCGGAAAGGATGTGTTCGACATCATAGAGGCCACCCCAGCGCGGCTGCGCGAAGTCACTGGCATTGGCCCGAAGCGCGCTGACAAGATCACCGCTGGCTGGGCGGACCAGAAGGTCATCCGCGAGATCATGGTCTTCCTGCACCAGCATGGCGTGGGCACAGCGCGCGCAGTGCGGATCTTCAAGACCTACGGCACGGACGCCGTGCAGGTGATGAGCGAGAACCCCTATCGGCTGGCCAAGGACATCCGGGGGATCGGGTTCCGCACAGCCGACCTGATTGCCGAAAAGCTCGGGATCGAGAAGACTGCGATGATCCGCGTAAGGGCGGGTATTTCGTTCGCGTTGAGTGAAGCCATGGGCAACGGTCATTGCGGTCTGCCCCGGGCGGATTTGATCGGTCTGGCGGAAAAGCTGCTCGAAGTGACACAGCCCCTGATCGAAAGCGCTCTACTGGAGGAACTGGCCGAGGAAACTGTCACAGCCGATCGCGTGGGCGAAGCTGACTGCATCTTCCTGACCGGGCTTTATCTCGCAGAGCGTGGGATTGCCGAGCAGATCAAACGCATCCGCGCTGGTGCCCTGCCTTGGCCAGAGATCGACGCGGACAAGGCCCTTCCTTGGATCGAGCAGAAGACCAGCCTCACCTTGGCTGCCAGCCAGGCAGAAGCGATCCGCACCGCCCTGCTCTCAAAGGTCATGGTGATCACCGGTGGCCCTGGCGTCGGCAAGACCACAATTGTGAATTCGATCCTGCGCATTCTCGCTGCAAAGAACGTGAAGCTTCTCCTGTGCGCGCCCACGGGCCGCGCGGCCAAGCGCATGACAGAGGCCACCGGCATGGAGGCCAAGACCATCCACCGGCTGCTGGAGTTCGACCCCAAGGCCTTCGGCTTCAAGCGCAACGACGAGAACCCGCTCGACTGTGATCTGCTGGTCATCGACGAGAGCTCTATGGTCGATGTGCTGTTGATGCAGTCGCTGATGAAGGCGGTGCCGACTGCCGCAGCGCTGCTCATCGTGGGTGATATCGACCAGCTACCCTCCGTGGGCCCCGGCCAGGTGCTGGCTGACATCATCGGCTCCGGCGCCGTGCCGGTTATGCGGCTGACCGAGGTCTTTCGCCAAGCGACGCAAAGCAAGATCATCACGACGGCGCATGCGATCAATGCCGGGCACATTCCGAATCTGGGCAAACCCGACGGGGATGCAGATTTTTACTTCGTGACGGCCACGGATCCGGAACAGGCCGTTGGGCGTATCGTCGATCTGGTCGCCAAGCGCATCCCGCGCCGCTTTGGCTTCGACCCGATCAAGGACATTCAGGTCCTTTGCCCGATGAACCGCGGCGGTGTCGGGGCACGCTCGCTCAACATCGAATTGCAGGCGGCGCTGAACCCAGCAGGCGAGAAGAAGGTCGAACGCTTCGGCTGGACCTTCGCCCCGGGCGACAAGGTCATGCAGATCGACAACGATTATGACAAGGACGTCTACAACGGCGACATTGGTATGGTCGAAGACATTGATGTCGACGAGGGGGAGCTCGCCGTGGATTTCGAGGGCCGCAGCGTGACCTTCGCCTTCGGCGAGCTCGACACGCTTGTGCCTGCCTATGCCGCCACGATCCACAAGAGCCAGGGATCGGAATATCCTGCCGTGGTCATTCCGGTCATGACCCAGCACTACGCCATGCTGCAGCGCAACCTGATCTACACCGGCGTCACCCGCGGCAAGAAGCTCGTGGTGCTGGTCGGCCAGAAGAAGGCCGTGGCGATCGCGGTGAAAAACGTGTCAGGGCGGCAGCGTTGGTCGAAACTTGATGAGTGGCTGGCGTGACCCGCAAAAAGGCGAACGCCCACAGTAGGTGCCATCCAAGGCTTCACCCTTTTGGGCAATTTGAATATCATGGCAAGTACGCGGAAAGGGTTGATCATGGATAAAGAGGAAAAACGTCTGGATCGGCTCAGCGAACTTCTGCATGCGTTGCCAGTCGATAACATGCCGATGACGCTAAGCGAGCTTGATGGTTATGTGACCGGCGTCCTTGCATGCCCGGAAATGATCCCACCTGCTGAATGGCTTCCACAGGTATGGGGCGAAACAGGTGATGCGCATTTCGCGAATCAGAAAGCTGCTGAAGAAACAATCGGCGCCGTCATGACGCATTACAATTCCGTTGCGCAGGCAATGACTCAGTCCCTCTGGATCGAACCCCTTTACGAAGTCGATCCGAACACTGACGAAATTCTTTGGGAGCCCTGGGTAGACGGTTACACACGCGCGATGGGCCTTCGACCGGATACGTGGGAGAATCTTCTGGATCGAGCCGATGAAGAAACCCGTAGCACGATGATCTTTTTGATGGCGCTACAGGAAATTTGCACCGGCAAAAGCAAGTTCACGGAAGAAGAGATTGATGAAATCGACCTCGAAGCGCCTGATCTGATCCCAAATTGTGTAGCAACGATCCTCCAGCAGGCGCGTCCTGAGCTGGCTAGCACGGTTGCTGCCAATTTTCCCGGCATGCCGCACAAGGCGGCCCCTCGGCCCGGACGGAACGATCCCTGCCCATGCGGATCAGGCCGCAAATACAAGCTGTGCTGTGGGCGGAATTAAAACGGCACTTCGCGTTAGAGCGGCGATCCTTACTCTTCACAGAGTTTGATCAGGCACAAATGGCCGGGCACGACGAGTTTCATGGAGATTGGTAGTGCGCGTGTCCGCTTGAGTCTGTGAGGGGGGGACTCGTCAAATGTTGACCAGGTGTTGACCAGAAACAAAACACTTAATCCCCCAGTGTTTTACTAGGGAATTAAGTGTTTGATTTATTGGCGTTATTTGGTTGCGGGAGTAGGATTTGAACCTACGACCTTCAGGTTATGAGCCTGAATTTGCCATAAATCCAAAGACCCACAAAAACAAAGACTTAAGCCAGAAGCCTTTGTAAACACGCACTTTCCTCTCCCTTATTCAACTGCACTCGACTGCGCTCAAAGGCGACAAATGGTGCTCAAACGGTGAACGTCGGTTGAGTCAGTGTTGAGTCAAGATATTGGGCCACGCGCCACGAATAGCCCGTTTCCACGCCTTTCTGCGCCTCGCTGCCGCTACATAGCGAGCGCCATACTCCCCCTCGAGACAACCAAACCAACTTGACTAGTGGCGTCTTCAATGGCGTTACGGGACGTGTTTTCAAGAGGTAAGACAATGGCTAACCGTCAGAGACTGAACGAAAAAATTATGAAGGCGGCGGAGCCACGACCGCGCCCGTATCAGATATTTGACGACGGCGTGCTGGGGTTTTCGGCTGTGATACAAAGCAGTGGAAGCCGAGGCTTTTACCTCGACTATCGGCATAAGGGACGGTCACGCCGGATGGCCATCGGGCGCTGGCCGGATTGGAGCGTGGTTGCTGCGCGCGACCGAGCCAAGCAACTCAAGCGCAATGTTGACGATGGAATTGACCCTCTGGCTGACCGCGAAGATGAACGCTCTGCACCACGGATTCCGGACCTGATTGATCGATACCTTCGTGAGCACGCCGCGCATCTCGCGCCCAGAACTGCAGCAGACCACGCATCGATGCTGCGCAAACTGGTTGAGCCGCATTGGAAACATCACTTCGTAGCAGAAGTCGATGCGGCGGATGTCGAGCGCGTCTTATCAATCATCGCGGAAGGTCGAAAACGCCCAGCCAAGGAGAAAGCCAAAAGCCGCGGCAAACGCAAGTTGCAGCCATCAAAACCCACCCCTATTCGGGCCAACCGCGTCGGCGAGGTCCTGCGCAAAATGTTCAATCTCGCCATCGCTTGGAAAATACGCCCTGACAATCCGGCACAAGCATTTCGGCGAAGAGCCGAAACAGAGCGCGAGCGGTTTCTCTCGATCGATGAAATCTCGCGCTTGGGTGAAGCCCTTCAGGCTGCGGACGACCAACGCGCTGCTGGCATTGTCAGAATGTGCATGTTGACCGGCGCACGGCTCGGCGAAGTCCGCACCGCACGCTTTGAGCAGTTCAATCTTGAATTGGGCACATGGACCAAACCTGCTGCCAACACCAAGCAGCGCCGGGTTCACCGGGTGCCTATCTCGGCGGACACAGCGGCGCTGGTACGCCAGAGACGGACGGCAGTCTGCAACGGTTGCGAATGGCTATTTCCAGGCGATGCCGTGAACGATGACGGCCTCCTGAAAGACCAGCCAGTTCAAGAAATACGCCGGTTCTGGACTGCGATCCAAAAGGAAGCGGACCTTCCCGAAGTCAGGATCCACGACCTGCGTCACACATTTGCTTCTCTCTTGGTCAGCGGTGGCGCATCACTCGAAATGATCGGGAAGCTGCTCGGCCATAGCCAGATGCGAACAACGCAACGGTATGCCCATCTGATGGACAGTCCGCTGCGTGCGGGAGTGGATGCTGTTGCGGATATCATGAAGGCGCGGCCGCGTCTCGTGCAAGGCGGCGAGTGATCGCCGCCCCAAGTCGCTTTATTATACCAGAACTACCATTATCAGTCTTGCTCCCGCAGACGGTTCCAGAGCGGGGATAGTTTTTTCCGGATCACGCTATTGCTTGGGCACTTTTTTCCGTCAGATTGATCCATGAACCAATCCGACATTTCATTTACGAAATCTGTCAGTCTTGCTGGGACCCCTTTTTCGTGGATCAATGTCGCGACCGCGCGCCAGAAATTCTCCCAATCGAATTTTGGCTCCGGCCCTTTGCCCTTATGTGCCTTTCCAAAGATCTCGTGCTCAATTTCAAATCGGTATACTTCCTCGGCATGGATCAGCAAATCGTCCACCGAAACTACCACCCCCTCTGCAGGGGTAGTGATCAACATCCACGTTTCCTGACCCTGCGGGCGAATTCTACGCAAGGACAGCTCGCGTGGGCCAGACCCGGATCTGCGGAACATCGGCAGCAAATCTGCGACAGAAATTGCAACCAGGCCTGCCGCATGCTCTCCTTGGCACTCGACCGGGCCAATCCCGGTGACGATCTCAAGCAACCCCTGATGTGCCCATCCGGCAATGTCCGCTGGCGCGTACCCCAACCTCGCTGCGGCTTCGTCGATTGTAAAAAATACTCTTGGTAGCAGCTTCATACCTATCCCTCCATTCGGCTGTCTGAACGATGCCTGCCACGGCCCTCATGGCGCGTGGAAAGGTGCATCAATTCAGAAGCTTGGGGCTGTTGATGGACTTTGCCCGTCTCGGGCAGCCGCGCTTTGGAAATACCACGCTTTGGGCGCCTCGCGTGCAAGCTGCGCATATGGACCACAATCCATCCAAACGCAGGAATATTTGTGCCGCTCAACAAGAGGCACTCAGCTGCCCGCGGAAGCACCAACCAGTTGGCCACCCCCCCACCCTGAAAACCACACCTGATGTTCCGGCAGTCTGGCTTGCTCAATCACAAAAATAGAAGTAATTGGTGACCGGTCTAATATTTGTGTTGAGATTCTAGACGCCGCAACGCTGCATGCCGGGTCCCTCGGCACGCTTAGAATTCGTTTCAAGGAAGAACGGTGAAAATTTGTCTGCTGAAAACCGTGAAATCCTGATCGTCGATCTCGACGGCACATTGCTTCGCAGTGACATGCTGTATGAGAGCTTTTGGTCAGCTTTTGGGCGTGATTGGAAAAGCCCGTTTTCATCGGCAATTGCATTATCTGGTGGTCGGGCGTCCCTGAAACGCCACCTTGCGTCAGCTTCAGCTGTAGAGTCTGAAACGCTGCCCTTTGATGAAACGGTGATCGCTTTTGTTAAAAACTGGCGGAGTTCTGGTGGGCAGACTGCCCTTGTGACGGCCAGCGACCAAAGTTTCGCCGAAGCGATTGCGCATCATTTAGGCATATTCGACGAAGTTCATGGCTCCAACGGCCAGCGAAATCTCAAAGGTGAGCAAAAAGGCCAGTTTCTTGAGGCGCGGTTTGGCCCGAAAGGCTTCGCCTACATGGGCGATGCAAGGGCCGATCTCCCGGTGTGGAAACGTGCGGCAAAAGCCATAACCGTGAATGCGCCCACCAGCCTACGCCGAGATGCAGAACGGGTGTGCACGACAGTCGAGCATCTGGGGACGGCGAAACAGTCCGTCAGGCCCTACATCAAGGCTCTGCGGCCACATCAATGGCTGAAAAACTCCCTTGTCTTTCTGCCCATGCTGGCGGCGCACCAACTGGATGGGCCGACGTTTCTACTCTCCCTTCTGGCCTTCATTTGCTTCAGCCTCGTGGCCTCAAGCGTTTACGTACTGAATGACCTGCTCGATCTTGCCGCCGACCGTGCGCATCCACGCAAGAAAAACAGACCTTTCGCATCGGGAAGCATCCCGATCGCCCATGGAACATATATGGCTGCTGGTTTGATCAGCCTGGGAGCCATTCTAGCGACGATCATTGGCGGCCCCTTCCTATTGGTGATGGTGGGATATTATCTGTTGACCACAGCCTACTCGCTGCATCTCAAACGCCGAATCGTGATCGATATCTTCGTGTTGGCGGGGCTTTACACCACGCGGATTGTGGCAGGCGCGGTGGCGACGGATATTCCGCTTTCGGTGTGGCTTCTTGCCTTCTCGGTTTTCTTTTTTCTGTCTCTTGCCGCGGTCAAGCGGCAAGCCGAGCTGATAGACAGCGCCCAGCGCGGCAATTTGAAGGCAAGTGGCCGAGGATATCACGTCGACGACTTGCCAATCATCGCAATGGTGGCCATTGGCGCCGGATATGTCTCGGCGCTTGTTATGACCCTCTATGTCAACTCGCCCGCCGTGGTCGAACTTTACGCCCATCCAGAGGCCCTGTGGGGTGTCTGCGCCGTCCTGCTGTACTGGATTACCCGAACTGTCATGGTGGCCCATCGCGGCCATATGCATGACGATCCGGTCGTTTATGCTGCAAAAGATCGGATCAGCCAGATGTGCCTGTTGATTATCCTCGGGTTTGTCCTTGGGGGCGCGCTGGCATGACTCTTCAAATGCTTATCCTGCGCTATGGCGCCTTTGCCATGGTGGCAATCATCGCGAACCTCGCCACCCAGCGATTTGTTCTGCAGTTTGGGGAAACAGGCGTTTATTTCGCCGGGGCTGTGGGCGCGGGCACCATTGTCGGGTTGGTCATCAAATACGGGCTCGACAAACGCTGGATTTTTTATGACGTGGAAACCGGCATTAAGAACCACAGCCGGAAGTTCTCGCTCTACACCGCCATGGGGCTGGTCACGACGGCGATCTTCTGGGGCACGGAAACAGCCTTTTGGCTGATCTGGCAAACCGACATGATGCGCGAAATTGGCGCGATCCTGGGGCTCTCAGTCGGCTATGTGGTGAAATACAACCTCGATCGGCGCTTTGTGTTCACCGACCGGCATCTGGCGGCGTCAATATGAAACTGTCGGGTTGGGGCCGATATCCGGTATTACAGGCGCGGGTGCATCGGCCGCGCAGCCTAGAGGCATTGCGTCAACTCGTTGTCTCTGAGCCCAGCCTGATCGCCCGTGGCAATGGCCGGGCCTATGGCGACAGTGCGATCAACACCGCAGCGACAGTCGAAACGCGGCACCTCAACCGGATGATTGCCTTCGATCCGCAAACTGGCCAGCTAATTGCCGAGGCCGGTGTTCTGCTGGGTGATATAATCACCGCCTTTCTGCCGCGGGGTTGGTTTCCGATGGTTTCACCGGGAACCAAGTTTGTCACGCTGGGTGGCGCAATCGCGGCGGACGTGCACGGCAAAAACCACCATAAGGACGGAAGCTTTCGCGCTTGCGTTGACTGGGTCGATATCATGGGCCCCGATGGGGAAACCCGGCACTGCGCCCCCCAGGGCGATGCCGCCCTGTTCGATCACACGCTGGGCGGCATGGGGCTGACGGGGATCATCCTGCGCGCCGCCATCCGCCTGCGCCCGGTGGAAACCGCGTGGATTCGTCAAACCACGATGGCCGCCCCCAACCTGAAGGCCGCCATGGCGGCGTTTGAGGCCGCGCAGGATTCCACCTATTCGGTGGCCTGGATCGATTGCCTTGGGGCTGGTGCCAATCTCGGCCGCTCCCTCGTGATGCTGGGCGAACATGCAGTTCGCGCTGATATGTCACTGCGGCAAGCGCAGGCGCCGTTCCGGATCAAACCCAAGCGCAAGCTCGGCATCCCGTTCGATTTTCCCGCGTTCGCGTTGAACAGCGCGACAGTGCGGGCCTTCAACGCGCTTTATTATCGGGCGGGGGCAAAGAAGACCGACACGCAACTGGTGGACTGGGACAGTTACTTCTATCCGCTCGATGCGATCCTGGGCTGGAACCGGATCTATGGGCGCAAAGGCTTCGCGCAATTCCAATGCGCCCTGCCGCTGGATCGATCCGAGGCTGGGCTGACGGCGCTGCTCTCCGAGGTCGCCAAAGCCGGATCCGGGTCTTTCCTCGCGGTGCTCAAACGCTTCGGCAAACAGGACAGTGCCTTTTCCTTCCCGATGGAAGGCTACACGTTAGCGCTGGATTTTCCTGTAACGCCCAAGACCCTTGCGCTGTTGGAGCGGCTGGACCAGATCACCATCGACCATGGCGGCCGCTTCTACCTAGCGAAAGACAGCCGCATGACTGGCGCAACACTCCGCGCCTCAGACCCTCGCACGCCCGATTTCCAAGCCCACCGCGACAGCCACGGGTTCACCAGCCGGTTCCGCTCGGCCCAATCAGAAAGGCTGGCTCTGTGACAAAGCCCCCCGTTCTCATCCTCGGTGCCCGGTCGGACATCGGCAAAGCCGTGGCGCACAAATTCGCGGCCCTCGGCCACCCTGTGCAACTAGCTGCGCGCAATGCCGCCAGCCTTGAGGCTGACAAGACCGATATGGAGTTGCGCTATCGCGTTGCGGTCAGCCTGCATGACTTCGATGCGCTGGCCCTCGATACGCACGACGCCTTTGTCGCTGCCCTTCCCGAACTGCCACGGATCGCCGTCTGTGCAGTGGGCCTCATGGGAGAACAGTCAGAAAACGAACGCGATGTGGCCGCGGCAGCCCGCGTCATGCGTAGCAATTTCGAAGGTCCAGCCAGCATTCTGGCCACCCTAGCCAACCGTTTCGAAGAGCGCGGCAGCGGCACCATCGTTGGCATCAGCTCGGTCGCCGGGGACCGCGGCAGAGCAACCAACTACGTCTACGGCTCCGCAAAAGCAGGCTTCACCGCTTTCCTCTCTGGCCTGCGCAACCGCCTTGCTAAACGCGGCGTGCACGTCGTCACCGTCCTGCCCGGGTTTGTCGCAACCCAGATGACTGAAGGGATGGACCTGCCAGCCAAGCTGACCGCCGAACCGAGTGAGCTCGCAGAGGCCATCGCGCGCGCTGTAGAGCGAAAGAAAAACGTGATCTATGTACGGCCAATCTGGCGTCTGATCATGCTGATCATCCGGACCATTCCGGAGCGGATCTTTAAGGGGATGAAGATATGAACGCAATTCGACTTGCAATGCTAGGAATCGCATTGATTGGTGGCCTTGCTCATTTTTTTGTTTCTGTTCCTATTTTTGAGACCGGGCCTGATGCCCTCAATCAAATTGTGGGCGCCATAAATATTTCAGAGGGGCGCGGGTATACACTTGAGAATGGAGAATCAGTCCGATATTGGCCACCGCTATATGCCATTTACGCCTCAGCCTTCTTGTTTTTTAACAACTCTTTTGCAAGTCTTGCAATTGCAAACTCGTTACTCATAGCGGCGACCTCCTTAACTTGGTCTATTTTTATTATAGGCGCGTCAGACCGCCTTTACGATTCATTGAGAAGTGGTGCCAAAAATTCTAAATTAATCAATATTTTCCTTATTTCATCCGCAACGCTTGTTATAGTTCATGTCTTGAGAAACCCGTCATCGGACGCTACCTTTTCTCTTATTTTCCCGCTCTACCTCTTGACCGTAATAAAGCTGTCAATTGAAAAATGGACAAAATCAAACGCAGCTTTCTACGCAACTGCATCCATAGCTCTTGTGAATTCTCACAATATGGGCGCAATATTATTTGTGGCCGTCTCTTTTACTTACTTCATCTTGTTTACTTTCAAAAAAGACCCTAGCAAAGTTTTCACTCTTCTTTTTGTGGGAATATTTGCCAGCTCAACTTGGCTAGCCGTGAGAAAATTATTTGACCTTGGTGGTTCGCACGAGTTTGAAGGACTATTTGGTGCGGACAGGCCAATTCGATCTGCGGCTTTCGATCTAATCCATGGTCCATCTGATCTATTATTCTTCTTTTGGCCGATTGGCGCATCAATTGCATTTTTAGTTGCTATTTCCTTTGCAATCTACGTGAGAAATTTAAAAATTGCACAGCGAGACGCGATTTTAGCACTTCTTGGTGCGGTTATAGTTTTCGATACACTATTATTTTTGATGTTTACAAGTATCACAATTCACTCAGGCATCGGTGGCCGATTTGCACTAGTTCAAACGCTACTTATTCTGATGTTTGCAGCAATAGTTGCTCGCTCCCTGACACCGAAATTTTACGTTTTGGCGATTGTAATTTCTGCTCTTCCTTTAGCGTCCAGCGGCGCTAGAATCGGAAAATGGTATAAAGAATACCACGTTGACCAAGTGTACCAATGGAACCGGTCAATTTCCCGTTCAGAAAACAAACTCGATGCTGACACTCTAGAGCAGCTGAGAGACAGCAAGTGTCCAGATAGTTTCTGTTTCGTGCGCGACCGTATATGAAATCAATGTAGCGCTCCTTGGTAATTTCTGAGAACCATATAATTTGCCAATAGACTGCCACCGGCACTGCGCTCAGATCTTCCTGCAACTGGGCCGGTCGACTAGACGACTGCGACAGCGGCGGACAGGAACAAGTTGCCAAGTCAGGGAAGTAGTGGGGCCAGTCCAGCATGGTCGATGCAGTCAGTTGGGCTGTTGGCCAATAGCCCGGGAGGCTTACAGGTAATGTCAGGAGAAAGTCACACTCCCACGCCTTTCCACGCCTCGCCGCCGCTCCGCTTGATAGTGTCTGATCCGCTGCAATCGCAGTCCGCATTGGGCTGCATTGCGGAGGACAGAACATGGCGGAAACGCAAGTCGCACCATCAGAAGGTGCAAACCCGGGGCTTTTGGACGACTGGATCAGCAGGCGCATGCTTGCGGTCGAGTTGGGTGTGTCAGTTGACACACTGGCGCGCTGGGAAACGCGCCGGATCGGGCCTATCTGCGTCAGGATTGGCCGCAAGGTTTTTTATCGGCGTGGCGCGGTCCAGGAATGGTTGCGCGCGCAAGAGAGGCCCCGTCCGGGATCGAAGGGCCGCAAATGAGCGCCCGGATCATCTGCTTTCCTACGCTTGAAAGCGCGCAAGCCCGGCGCATCATCGCAAACCCAGACGATTACGATGAGGCCATAGTGCTGGACGCCTGCGAACAGTTGCAGCGTTTTGGGACCAGTTCCGAGCAGCAGCGCGCCAGAGCGCGCCAGTCGGTAATCTTGCGCAAAGCGATAGCAGAAGTCGACAGGAAAGCTGTCGTCGAGCGCAGGCTGGCGATTGTGGGCGACGTAGTTGGCGCAGGTATCCTATTCGGCCTCCTGTACCTTTTTTTTGCTTTGCACCCAGGGATAGCCGATCGTGAAGCCCATCCCGGGGTGGCTCGCGCTCCGATGAAGCCAGCAAAGCAGGTCACCGCGCAGAACAGGAGCGCCACTATCCAGCGCCTGCGCAAGCGGCGTTCGCGGATTGCTCCGTCTGGAGAGCAGACCAAGGATGTAAGGTATCCCTTGCGGCGCGTTAAGGCGCGTCTGAAGCCTTGTTGGTGCACTGGGCTGAGACTGAGGCGGAAGACTATGCTGTCGCCTGCCTTTCCGCGCCTATGCGCCACTTTGCCTCGGGAACGAATATCCTCGCGATTGGATCAGGGAATGTTTCCATGAGCCATAAAGCTTCGTCATGGCTGGCGGACATACCTGCGCGCGCATTGTCGGGCTCGCAGTTCCGCGTCCTGTTTCACCTTTGTGACGCGCATAATTCAAAGCGCGATGCCGCGACAGCGTGCTTCCCGTCTCAGGAGCGGCTTCGGGACGCGACCGGCCTGTCGAACGGCGGGTTGAACAATGCGCTGAACGCGCTCGAAAAGTCTGGCTTCATTTTTCGCGTGAGGCGCACGCGGCCCGGAGCCGCGATCCAGCGCACATACTACATCTTGGGGTTCGATCTTCCCCAGGCACAAGAGCAAACTCCAGAAAATGGAGGCGGAGCAAACTCCACTTTTGGAGAAGCAAACTCCACTTTTCAGGGGGGCAAACTCCACCTGAGTGGAGAGTATCCTGTAAGGAACAGAAAAAAAGAACAGGCGTGCGTGACAAACGGCGGCGCACAAGCTGGATCAGCACCAAGGTCTTGCGGTTTACCACCAGTGCAGCGCGAGCTGAAGCCGGGCAGAATTGCCGAGAACAGCAATGGGCCTTCTGCTGGCGTTGCCCCCGACCACCGCGCGCACCTTTTGTGGCTGGCGGAGTGGATCAACTCCGGCAGGGGCGTCCCGACCAGCCTGATCACCAACACCCAGCGCGACGCGCTGCTGGCCGCCGGGCTGGTGACGCGCGAACGGCTAAAGAAACTGCAAATCTACTGAACGAGGGAGCACGCATGGATTTCACCGCACGCACCATTGAGGACCGCATGGAGGAGGCCGCGCTGACGCTGCGCCGCCTGCCCAACCCACCCGGCTCCGGACCGAAGGGCTTCGGCCAGTCGTGGCCAGAGTACGTCCACGACGCGAAGCACGCCTATGGCTATCAAGAGGCCCGCATGCGCGTGGTGCCGAACGCTGCCGAAATACAACGTATGGAGGAATGCATCGATTGGCTGCGGCTCATCGGCCCTGACGACGCACGGATCGTGTGGCTGCGCGCCGAAGGCTGGCGCTGGCGGCAGGTTTGCATTCAGGCAGGCTGCGTTCGGCAGACCGCGTGGCGGCGTTGGGTGGCGGCGCTTCAAACAATCGCCAATCGACTGAACAAACGGGATAAATCGGCGCGGCGCAGGGCGGCGGCGAAAAAAACGTCGGATGAAACCGCCGCAAAAACCCGCAAAGACGGCTCCAACACGTTGTTTTGACGGCGCAACACGTCGAACTTTGGGCGCGACAAAGCGCGGTGTTTTGGGCTAGTTTTACGGTATACTGGCGACAGATGATCCTCTCGGAGGACCCCCGCGCCGCAGGCCCCCCCGGCCTTGGTTCCTCCCCGGCGAGGAACGTATGCGGGGGGCGGAAGCGCGCTAAGTCTCTAGTGATAAAGGTTTTTTCTGGGTTTCCGGGGTGGGTTTCCACTTTTGGGTTTCCGGGTTGCCACCACGATATTTTTTTACTGTCAGGCATTTATTGCCTCACCTCAAAGCCCGGTGCTCCGCCAAGCACCGGGCTTCTTTTTTGGAGTTCAGACTTGCAGATCGAGATGATGCCAACCGAGCGACTCGTGCCCTACGCGCGCAACGCTCGCACCCATTCCGACGAGCAGGTCGCGCAGATCGCTGCCTCGATCCTCCGGTTTGGTTTTACCAATCCGATCCTGATCGGCGACGACGATGTGATCATCGCTGGCCACGGTCGCTTGATGGCTGCGAAGCAACTCGGCTTGGACGAAGTCCCGACCATCCGTTTGGCGCATCTGAACGAGGCGGAGCGCCGCGCGCTGGTCGTCGCGGACAACAAGATCGCGTTGAACGCCGGATGGGACACCGACATTCTTTTTGAACAGATCGAGCTGATCCGCGCTGACGGCTTCGACATCGACCTGGTTGGTTTCTCAGACGAGGAACTGGAAGGGATGCTCGAGGACATTGAGGATCCAGAACTTGGCGACGGTGTTGAGGGCGAGAACAATGTGCCGGAGCCTCCTGCTGAGCCAGTCTCGGTCCTCGGCGATTTGTGGGTCCTCGGCAACCACCGGCTGCTCTGCGGAGACAGCACCCTCGCCACCGACGTTGAGCGCGTGCTCGGCGGTGTGAAGCCGCTCCTGATGGTGACCGACCCGCCCTATGGCGTCGAGTACGACCCAAGCTGGCGTAACCAGGCGGGCGCGGCCAGCACCAAGCGCACCGGCAAGGTCCTCAACGACGACCGTGCTGACTGGCGCGAAGCCTGGGCGCTGTTCCCCGGCGACGTGGCCTACGTCTGGCATGGTGCGTTGCACGCCACCACGGTCGCGGAAAGCCTGATCGACACCGGCTTCAACATCCGGTCGCAGATCATCTGGGCGAAGGACCGGCTGATCCTCAGCCGCGGCGATTACCACTGGCAGCACGAGCCTTGCTGGTACGCTGTCCGCAAGAAGGGCAAGGGCCATTGGGCAGGCGACCGCAAACAGACCACGCTCTGGCAGATCGCCAACAAGGATCATGACGCCGAGACGGTCCACGGCACGCAGAAGCCGGTCGAGTGCATGCGCAGACCGATCCTCAACAACTCCAGCCAAGGCCAAGCGGTCTACGAACCCTTCATGGGATCCGGCACCACGCTGATCGCGGCAGAAACGACAGGGCGCGTCTGCTACGGGATCGAGCTCAACCCGGCCTACATCGACGTGATCGTAGAGCGGTGGCAGAACCTGACCGGCCAGACCGCCGTCCTCGATGGTGACGGACGCACGTTTACAGAGCTGGTGGCGGAGCGGAAGGCGGCGTGAAGCAGTCCCGCCTAATGTCGGCTGTCGAGGCGGTCACCAACGTCGGGGTGGGCTTTGGCATCGCTGTTCTGACGCAGGTGCTGGTGTTCCCGATCTTCGGGATCCACGCCACGATGGGCGAGCACTTGGCCATCGGTGGAGTCTTCACCGTCGTCTCGGTGGTCCGGTCCTACGCGCTTCGGCGCTTCTTCGAGGCTGTGCGGGTGCGCAGCGCATCCAAAACGAAAGAGACCGCGCTGGGCGCGGTCTGCTTCAAGTCAAAACGTGCTGGCGGCGATCAGGAGGCTTCGTCGTCCTTGATACGGTAAACGCGCCCGCGTTCGGGTTCGGCTTCCGAGTGGATGGTCAGCCCGAGCCGCTTTTTTAGGGCTCCGGACATGGCGCCGCGAGCGGTGTGTTTTTGCCAGCCGGTGGCGGCAACGATCTCGTTTAGCGTCGCGCCCTCCGGTTTGCGCAGCATGGCGATCAGCGCGGCCTGCTTGGTGTTTGCGCGGAGCTGGCGCTCTGGTCGCGCTGTGGTCTCGTCGCTTTGCGCTGGCGCGCTGGCCTTGGTCTCGAAGCCGATGGCCGCGAGGCCTGCCTCGGTGGCGACCAGCGTGGTGCCGTGGCCGTCGCCGGTCTCTCGCCATGCGGGCTCGTGGTTGCGCAGGTCCGCGTCGACCTCCTCAAGGAGACCTTTGGCGAGCATCGCGCCGACCACCTTCGATGCGGCGCCGCCGCGAAGGCTGGCAGGAAGCGGGAGGGCAATGTGGTCCTTTCGCTGCTTGGCAGCGGTGAGGACCGAGATTTGTGTTTCGGAGAGGGCGGCCATTATGCGAACTCCCCTTCCTTGAAGGCGGCGTCGGTGATGCGCTTGAGCTGCTGTGCGTACATGTTCAGGGTGCTGACTTCCGCCCAATTCACATCGTCTGGCGCGGTGTCGAAGTGGTCCGCGCTGAGGGCTTGGAGCCGGGCGAGCATCTCGTCAATCTCGGCCTTCTTGTTGATGAAGGCGCTCTGCGCGGCTTCTTTGTTTTCGCGCGCTTTCTCTGCGCGAAGCTGGTGGCGGGGTGTTGTCTGGCTGTTCAGGCGGTTTGTCATGGTCTTGTCTCCGTGGCTGGTGCGTCGCGGGGTGCGTCGCTCTGTGTAATCACATTCGCTCTTTGGGCGCTTGTAGTGTAGGAAAACCGTAGCAATATCATTGCTTTATAAGCAAAAGCCCCTGCGCTGTGCAGGGGCTGGTTGGTTTCAGATGATGCCGAGTTCCTTCAGGAGCGTGGAGACCTCGATCAGTTCGATGGTTAGGCAGTCGATCCCGACCCGGCCAGCCATCCTGAACACTTCGGTGTTCAGGTTCTGCTGTAAGAAGTGGTTGTGCAGGTCGGTCGGTGTCATCGCTGCGTCTAAGCTGCTGCGGTCGATAAAGATGCGCGTCGTGTCGGATGTGGTTGCGATTGTCATGGTCTTGTCTCCGGGGCTGGTGCGTCGCGGGCTGCGTCGCTCTGTGTAATCACATTCGCTCTTTGGGCGCTTGTAGTGTAGAGAAATCGTAGCAATATCATTGCTTTATAAGCGCCAACCACTGCGGCGCCGGGTGCGTTCAAAGGAGGTTAAGCTGAATGGGACTGTCGCGCAGGCAATACGCCGCGCACCGGGGTGTGAGCCACACAGCGGTGGGCAAGGCGATCGCCACGGGGCGGATATCGGTCGAAGGCGACGGCACCATCGATCCCGTCAAGGCGGACAAACAGTGGGACGCCCAGACAGACCCGGCAAAGCAGCGGGGCCCCAACGCCAGGGCGATGGGCACGACGACAGCTGCTGGAACTGCGCTCGCGACGACCAAGGCAGTGCCAAGATCTGCTATCGAGTCGGTCAGCGACACTTTGCGCGAAGCTGGCGCTGATCCAGAACCGACAGCGGGCGGCGGTGAAGTGTCGTTCCTCCGCGCGCGGATGGCCAACGAGGTGCTCAAGGCACAGACCGCAAAGGTCAAGCTGGCCAAGATGAAGGGCGAACTGGTTGATCGCTCGCGCACCACAGCTGTGGTTTTCGACCTGGCAAGGCGCGAGCGGGATGCCTGGCAGAACTGGCCGCCCCGCGTGGCAGCCAATATGGCGGCCGAGCTTGGCGTCGATCCGCATAAAATGGAGCAGGTGTTGGACAAGTACCTGCGCAAACATCTGGCCGATATGGCCGAGGTTAAACTTGAGCTCCGATGATTTCGACGGCGCAGAAGAAGTCAGGCGCGCATGGCTGGCCGGGCTCGCTCCGGATCCAACGCTGACGGTTTCGGAGTGGGCCGATCGGCACCGCATCCTGTCCTCACGGGCGGCATCCGAAGCAGGTCCCTACAGGACAGCACGCACGCCGTTCATGCGGGCGATCATGGACGCGCTTTCGCCATCGAGCCCGGCGCAGCGTGTGGTGTTCATGAAGGCGGCGCAGGTCGGGGCGACAGAGGCCGGGAACAACTGGATCGGCTTCGCGATGCATCGGGCACCCGGCCCGTTCCTCGCGGTGCAGCCGACGGTCGATCTGGCAAAGCGCCTGTCGCAGCAACGGATCGACCCGCTGATCGAGGAAAGCCCGGAGCTGCGCGAGCTGGTCATGCCTTCACGGTCTCGGGACAGCGGCAACACGATCTTGGGTAAGCGGTTCCCAGGCGGACAGCTGGTCCTGACGGGCGCGAACAGCGCGGTGGGCTTGCGCTCGATGCCAGCGCGCTGGGTGTTCCTGGACGAGGTGGACGCCTATCCGGGCGATCTCGACGGGGAAGGTGACCCAATCGCGCTCGCAGAGGCGCGGACGATCAGTTTTGGCCACAGGAGCAAGGTGTTTCTCGCCTCGACGCCCACGATCAAGGGCTTGTCTAGGATCGAGCGGGAGTACGAAATGAGCGATCAGCAGCGTTACCACGTTCCATGCCCGCATTGTGGTGGAATGCAATGGCTGCAGTTCGAGCGCCTCCGCTGGGAGAAGGGCCAGCCGGAAACGGCGCGTTACATCTGCGAGCACTGCGAAGAGCCCATCGCAGAGCGGCACAAGACCGCGATGATGGACGAGGCCAGCGGCGCGTGCTGGATGCCAACGGCTGACGCGGAAACGATCGCGAAAGCGAAGGCGGCAGGGGTGGTCGGATACCATATAAGCGGTCTTTATTCCCCGCTCGGTTGGCTATCTTGGGAAGAAATCGCACGAGGATGGGAGCAGGCGACGGGTAATGACGCCGCTATGAAGACTGTGAAGAACACGGTTCTCGGTGAGACTTGGCAGGAAAAGGGCGAAGCGCCTGACTGGCAGCGGCTGTATGATCGCCGCGAGGACTGGCAGCTCGGTATGGCACCGGAAGGCGTGCTGGTTCTCACAGGCGGTGCGGACGTGCAGCGCGACCGCATCGAGATCGACGTTTGGGGCTGGGGCCGGAACCTGCGCTCTTGGCTGGTCGATCACATCGTTATCGAGGGCGACACCGCACGGCCTGAAATCTGGGCCAAGCTGACGGAGTTCTTGAACACAACTTGGCCACACGAGGGTGGCGCCAACATGGCTCTGGCACGAATGGCGATCGACTCCGGTGACGGCGTGACGACTGACGCGGTCTATTCGTGGGTTCGCTCGGTCGGGCGCGGTCAGGTGCTCGCGGTCAAGGGCGTGGCGGGCTTTGACCGATCAACGCCAGTGGACGGACCGACCTACGTCGAGACGACTGAGGGCGGTCGCAAACTCCGGCGCGGTGTTCAACTCTGGAAGGTCGCGGGCGCAGTATTCAAAAGCGAGACCTATCGGTTCCTGCGCCTGAACGCGCCGACGGAAGAGGACATTGCCGCGGGATCGGAGTGGCCGACCGGTTATATCCACATTCCGAAGGGAACGCCCGCCGAATGGATGAAGCAGCTGACAGCCGAGCAGCTGATGACCATCAAGACACGGCAGGGCTTTCAGAAGCTTGAATGGCAGAAATCGCGCGACCGAAACGAGGCGCTGGACTGCCGCGTCTACGCGCGCGCATCCGCTTGGCTGATGGGTCTCGACCGCTGGGACGATCGACGCTGGGAACAGCTCGAAGAACAGATCAACACTGGCCGGGTGGATATCGCTGCAACAGCAGGTGTTCCAAACCGGCCATCAACAAAGCAGCAGCCGCGCCGCTCGTCCGACTGGATGGGCTCGCGGGGCAGGAAATGGTTCTAAAATGGCTGGATTTACGCAGGCACAACTCGACGCGATCAAGCGGGCCTACGCCTCCGGCGTGACTGAGGTCAGCTACGATGGGAAAACCACGAAGTATCGGTCCCTGAACGAGATGAGGCAGATCATCGCCACGATCGAGGCCGATCTGGCATCGCAGACTGGAAAGAAACTGCCAATCGCTGGATTTGCCAGCTTCCGGAGGTCCTGATGGCCGAGCGCATTCCTCCTCCCTTGCGTTATGGCCTGATCGACAGAGCCGTCGCAGTGTTTTCGCCTGAAGCGGCGCTGCGACGGCTCTACGCCCGTGACGCGATCGAGCGTAAACGCGGATACGAATCCGCATCCAAAGGGCGCGGGACGGACGGCTGGCGGGCCACTGGCAACTCCGCCGACAAGGAAATCGCAGGCGCTGGGCCGATTCTGCGTGACCGCATGCGCGATCTGGTCCGGAACAACCCCATGGCTGCCCAAGCTGTGCAGGTTCTGGTCAACAACATTGTCGGCACCGGGATCCGGCCGCGCGCCGCTACCAGCGACCCGGCGCTGAACGAGCGCGTCGACGCGCTGTGGAAGAATTGGTCGCGCAACTGCGACCGCCACGGCCACACCGACTTTCACGGGCTGCTGAACCTCGCTGTGCGCGAAATGATCGAGGGCGGCGAGGTGTTTGCGCTTGCCCGTCCGACAAACAGACGCAGGCCGGGCTTGGTGCCGCTTCAGATCGAACTGAGGGAGGCCGACCATCTTGACGCCGCGCGCATGGACAACCGTCCGGATGGCGTGCGCATCGACCAGGGGATTGAGTTTGACCGCAACGGTCGGCGCTCCGGCTATTGGCTGTTCCCGGATCACCCGGGCGGCACGGTCACCGTGTTCGGTCGGCGCTTCGAGTCGGTCCGGATCCCGGCTGAGCGCGTGGCACACCTCTTCGAGCGCCAGCGCGTCCAGTCCCGCGGCGTCCCATGGGGCACGCCCGCCATGCGGCACATCCGTGATCTGGACGATTGGCAGACCGCCGAGCTGGTTCGAAAGAAGACGGAAGCCTGCCTTGTCGGGATCGTCTTTGGCGCGGAAGAAGCGGACCAGGGGATCGCACCCTCAGTCGAGGATTCAGAAGGCCACCGCATCGAGCAGTTCGAGCCCGGTCTGATCGCCTATGCCCGCAACGGGAAGGACATCAAGTTCAACCAGCCCACCTCGACGGGCGGCATCGGCGAGTGGTTGCGCGGCCAGCAGCATCTGATTTCAGCGGGCTTTCGCGTCCCATACGCGCTGATGACCGGCGACATGAGCCAAGCGAATTTCTCGAGCACCCGTGCTGGGCTGAACGAGTTTCGCCGCATGATTGAGCAAATCCAGTGGCAGACCGTCATTCCGATGTTCTGCGAGCGCATTTGGGGATGGTTTATCGAGTATGCCCAGGACGCGGGCCTGCTGCCGCGCGGCGTTGAAATCTTCGCCGAGTGGGGCCCGACTCGCTTCGAGAGCGTGAACCCGCTGCAGGACGCGCAGGCAGACCTGCTCGAGGTGCGCTCCGGCTTCGCCACGATCCCGCAGCAGATCGCGCGGCGCGGATACGATCCCGAAGAGCTCCTCAAAGAAGCCGCCGACTTCAATGCGAAGATGGACGAGCTCGAACTCGTCTTTGACGCCGACCCTCGAAAGGTCACCAAGGCTGGTCTCGTCCAGACCGCTGACCCCAACGCCGCGCCCTCGCGCGAGCCAGCAACGGAGTAATACACATGCCGAGAGACACCTTGGACCTGCCCCTTATCGGGCGGGAGGCGATGGTGCGCGCCGACACGATCAACGAGGCCGAGCGCACCATCGATATCATCTGGACGACCGGGGCCACGGTCCAGCGCGCGCGATGGGAAGGCTGGGACGAACGCGTCGAATATGACGAAGAGCTGCTGGTCGACGGCAACTCGATCCGGCTCGATCGTCTCAACGAAGGCGCACCCTTTCTGGACAGCCACCAGACTTGGGGCGGTGTGTCCAATGTCCTCGGATCGGTCGTTCCAGGCTCCGTGCGCGTCGAGAACGGCCAAGGCACCGCTAAAATCCGCCTCACAAGCGCTGAGGACGCGGCACCGGCCATTCAGCGCATCCTCGAGCGCACCATCAACAAGGTCTCGGTCGGCTACCGGGTGCACCGATACGACATCACCAAGACGGACGGCGCTCGCGAGCTATGGCGCGCCGTCGATTGGGAACCCTACGAGATTTCGGCGGTCGCAATGCCCGCCGATTCCGGCGCGAAAATCCGCTCGGAGCAATCCGGACGAGAGACCCGCAACCCCTGCGTCATCACCCGGCGCGACACACCTGCCGCAAAGGCAACTTCTGGAAAGGAGGCAGCAATGCCACAAGAAAATGAAAACACGGCCGGTGATCAAACGACATCCGACCGCACCGATGCAGGCCAACAGACCCGCACCACCCAAACCACCCAGGCGCCCGCCACCCCGCAAGCGCCGGTGATCGACGCAGAAGCGATCCGCGCTGAAGAGCGCACGCGCTCCTCAGAGATCGGCACGCTCTGCTCCCGGCACGGTCTTGAACCGGCGTTTCGCGATCAGCTGATCCGCGATGGCGTTTCGCTCGACCAGGCGCGCTCGCAGATCCTCGACAAGCTGGTCGAGACCGATCCGGCTGGTCGCACACCCGAACCCGCACCTGCTCAGGCGCGCGGCACCGGCGAGCGCGAGGTCCAGTACCGCGACGCAATGACAGAGGCGCTGATGCATCGCCACAATCCCGGTCGGCACGAGCTGACCGCGAATGGTCGGGAATTCCGTGGCCTTTCGCTGATCGAGATGGCTCGTCACGCCCTTGATCGCGCTGGTGTCAGCACACGCGGCATGTCCAAGATGGAATTGGCCGGTGTCGCATTCCAGGCGCGTGCCTCTGTCGGCTATCACTCAACCAGCGACTTCCCGGCGATCCTCGCGAACGTCGCGAACAAGACGCTGCGCGCGGCTTACGATGGCACCCCGCGCACGTTCGGTGCTTGGGCGCGCCGCGCGACGATTACGGACTTCAAGCCCGTGAATCGCACGCAGCTGGGCGGCGCGCCTGATCTTGAGAAGGTGCTCGAGTCCGGTGAGTTCCAGTACGGGACCATTGGCGAGGCGAAAGAAGCCTATGCACTGGCGACCTATGGCCGGATCGTCTCGATCACACGCCAGACGCTGATCAACGACGACCTTGATGCCTTTACCCGCGTGCCCGCTGCCTTCGGTGCTTCTGCAGCCGATCTGGAATCGGACATCGTCTATTCGATCCTGATGCAGAACCCAGCAATGGGCGACAGCGTGGCTCTGTTCGATGCTGCCCACGGCAACGTCGGCACCGCTTCGGTGATCGGTGAAACCTCGCTTTCGGAAGCCTACCGCAAGTTCGCGCAGCAGACCGGGATTGAGGGTCGCAAGATCAGCATCCTGCCGCAGTACATCATCGTGCCGCCAGGTCAGCGCTCGGTCGAGGCCCGCAAGCAGATCACGGCAACCACGCCTTCGAATACCGCTGATGTGAACCCGTACGCAGGGCGCATGCAGGTGATCGAGGAACCGCGCCTCATTCCGGCCAGTGGTCAGGACCCTTGGTTCCTCGCTGCTGATCCTTCGCGCATCGACACGGTGGAATACGCTTACCTCGACGGACAGGAAGGCGTCTTCACCGAAACCCGGATGGGCTTCGAGGTCGACGGCATGGAGATCAAGGCGCGTCACGACTTCGCGGCCAAAGCCATTGACTGGCGCGGAATGTACAAGAACGCGGGCGCCGCCCCCGCCTAAACCCCAATTGATGCTGGGCCTCGATCGGGGCCCAGCAAACCACCACATTCAGCGGGAGAACACCCATGAAGAACTTTGTAGCAATGGGCGATACGCTCACCATCACTGCCGGTGCCGACATTGCGTCGGGCGCCGGTGTCCTCGTCGGCAGCCTGTTCGGCGTGGCGGCCGGTGCGATCGCCAATGGTGCGCAAGGCGTCATCAACCTGACTGGCGTCTACGATTTGCCAAAGGTGGCCAGTCAGGCTTGGACGGTCGGCGCTTTGGTCTACTGGACTGGCACCGCCTGCACAGCAACGGCCAGCACCAACAAGCTGATCGGCGTTGCTGTCGCTTCTGTCGGCGGGACCGCAGGCGAAACCGTCGGGCGCGTGCGTCTGAACGGTGCTGGCGTGACGGCCTGATCATGAACGCCTTCGCCGCCTCCATCGATCTTCTGTTTGAGGACCCGAACATGGCTGTCGACGCTCTCTACCGGGCGGGCGGCGAAGGCTCCGGCACTCTTGTGCGCGTGATCCGGAAGGCACCTGACCAGCTGGCCAACTTCGGCGACAGCCGGTTTGTGACGGACACTCTGACCCTCGACTTGCGGGTATCGGAGGTGCCAGCGCTTGCAAAGGGCGACACGCTCGAGATTGCAGGAGAGCTCTTTGAGGTGCGCTCGGAGCCAGTGCGCGACCGAGAGCGCCTGGTCTGGTCGGTCGAGGGGCGCACGCTGTGAGGGTTGGACTCAACATTGTCGGCAACATCGTCGAGCAAATGCGCGAGGTCAGCGCTGATGGCGAGCGCGCAGTTTCCCGCGCAATGGCGGAGGCTGGAACAGGTCTCAAGAATGACTGGCGCGGACAAATCCTCGGCGCTGGGCTGGGCACGCGCCTCGCCCGCACCATCCGCTCGGCGGTCTATCCCAAGGGCATGGACTCGCTGAACGCGGCGACGATGGTCTGGACAAACGCACCAAAGGCAATTGGCGCTTTCGAGCGCGGCGCGCTGATCCGCTCGAAGAACGGCTTCTATCTCGCGATCCCCACGCCTGCCGCTGGTGTAAAGGGCGTCGGAAATAAGCGGATCACGCCGGGCGGATGGGAGCAGCGGACTGGCCTGCGGCTGCGCTTTGTTTATCGTCGCGGCGCGCCGAGCCTGCTGGTCGCGGAATCGCGCCTCACCAACAAGGGCCGCGCAGTGGCGTCTCGCTCCAAGACCGGGCGAGGCCTCGCAACGGTTCCGATCTTCATCCTCGTGCCGCAGGTCAATCTGCGCAAGCGTCTCGACCTCGCCCGCGATGGCGAAGCATGGGCGAACCGTGTGCCTGGCCTGATCGTCTCGAACTGGAAGGAAGGCACCTGATGCCCAGCAAGAGCGAAGCCGTTCTGCAGGCGTTGAACATCGCGCTGGCGACGACACTGCCCAACGGGGCCAAGCTGCTGCGCAATGCGGTGCTGCCCGAGCGTGTGCCTGCAAACGGGATCATGATACTGCGCGACGGAAGCCCAGGAACGCCGGAGGCGCTCATGTCGCCGCCCCTCTACGTCTACGAGCACCGCGCCGAGGTCGATGTGGTGGTCGAGGGCACCGAGACCGCGCGCGAGGCCGCTTTCGACGCTCTAAAGCTGGCCATCCACGCGGCCATCGATGCGGACCGCACTCTGGGCGGGCTCTGCGACTATGCGATCGGGGAATCACCTGCTCCGATTAATCTGGCCATTGAGGGAGCCGAAGGCTTCAAGGCCGCGACCATTCCGGTCGTTCTCACTTACGGGACCCCCGATCCCCTTCTCTGAACCACGAAAGGAACACAGGACATGGCACGCGCACAAGGAGCGCGGGCGCAGATGGCGCTCGCTTACGAATCCATCTACGGCACGCCGCCCGCGAGCGGTTATTTCAAGATGCCCTTTGCCAGCGCGACGCTTGGCGCAGAGCAACCACTGCTCGAGTCGGAGCTGCTCGGCTATGGCCGGGATCCGCTGGCGCCGATCAAGGACGCGCTGACCAGCGATGGCGACGTGGTGGTTCCGATTGATGCGATCGGCTTTGGCTACTGGCTGAAGGCGGCGTTTGGCGATCCGACCACGACCGGCGCGGAGGCTCCCTACAGCCACGAGTTCCGCTCGGGCAGCTGGACCCTTCCAAGCCTCGCCATCGAGATTGGCATGCCAGAAGTCCCGCGCTTCGCGATGTACGCGGGCTGCGTGGTGGATCAGCTCTCGTGGCAAATGACGCGTTCGGGGCTTTTGACGGCCTCGGTGTCCATGATCGCGCAGGGCGAAACCTTGGCGCCCAGCACCAATGTTGGCACGCCGACAGACATCGATCTGCAGCGCTTCGGGCATTTCAACGGCTCAATCAAGCGCGACGGTGTAGCGCTGGGTAACGTAATCTCCACCCAGATCACCTATGCCAACAATCTCGACCGCATCGAGACCATCCGTGCTGACGGTATGATCGACGGCGCGGATCCCTCAATGGCCACGCTCTCGGGCAGCATGGAGGTGCGCTTCGCCGACAATACGCTGATGGATCAGGCGATCAATGGCGAGGATTGCGCGCTTGAGTTCTCCTACCTGCTGCCCACCGGTGAGAGCCTCACCATCACAGCCCATTCGGTCTATCTGCCGCGACCGCGTGTCGAGATCGGCGGGCCCCAAGGCGTGCAGGCCACCTTCGATTGGCAAGCGGCCAAAGACGCAATTGTGGGCCGTATGTGCACCATCACGCTGGTGAACGATGTGGAGGTTTATTGATCGTGCTGAAACTTGACCTGTCAAAAAAGCCGCGCTGGCTTGAGCTGTCGCCCGGGGTGCGCGTGCGTCTGCTCCCGCTGACCACTGCGCTGATGGTGACCACCCGCAACGATCCCAGCATCGAAGCGCTCCCCGAGGACGCCAGCAACGAGGACCGCGCGCTGGTCTTTGCCAAAGCGCTGGGGCGGCGCGCCGTGGTGGAATGGGAGGGCGTGGGCGATATGGACGGCAACGTTCTGGACCTCACCCCCGAAGGTGTCGACGCCTTGCTCGAAATCTATCCAATCTTCGAGGCCTTCCAGGCAGGCTACGTCGCCAAAGCACTGGTGTTGGATCAGGAAAAAAACGTCTCCGCGCCCTTGCTGACTGGCACTTCAGCGGGGGCGATCGGTACTGCACCGCCTGCCAAGGCCCGTGCCCGGAGTGCCCAGCCAAAATAAACCGTCCCCAAACCTTCGAGGGCGTGCAGGTCTGGGACCTGGTTGGACGCCTCGGCGGCCAGCTGCGCGCCACAAAGCAGACAATCCTCGGGTGGGACATGGGTGCTGCGCTCGCAATGGCGCGTGCCCTTGGCATCAACGGCCTCGTGGCGATGGAACTGCTGCCCGAGATCGAAGCCATCATGGTCAAACGCGTGAACGAACAGATTGGAGCCCAGGATGGCCGATAAACGCGTCTTCGTGCGCCTCGCTGCCGTTGGCGGACGACAGGTCAAGGCGGAGCTGACCGGCATTGGCGACGCCGGTGCGCGTGGGCTCGGCCGTCTGTCGCGCGAGGTTGATCTAGCCAACGCACGGCTTGCTGCCTTCACGCGCCGGGCCAAGATTGCAGCAGCGGCCGCCACTGTCGCCGTTGTGGCCGCCGGTGCTGCCATGATCCGCTCCGGACTGCAGACCATCGACTTGACCGCCAAGCTGGCGCAGTCGCTCGATACAACCGTGGAAAGCCTGCAGGTGCTGGAGCGTGCCGCTGACCTCTCGGGCGTCTCCATGGGCAATGTCGAGCAGGCCACAGTGCAGCTGACACGACGGCTCAGCCAGGCTGCCGCCGGTGCGGGTCCTGCCGTCGATGCCCT
>Ga0307930_1000678_pt1 | contig 27237 bp, 25 predicted proteins | sample OrgLakmetageno46_FD_203161 | JGI IMG/M metagenome (GOLD analysis project Ga0307930, IMG submission 203161) | Saline water microbial communities from Organic Lake, Antarctica - #46 | ecosystem: Environmental > Aquatic > Non-marine Saline and Alkaline > Saline | place: Antarctica: Organic Lake...
AGGCACATAAAGAATGCACTTGAGCTGCAAATGCGCTAGCGAATTCGCTCCAGAAGGCCAATTAAGGCTCCAACTGGCGCCTTTCCTCCGAACAAGTCGGCGGGACTGAGTCGATTTCTTAATTTTGCTCTGAAACTTTTTTTTTTCGCGCCTGCCCCGAGGGGAGGACTGGTGTTAGTAGCCATACAGGGGGAGGAAGGGCGCCATTTAGGCCGCATCATAGGAATCCCCTGGCCCGGCTCGAAAGTCGGGCTCGGGGTTCATGTAGCTATAATACGCAGTTTCTTCGTCGTGTGCGCTGCTATTTTTCTGTTGTCTGTTGACTGTTGTCTGTACTGTCTGTTGTCTGTTGTTTTTGTTTGTTTCAAGAACATATAATGAGCTTTTGTTGTGTGCGCCTTCTTGAATTGCAATTCGGTAAATCATTCGATCTTAGAGGAGCACTAGCGAGATGGTCGATGGAGAACAATCATCGATTCGAGTAATACTGGACTTGAATTTACCTTTGCCTTCGCGCTATACGCTATTTGGTATTTGTTACAATATCTTTGAACTCGAACTCGAACAACGAACAATCCAATCAGATCCTACGAACTAAACAGGGAAACAGAGAAACATCTCATGGTAAGAGTCAACCCAATCCCAATGCTTCTGCTCCAGGAGAGATCAACGGCACCAGCAAAGTTAATCAGGTGAAATGGGGCAATGAGAAAGGCAAAGAAAGACTCAGGACGAGAATGGCCATAGAACTGCATCAGAAGCGCGCCTCGTCAAAAGGCTGCCCACCATCGCCCCAAGAACCCACCGGCTGCGTTGTACCTAAGTGAGCGGTGTTGGCGCCAAATTCACTGCCATCAGACGACAGTGTCCGAAACAGCTGCGAACCATCATCACCGCCGGCAGCGCTTCCCTCTGAACGTCCTCGCAACTGCTGCATGTGCGCCTGCTGCATGAGCCCAGCTCTTTGCTGCTGCTGTTGCTGTTTTTGGAACCGTTGCTGGGCCGCTGCTTCTTCAACGGCTAAAGCAGCCGCTGCCCCGCCCGGCGCCCGCGCAGCTCTTGCCTGGCGCAAGGCTTCGGCCATGGGCGCTGGCCGAAACTTCTTGGAGCCACCACCACCTCCTTTGCCTCCTCCGCCTTTGCCCCTTCCTTTGCCATTACTGCCGCGCTTCATGGACGCCGCTGCCACGTCCGCGGCCAGGCGCGCAGCCCGGCGGAGTTCCGGGTCGCGGGAATCTCTCGCCCAAGCTCCGAGCTGCACAACCGGCACCTGGTGGTAAGGGACCAGTGAAGAAGCAGCGACGGGGCCGAGCACCCCGGACAAGTTGAGCGACGAGCTGTCCAATTCACTGCTACTGCTGTTGTTGTTGTTTTGGACACCTCCGTACACGCTCCCGTATCGACTGCCACCACCATAGTTGTTGCCGTACCAGGCGCTATCTTGGCCAAACGAGAACGAACCGTTCTGCTCTGGGCCACCGCCACCGCCGCCAATGCTCCCGATCGAGCCCTGGTAAGGCCATAAAGGAGGCCCAGGCGGGGACAGGGCCGACGACGACGACGACGACGAATATGATGTTGAAGCGACAAACGACGACGACAGAGAAGCCGCCACACTCGGGTTCACGTAGCAAGGCAAAGCCCCGGGCGTTGCGCGCATTGCGGCGTCAATCCGAGCATCCAAAGTATCCTGCCGCTGTGACCGGTAGCCCGAGCGAGCTAGCCGCTTGGCGGCCGCCTTTTGCTGCTCCTGCTCGGCCTTTTGCCGCAACAGGCGCGCCTTCTTCTGCTCTGGCGTTTCAATGGGCGGCAAAAGTCGCTGCGCTTCTAGACGGGCTTCTTCTTCGGCTGCCCGCGCAGCATCGAGTTGTGCCTGCTCGCGGGCGGCTTCTTCGGCGGCCAGCCGAGCGGCTTTGCCACGCTTGCCTCCTCCTATTCCGCCGCCCGTTGCGGCTTTGCTACCTCTTGAGCCCCTGTTCGTTTTACCAGGAGAGGTGGTGGCTGCCGTCTCAGTATTGTCATCTTTGGTGAGTGACGGCAACACTAAACCTTGCCCATCCCCGCTGCTGCGGCCTGGGCGGCCCCGCTGCCAGTCCTGATCTTGCTCCTCAGGGCTGAAGGACACGTTGCCAGAAGCCACGGAGAAGCCGTCATCTCCACCGCCGCCGCCGCGCCCCCCCTCTTGGCTCTGGCCAGCACTCTCGCGGGAAAAGTAATCCACCGAGTCGGACACGGTCGTGTGGCACGTCGTCGATTCGCCCGCAGTGGAGGCGGAGGCGTCGGTCGTGGCCATGTCGTCGCCGTTCTCGTCGTTCTCGCCGTCCTCGTCGCCGTCGCTGCTGAAGGTCCCAAAAGACGACCCTCGGCTCAAAGCGTCGCTAGCGTCGAAGCTGTCGCTGGGCGAAAGCCGCCCCGAAAAACCTTTCGTTAACCCACCTTCTAAGCCTTGGCTGCCGGACGCGCCGCCTCCTCTCGAACGAGGAGGCGACGTCGACGACAGGGGCCGCTCGTACGCTTGCGGCACTTGCAGCACGGGCGTCGACATGCGCAGAGGCGTCGTCATGCCGGCAGCTCTCTCGGCGTCCGTCAGCGTCGACCGGCGGTTTCTCGACGCCTTTTCTGCGGCCTTACGAGCAGCCTCGGCGCCCAGCAGCGCAGCCTTTTTGGCTTCGCTCTCCAAAAACGCCACTTGGGCCTTGCGCATTTCCAGGGCTTTCAACAGCTCGGGGTGCGCGTGCAGGGCGCGAATCACTTCAATCGGGCTCAGGTCCCCGTCCTGGTTCTTGTCGGCCGACACCAGGAGCTCCTGCACGTCCCGGGGCAAGGACTTGTCCCCCTGCATCGCGACCATGTGGTCCATGTCTTCGAGGAACGTGCGGAGCTCGTCCACTACGATCGAGTGGGAGTTGTCGCGGTCCACGCACGCAAACACCATTTCAAACGACTCTTTTGCCGTCTTGGTGCCCACTTTGCTCGGCAAACCCAGCAGCTTTTGGAGCATGACCCGCAAATGGGCTTCGTTGTTGAGCGCGCGCATGAGCTCCGACCGGGTCACGTCGCCGTCCCCGTTGCGGTCTACGGCGCCAAACAAGGCCGCTAGCATCGCGTCCCGCTCCTTCTTCTTTTCGTCGGCTTTCACCGCCGCCGCAATGGCCGCCAGCGGGTCCCCCCCTTGCAGGACCATGGCTTCCATGATGGCTTTGCGCCGCACGATGAACTCCACGAACTCTTCAAAGGTAATGTCCCCGGTAGCGTCCAGATCGATGGCTTGGAACACCCGGTCAAATTGTCCGACAGCGCTATCCTCGCCGTTGCTGCTGCTGCTGTCCGCTGCCTCCGTTGCGCCTTCTCCTCCTTCTCTTCCGGCAGCTGCAGTGGCAGCAGGAGCAGGAGCAGCAGATGATGGCGGTGGCACAGGCCCTTCGGGAAACCCGCACGCTTCATGCACCACTGCACAAAGGCGCGGGTCAGCCGCAAGCGCTGCCGCAATCTCCACGCGGGTTAAAGCGCCGTCCTGGTTCACGTCCAAACTGACAAACATCCTGCGGTACATGCGCGCGCGCACAGCTTCGGGGGACTTGTCGATCAAGTGCTTTTCTTTGGCTTTTTGGCTCTTGCTTTTCCTCGGCTTTTTAGCTTTCTTCGGTGGTTCTGGAGAAGACTCAGCAGCAGCTGCTGCTGCTCCTGCTGCATCGGCTGCCACTGCTCCTTCATGACTTTCAGGGGATACCACCGCAGAAGCTGCCATCTCTTTCTGGTCTTCAGGATTCGAATCCGCAAGAGCAGCAACAGCATGAGCAGAAGTACCAGCAGGCTCTTCTCCTCTCTGGCTTTCCAGGTCCACTTGGGAGGCCAATTCGCTCTGGCTCTCAATCGACGAGTCTCCGGGCGGCGCAAGCAACTCCTCTCGTGGCTCGACTACGCGGGTGGGGGACTCCATCAGTTCGAGCTTCTCCACGGACAAGTCTTCTTCCCACGATTCGCGCTCCCGCGACACTACCAGGGCAATGGAAGGCCGCGAGGCACGCATTGCAGACTCTCTCCTTTCCAGCTTGAACTGTGCGTCTGCCACTTCCAACTGTTCGGTCTCCAATTGCTTGCTGAACGCCGGCATGCGAGCTACTTCCGCAGCGGTCGGCGGTTGCACTGCTACGGTGTCACCAGTAGTGTTGTTTTGTTCGTCCAGGCAGGAAGACATCTCCAAGCTAGTGGGAGCAGGTGCATAACCCTCCGGTGCCTCTTCTGCCACGTCTGTGTTCGACACTCGCCATCCTTCCCACAGCGCAGCTGCTTTGGGGTCGACTGCCACAGGTGCTGCTGGTTCCTTCTCTGCTGGTTCCTCATTCGCAGAAGGCGAAGGCGCAACTAGGGCCTCCTTCTCTGCCGGAATAGGCGTAGCCACAGGTGCTTCAGTTGAAAGTTCAGCTGTTGGAGGAGGATCGCTACTTGTTTGGTCTACTGTTGAAGTTGCTGGCTGTGCTTCTTCAGCTTCTGCTTTGCTCTTCACAACAACACTTGCTTCTGGCGCTGGCGCAGAAGAAGTTTCTGGCGCCGACGGCGGTAGTTCTCGTGGTGATGCGACTTCTTTCGAGGTAGGCGCTGACTCATACAAATCGGAAGTGGGCGTCGGGTGCGCCTTTGCGCTCACAGGTGAAGTACCAGTGTCTACAGTGCCGAATGTGGTTTCTTCTTCGACGATACGATCTTCGCGGGATGTGGCAGCAGCAGGAGCAGCAGGAGCAGGGATGGTGTCACTTGTTGCAGCGCTAACCTGCGCCGGAGGCGTCTCTTCAACCATTTCCAAGACCGCAGCAGCCTCCTCCTGGTTGTTCTTAGGGGCAGCTGGAGAAGCGGCGCGTCCCTCATCTTCTGCTGCTTCGTTTTCTTCTTCGCAAGCTTCTTCGTTTTCTGCTATGCTTGGCCCGCGCGAACCCGGTGGAATAGCAGGCATCGTCGACTGCATCATAGGCGACTTGGCTGTCCGGGCTGCGCTGGCAGCTGCAGCCTCCTCTACATACGTAGCTCGGGTGTCCGTGGAGACAGCCGAAGGGCGCATGGCAGGAGTTTGCGAGGTCCGCCCCACCGATGCTTCTTCGCATGCCTTTTGGTACTCTTTGGCCTCACGGGCTGCTGCTGCTGCTGCTGCGGCTGCTGCTGCTTCTGCCTCAGCTCTTGCCTTGGCAGCCGCCTCAGATTCTTTCTTGGCATTCGCTGCTTCTTCCGCTGCCTTGTTCTCCTCTGCAGCCTTTGCCTCAGCAGCAGCTTTCTCTCCAGCAGCCTTTGCCTCATCTGCGGCCTTCTTCTCTGCAGCTGCCTTCTCATTAGCTGCTGCCTCTACGGCTGCCTTTTCAGAAGCTGCATCGTTGGCAGGTAGGCCCTCAGGCACATTCACAGCAGTGGCAGCAGGCGTCAGAGCTTGCGCTGGAGCTTGAGCTTCTGGCACCTGAGCAGGTGTCTCAGGGCGAGACAGGGCTTCTTGCAACTGTGCTTGCGACGAAACAGCCAATGCTTTAGCGGCATCCCGCTCGGCCTCTACTACTGCGAGCTTTGCGTTTAAGTCGCGAAGGAGCGCTTGCTGCTGCGTGGCTTCGTCTTGCTTGTCTTTGTCTTGCATGCTGGGCTGCCGCGCGAACTTCGGAGCTGCCTCGTTCAGCCCTTCATCTTGGGCCACTAGAGCTGCTTCTTGCACCGAGGGCTCTTGGCTTGGTGCTGGCAAAAAAGCTTGGGGTGACGCATGCGTTGATGCCTGGGCCACGCCGTCTCCTGCTTCCACTGGTGCCGTTGACGCCGGAGAAGGGTCAGCAGCAGGAGAAGCAGAAGCGCCAGCAGTGTGGGCGTTGAGCAACTCGTCCGCCAAATTTTCACCGTCGAATTCCTGCACGTTCTCGAGTTCGGAATTGCTGCGGTACAGCCGAGGCGCTTGCTCTTCCAGCTGCTGCAATCCATTTGCGTTCGTTAGTGTCGCCAATGGTTGCTTCGAAGCGCGATGGCTGCGAAACGAAGCACTCAGCGTGGAAGCTGCACCATTGGCCTCTGCGGAGTCATGGTCTTCGCCGAGGACCGGCAAACGAGACGCTAACTTGTCCAGCGGCTGCCGCAGCTCTCGCTCGTACACCCACGCACCTCCGTCGTAACCCGGCTCGTCCCACTCCCGCCACTCAGCTAAGAGTTTGGCGTAGCCTCCGGACGTGCTTGACCGGCGGCTGCTGCTGGCGCTGTTTTTCGCGCTGCTCTCGCCGTCAAAGGAGCTACCCCTCTCGCTCACCGCCCCCATGGCGCCGCCTTGGAGCTCCACTGCTTTCGTGAGCGCAGCCACCGCTTCGGGCCGTCGCCCCGAGAAAAAGCACGATTTCGCTAAACGGTACCACGCGACCGGTTTGCGCGCTTCTTCACTGTCTCCACAGTCGTGGACCGCCGCGTGGTAGCAGTCATGGGCCAGCAAATGAAACCCCGCGGCGGTGTACGCGTCGCCAAAAGCTCGAAGCGTGGCACCGTCCGCCAGCCAGGCTGTGAGCATCTCAGGCGTGACTTCGGGAAGGTCGTCGTCCTCGTCGTCATCGCCGCCAGCAGCAGCAGTAGTGGTGCCGCTAGCAGCAGAAACAGCGGCTGCTTCGGCCTTTCTCTTTTGCTTCGCTTTAGCGCTCATCGTCAGCTGGCACGCTTGCATCAGGAGAGCAGCGGCGTGGTCTCCGTGGCCGCTACCTTCGTCGCCGTCTGCCAGGTCAGCACGATGCCACATGTTGAAGACCCGACCCAGCGCAAAGAGCAAGTGCTCGGGCTTCAGGGACACCGGGGGGCCGGTTTCCACAAACGCTGCAAACAAGTAGGAGTGCGCGGTCTCGTGCATGCTCAGCGCCACAAACAGCTCAGCCGCTTGAAATTGAAAACTCGGCGGCAAGTCCGGCGCACTCAGCGGCATGTCGGGCAGCGCACTGCAGGTGTGGGCGGCGCGCTCCCAGGCGCCCAGGCTCACCAGGGGCTTCAGAGACTGCAGCCACAGGCCGATGTCGCTCATGTGGCTCAGCGTGTGCGTTGCCCGCGCGTAGGCTTCCGCAGCCCGGACTAAATGCACCCCTTCTCCGCGCAACCCACCCATTTCGAAGCAGCGCCAGTGGGCTTCGGCTAACGCCGCCCAATAGTACCCGTCCGCGCAACTTTGCCGCTCTTCTTGGCTGGCTTCCTTCTCGGGTAAAGGGGCTCCGTCAGGACCGTCTTCACCGTCGTCTGGCGCGTTACCGTCGTCCGAGTCAGACCCCTCCCTCGTGCTCCGGATCGAGTCATGACGGCCGATCACTTTCGTGGGGATGCCGGGCGAATAGAAGGGCTCAGAGGGAGAACGGCTCCTGCGACTCTTAACCGGGCTGCCAGCAGCGTTACCCTTGCCGCTGCTGCTGCTGCTGCTGCTGCTGCTGGTCATAGCTGCTGCAGTTACCGTGGTGGGCCGAGTCGGAGGTGGCTCAGGGCGGTTCGCGTAACAGCCCGGCAGTTCGCTGCCCGCCATAGCGCGGTCTAGCAACACGCACGCCGTGCGCAACGTGGTGGAAGTGTCCATGCGCCCCCCGAGCACGTTGCGCTTCACCAACTTCAAGCACAGTTTCCCCGCTTCGATGAGGCAGGCTTGCGCTTCTAAGCTGGGCGCAGCGGCGTCGCCGAGCGGGACTATTTCGTGCCCCTGGTCCGACAGGGACGCACGCCGTATCTTTTTCCGCTTCCAACCGCCGCTGCTGCTCATGCTGTTGCTCCGGCTGAACGTGCTCCCATCGCCGCGCTTGCTTTCCGACAGCGACAATTCCTGGAGCTTGGCCTTGAGCACTTTGATCTTTTCCAGGTCGACCGCCATCATCGCAGCTTTCCACCCCAATTTCGGAGGGCCGTTGTTGGGTCTAGTGCGGCTACTCGGGCGCTGAACATTGGGCGTCCCAGGTTTGCTGCTACTGCCGCTCAAAGTGCGACCTCGTGCCGGCGACAGCGGCTCCGGAGGGGCACCGTCTTTCGGCGATTTCGGCGACGAGGGCTCGTCAAACGACCCAACCCTCGAGGACACCCGCGAGCTGAGGGTGCGCGAAGGGGTCCGAGCCCGGGGCTGAAGCTCGGGGACTTCGCTGACGTCCACGCCACTGGCGAGGGCCGACGCTTCGGCGCGCCTGCGCTGGGCTTCTTCTTTCGCTTCGGCGCGGGCTGCGCGGGCGGCGAGCTTGGCGAGTTTGGCGAGCCGGGCGGCGGACATGGTGAAGGTCAAGCGCAGGGGGCGGCCCAGGGGCGCGATTTTGTCGGCGAGGGCGCGGTGGTGTCCCACCGCAGCGAGAGGAGCGCCATTGACGGCAATGATGGCGTCGCCCACGGCAATCACGCCACTTTCCACCAGAGATGGCTCCACGATTTCGATCACCTGGGAAAAGAGGCAACCAGCGCGATAAGACGAGAACATCGTCATGAGATGGTTTGAAGAATGATAATTGAAAAAGTGGGAATAAGTTGCCCATTCGTCTTCTCCTCCAGCTTCTTGTTTTTGAAGAACTTAATTAGCCTCCGCTCGACTTACCGTGATTTCTTCGTCGCCCGTGGGCTCATTCGTGGTCGGATCCTTGACCGGCACATTGGCCACTTTAATGCCAAGGCTTTGCTCGGCAAATGACACTTCGTACACCCCTTCGCCTAGCTCTTCTTCCACCTATATCGCAGGAGCAGAAGCAAAGATACGTGAATAAGACGAAGAAATAGCGTTTAAATTAGCAACACAAGTAGCACAGGTCAATTGAGAGGCATCAAAATGTACACTAGGAGTATTCTCAGGCCAACGAGCGAATGAAATCAAAACGAATAACACAATGCGTAGCGCACCTCTTTGGAAAAATCGTGCTCGCGGAACATCCTCAGAAACTCTCCGAAGTCGAGCGTGTTGGTTTCGTGCTCGTCAAATTCATGCACCAGCCGGACCATTTCGGGGGTGGTGATGGGACGTTTCACGAGGCTCATCAGGCAGGCCGACAGCTCAAAGGTGTCCAACGCGTTGGAAAAGTCCACGTCAAACTTCCGGAACGCCGCGCTCAGCTGCTCAAATGTGAAGCCGTTGCCAATCAGGGTGAACGAAGAAGCGTCCGCCATCAGGCTCGGGTAGGGGCGGTCGAGGCTGGCGACCGAAATGGACAGCACGCTCGCGTCATCATCGTCATCATCATCGTCATAGTCCCCGTTGCTGTTCGTAGCAACGTCGCCGCTTTCGACTGAATCGCCTTGGCCTCCTCCTTCCCCCGTGGCGTGCTTGCTTTCTTCGCTGCCCGCTTGCTGTTGTTGCTGTTGCTGCTGCTTCGCTGCCTGCTCCTTGGCCTTCTTCTTCTGTGCTTCTTCCACAGCGACCGCAGCTTCGTTGAAGTTGCGCCGAAACGTTAAGCGCAAAGGGCGGCTCAAGTCCTTGATTTTGAACGCCAAAATCCGGTGGTCGTTGGCGTACCCCAGCGGAGCTCCATTCACGGCCAAGACACTGTCGCCCAAGTGAATGCGCCCTTCGTTGTCGGAATCCATGATCGCCGACACCGCGATTTCGCCCGGCCTCCCGGGGTCGTTGCGCACTTTGAAGCCCAGCATGCTCTCGTGGAAGTCTACCTCGTAGAGGCCTTGGTCTTGGAGCAGCTTGGCGTCGGCTTTGGCGTGCTCCGATGCTTCCGCGGTGACGGACCAGTCGAAGTCCCGCATCATGGCGATGAAGTTGACGAGGTCCACGGTGCCGTTGCCACCCTGGTCGTAGCTGACAGAAGAAAAAAAGATGAGAAATTAATTTGAGCAGGGGAATAGCATTAAATATTAGAAGATGTTACCAAGAAAGCCAGCTAGAGCATGAGCTCGAAGTAAGAAAAATAGTAAATCGAATAAATGAATATGTGATAACCCCGCATAAGAGTGCTTTCAAGTCAGAGTTTAGGAATGGAAGTTAATATTTCAAACTTTTTTCAAGTACATACCGGTCAACGAGGGCGTGCACCACTGCTGTGGAAGGGGTGGTACCCAGGAGCTCGCGCAGGCAGGGGCCCAACTCGAAGGTGTCCAAATTGCCACTGCGGTCGCGGTCGAAGGTTTGGAACGCCGAGTACAGCACTTCGTGCGGCCAGTCTTTGCGCAGTGAGCCCGCGGGTGGCGCACCACCACCGCCACCAGCTGCTGCTGCAGCGCCCGTCTCGTCTCCAGCGTCTTTCAAAGCGGAGATTGGCTCTGGTTCGCTCGCCCGATTGCCCGTGCTAAGAGGAGGGCTATTAACTGCCTTCTGCTTTGTAAAATCATCGTTCTTGTCCTTGTTATCGTCGTTGTTGTCAGCGCCGCTGCTGCTGCTCCTTCTGCTCTTCGTCTCGTCTTCTTCCTGTGCAGCGTCCGCTTCAGCCCGGCGCCGACCTGCGGCGACCGCTTCCATAGTAGCTGCTGAGCGGGGGGACGGCTCGGGCACACCTCTTCCCGCAGCTTCGCCTTCGACTCCTGCTACTCCTCCTTTTCCCGATGGCGTCTCAACAGCCTCCAACTCTTGGAGTGTTGTAGGCCTAGCCCCACCGCTTTTGATGCTGCCGTTGCCATCGAGCGACGAAGCACCGACTCCTCCTGCAGGGCCAGTGGCCGTTGACAAAGAAGCTTGGTCGCTTTCTCCGTCAGTCGTGCTGTCGCCCACCGGCGCATAATCCACGGCTGACGAGGCCTCAGGGCTCATTCCCATGGCATCGCTACTTCCTTCGACGTACTTCTGAAATGTCACCCGCACGGGGCGGCGCAGTGGTTTGATTTTCTCTTGGAGGACCTTGTGGTCCGTCACAAACCCCAATGGAGCGCCGTTGACTGCGACCACCGTGTCGTTTTCGTTGACCACCCCCGCCAGGCTCGGCTCCACCACTTTGGACACTACAATGATGCCCCGCCCCGCAACAGACCGCACTCGAAACCCTAAGCTTTTCTCTTGGAAGACGTGCTCGTAAGTCAAGGCGCCTAGCGCCGCCGTGGCGGCAGCCGAGCTCCAGTCGAATTGCTTGATCAAGCTTGAGAATTGGTCCCGGGAAAGCTTGTTGTCTTGCGCGCCGCTGAGCGCCACCATGGCCGTGACTTGCGAGGTAGTAGGGACCACGCCATTGAGAAGCTCTGTCACCGCATTGGAAAGCTCAAACGTGTCCAGGTCCCCCGAGCTGTCGGCATCGTACTTGGTAAAGCATACCTGAATTTGGTCCTCTGTGAGCTCCATCACGGTAGTCTTACCCTCCGCCATGTTCACTTAAAATTTACGATTGTCTCTCCTAGGCAAATGCATGCACCATATACATGACTTCAAAACTTTCCCTGGTGCGCCATCCAGCCCAAACCCTTGTAAGCCTAGCTAGCGATGAATGCCGGCGTGATGAATTCAGCGCTAAGAAAGATAATGTTGACCAACGAAAAAAGGGGGGGGAAACCAAGACAAAGTCGAAAGAAAAAGGGCTCGAACAAAAAGAACAAAATCCAACTGTTGTTTCCGCCAATGGTTGCTCTTCACTTTGCTCAAAAAGTGAAGAAAATCTTCCTTTTACAGCACCCTTCAGTGTTTAGTCTCGAAGTTTCACAGCATGCATGGCTGAAGAGCAATGGAATAGCATCATCTGATTATATCATTAAGGACTTCAGTGTACTTACGCGGCTGAATAATGATTCGATGTTCGTCCTATACGGTTGTCTTCATGAATTTGCTTTATCTACCGCATCCAGTGCTTTCGATGCTGTTTGAGTCGGTTCCAACCATGGTACCGAAGCCTGCGCCTTCGAATCTCCCCATTCCTGTGCCAAGCGCATTGCCATTGCCAGTTCCATCAGCCGGTCCTAGTGCGATACCCTTGCCTGTTCCAACGCTACTTCCAGTGCCCACGCCGACCGATTTCCCACTTCCTCTTCCATCGTCACCACCCACTCTGGTTCCATCAATGGCCCCTACTTCGGTCCCTGCCCCGATCCCGTCCACGGATCCATCAACGCTCCCATCGTCAAGCCCAACTATTCTTCCGACGAGTACTCCGTCGGCTATGCCGAGTGCTCTCCCGTCAAGCTTACCGACTTTGACACCGACATTCTCGCTAGTCCCCTCTCCCGTGCCAACGATCGCATGTGTCGCAGGCACGTATTACGATAATAATAGCACATCTGGATCGGGTGGTTGCGAACCGTGCCCAGCAGGCCACTCATCTGATGGGGGCGGTGGGCAAAATATTCCTCTTGGCTGCTACCTTTGCCCAGCCGGGCAATACACCAGCGGGACTGATACGGAACCCACTGAGCCTACTGAGTGCGTAGACTGCCGCGGTGGAACTTACTCGTCTGCAGACCGGACTTACTGCGCCGAATGCAAGCTTGGCCAATATGTTGTAAATGGCACTGAATGCCTTGACTGTCCTTACGGAACCTACGCTCCAACTCCGCAAGAAGGTGGACTCCTTTTCTTCTTTTCTTTTATGCATTATTTATCTTTCTTTGCAAGTCTAACCTCATCCTTTATTTCGTTGGACTTAATTCACAGATAAGTGCTTGGATTGCCCAGCTGGCAGCCATACGAACAACGTGAGCGCTGCTACTTCATGTAATGCGTGCGACGGTGGTACTTTTTCGCCCAGCCATTCGGAAAGTTGTCAACTTTGCCCTCCAGGACATTACAGCCTTTCATCTCAAAGTAGTTGTACACCCTGCCATGCCAGTGCTTACGCACCTCGAAGTGGCAGTCCCAATTGCAACCCTTGCCCGGTCATGTACACTTCAAACACTGGGTCGCCATCGTGCAATTTAGCTGCGCCAAATTATTACCTCATTCCTGGAACTAATACAAGTGCAGCCTGCCCTGGTGGCAGCGTGTGCTTGGGATTCAAGCAGATGCCTCGCCCCATGAAAAACAAGTGGGTTGACAGAAGCAATTTATTTTTGGCTGCTCGGGTTTCGACTTGCTATCGAGCTACATGTATTGGTGCATCTCTAAACAAGTCAATGAACGATTGCTGGGGCGTGCGTGACGATCGTTGGTCGTTTCAAACATTGGAGTCATCAAATGGAAACACAACAAACCAGTCTGGTGTGCAAACGTTCGATTGCGGCGAAAATCGACTTCTGTGTTTACCTGGGTCTAGAGGGCCACTTTGTGGTTCGTGCGACCAAGGTTACATTTATTCGTCAACTTCTCGAGTATGCACTAGTTGTTCGGCCAATAGGGTATATGCTGCTGTCGCAATTGGTGTTTGCCTTGCTTGTTGTGTTTGCGCATTCGGCTTGTATGCTGGTTACGTTCGACTGCCGACCTGGGTTGCCGAGTCGTCGACCGTTGGAATACTTCGGCAATTAGATAGTGGCATGTTTCGAATTTGTTGGAGCACCCTACAAATTGTTCAGAGCATCTCTTGGAACATCAACGTGGAATTACCTCAGCCCTTCATGGGGTTCTCACAGTTTCTCGGATTCTTTTCTTTCGACTTCATTTCCCCTGACTGCCTTTTTTACCACAACAATGAGTTCCTTTCAGTTTATATTTGGAGCTTGGCGCCAATAGTATTTTCTTTGCTCAATTTAGCCGTTTTTAGAATTCGATGCTACTGCATACTATCAGATGAGTTGAAACGTTCAGGGCATCAAGGAAACCGGGATGTGCGCAAAACATTCGTGAGGCAGCACGTATTTTTATTTCTAATGGGAACATATCTGGTTCTACCCTCTGTTGTTTTGCGCGAGTTTCAAGGTACGGTTGTCCTTTTGATTAGATAAATCAAATTGTACGTCTGATTGATTCATGAATTTTTGTTAGGTCTTGACTGCCTGTACATTCGGCCTGGCGTCAGCTACTTGCGGATTGATACGTCCGTAGACTGCAACGAGTCGGCTTACGTCCGATTTCGAGTCGTTTGCCTGTGCTTTGTTCTTTTTTATTTGAGCGTTCCCTTCATCTGGTTTGCGCTCCTACATCGCCTTCGCAGCCGACTGATTGTAGGAGTTGAGCCGGATTATAATCAAGACGATCGCAAAATCGCCATCAGGGCGAGAAAGTCAGATGGCGGGCTGAAAGCTTATGCTTTCTTATTTCATGTTTGTAAGTGCTTGAACTTGCCATCGTGTATTCGCGTGCTTTATATATTGTATGCCTCATTCGTCTTATTTTATTCCCAGATCGACCCGAATGCTATTATTTCGAGTCGGTCGAGATGCTCCGACGAGTTCTTTTCATCGGCGCTATTCCACTCTTGTCTGCAAAGGTTTGTGATTTTTTTAGTGCGTTTAAAGTTTCACTCTAGATATTGTGTTCTAAATCGAATACTTTTGTTGCTTGTGCTAACACAGAGCTCTCGTAGAGCTGCATTTGGTGTATTTTTTTCTGTGTGCAGCGCTATTTTCTATCGAGAAGGTATGGCCTGCTATTATTGCTTGTGTTTTGGGTTTGAATATATTAACTGCCTTTTCTGTTGCACTCAATGTGCTTAAAATTTCTTGTGGCGCACACTGCTTCTCAGTTGAACCTTTTGAAAACGCCTGGAACAATGTTTTAGTCTATGTGGCTCAATACACTATTTTTGCAAGTTATGCGGGTGCGTTGGCCATTGAAACTGATCTCAGCAAAGGGTTGAATAACTTGGTATTCGGGAGCATCCTCGTGTTCACCAACTTGGTTATCATTGGTCTCGCCTTTTATGTGGCTATGGCTCGTCATCGACGTGTTCAAATTGTAGAACTCCAAAAACAAGCTTTTTGGCGCCCACTTTCGACAAAAGACTTTGCCACAGTCAATCGAATATTGGGTGAACACGGCGAAGGTTCACCCATGATAGCATCCCATCATTTGCTAAATGTGAGTGCATTGCGAGCAGAACGGCGCGTGGGTGTTGGGGCCTTCGGAGAAGTTTACAAAGGCGTCTATCGAAATGAAGACGTGGCTATAAAGAAAATAATTAAAATTACCGAGCTCAATGTGCGCTTATTTCGCGAAGAGATTCTATTGACAGCTAAACTTCAACATCCAAATATCGTAACTTTTTGGGGAGCATGCTGGTGCCGCGAGCTCGTTTGCCTTGTGCTCGAATGGGTACCGAAAGGAAGTTTAGCAGACATGTTAGGTAACAAATCCATTGCATTGCGCTGGGGAGAGCCTCTACTTCGCGTGGCCATTGATGTAGCTAAAGGAATGCAATACCTTCACTCTGTCAAGTACCAAGTTGGCAATGACGGCCAAGAGAAAGAGTGCATTCTGGTACGTTTGCATATTTACATATGACCCGCTCTCATTTTTTTCTTTGATTTGCAAATATTCTTGAATTTGACTCTTCGTGAAATTCATTGCATCCCATGGCAGCACCGCGACTTGAAATCCGACAACATCTTGATCACGGATTTTTTACGGGCCAAGGTTTCAGACTTTGGGACATCACGTGCTAAAGACATGTGCCAATACACGATGACGCAAGGAGTAGGGACTCCGCTCTTTGCAGCGCCAGAATTGATGCGTGGCGAGTATTACGACGAAAAAGTTGATACGTATTCTTTTGGGATGCTCCTTCTCAGTATGGCTGTCGATGGGAACATGCTAGACTTTATCGCTTGGCGCTTTGGACAAATGACCAAGGTAAAAAACCTAGAAGTCTCCGCAATCGTGAGCGTCGAAATGTGGAGAGAGGGTTGGCGTCCCGTGACCGATTTGCCAGAGAACGGACTTCTTTTTGTACCGTCGTCTATAGAAGCCCTTCTAGTGCGTTGTTGTGCGCATGAACCAAAAGCAAGGCCAACTTTTACTGAAATTCTTGATGCTCTCGTTGGCGAATGTTCTCTCGAAATCTCACGTGCGAACATTGCAACATTCATACGGTGGAAATTTGAGGAAGAGCATAACTTTCGTCTCACGGATGATGTATTTTCACGAGATTTCGATAAGGACGATGATGATTCCGATTGCAATTCGTCCGACCTTGAGTCTGATGCAAGTGGAGGAGACACGGGAGGTGGGCAAGTTCCCTTGACAATGAATATCAGTCAGCGGTCAGATGAAAGACGTTCTGCATCCAACATGGTACCTCGATCAGATTTGAGAAGTAATGTCATACTACATTTCACAACGCCAAGTGATGATATTCCTGGTAGTTCACTTGACTTGCGCCAGACTTCAGATTTGAGAAGTTCTGTAGTACCAGAAGTCGCGGTCCGAAAAAGTAATATTTCTGGAAGTGTGCCAGATCTTCGCCAGCCTCTACTCCAGGAAGATACACGGTTCATGTAGACTGCTGTAAAACTTATTCACTTCGCTGCTGAGATCACGCCCATGCGCAATTAATCGAAACGAACCAGTACGCTTTAATATTGATGCATCTTCATAAGTCCTCAGGTCGTGCAATGACAATCCCGCCATGTCCTCCGCTGAAACTTAAGGCGCCATCACCTATCTATCTGAAGACGCATTTCGATGCACATAAGGCGCATTTGTCAATATTCGTCGCATTTGCTCCAATGCACTCCGCCACGACTCTCCCATGGGCTCATCGCTGTGAAAATACCATTAATCATGCGCATTGTTTTGTATTAACTTTCCTTATAAAAACCCCGCCTATAGCCTATAAAATACATCTTCTCTATCCCTCTCGAGATATATGGCGCCGTCGTCGAGTCGTTGATGTGTTTAAAATCTTAATTGGAAAGAAAAGACACGCAACTTCGCAGGAAAGCACTAAAAAGTACACTTCTTAATTTTCGAGTGTACCAAAAATAAAACGAAGCACCTGCGAACTAAGAACTAAGAATAATTTCAAAAATAGAGTCAGAGATATGGCAGTCTTATGGTTCCTTCATCAAAAGGATTTAGACAAGGACATTGCTTAGCTGCGGGTCGCTTGTCATAAGCAACAACGTAGCTACACTGGTATTGATACGTGTAGAACGAACGGCGTACAACAGTACAACGAGCAACAAAACGAAAGGCCTATCGGCCTATAGTAATTCCATATGTCCCTTAACCCTCAAGTCCGAAGAATTTGGCTCTTGGCGTGTTCTTGCTTTCATAGCTCCCTTTCTATTCTTCTCCGTTCGGAAAATCATGTCCTGCCAATTGAGTCAACGAACGCTAGTATACCACTGCCACCAGGCACCACGATAGAGTTTGAGCTTCTGTGTTATACTCGCATCATTTCTATAACTGCCTCACAGTAACGCATTCAAGAGCGCTTTGAAAGCTTCATAGAGAGAAGGAAAATGCAAGAGACGCGACAGAACACTATCATGCAAAGCACAATGATGATGTTACGCGTTTCATCGTCTGGATTAATTCCGAAGTACCTGGTAAGGCAAAAAAATACACACAAATCACGAAACAGGAATGAAAAAAGAAGTGGAAAAAATGAAATGAACACTAAAAACTTCTTCAAATGCGCTCGCAAAAATAATGACTTACGCAAGAATGTCGTCGCCACTCATGAAGGCACATCGGCCGATGCCCGTGCGCGCGAGGTCTTCCGCAGAACATTCAATAGCGCCGTAATCTTTCCATTGGTTGACTGACACCAGGCAAAAGGAATAATAAAACACCGAGATGTACTGCAGCCACAGTAAGTAAGACGGGCAATTGTTGAAGTTGACGAGGAGGCCGGCAAACAAAAACATGGGGAACAACACCAGCATCGCCAAAGGAACCTAAAGCCAAAGCACCAATCAGTGAGACGATGAGAGTTCGCAAGAGGCGACAGTGCGTGAATAGATTCAACGATCAAAATGTACAAGTATACATATATATTCTCTCGAATAATCCTACTTAAACCTTCTGTTGCAATGATACTCTATTTCTTTTTTTCTTGTTGCAAATGCATCAGTGTACACTTACCGCGAGTTCCGGCTTGTTCAGCACCGACGCCACCACTCCTACCAAGTGCCCAAATCCAGTGGCGAGCAGGGCGACTAGCGCCAGCATGAGCAGAAAGTACCCGTAATTGGCGCCGCTGTCGGTGAAGCCAATGGTCCAATAGCACACCGTCGCGAGCACGAAGGTGGTCGTTAAATCGAAGGGCAAGTCGGCCAAGGTCTTGGACAAATACCATGACTCAATCGAGTACATGTTGGCATGGTGCTCACGCTTTAAGGTGGGCACTACCGCAGGCATGTTCACGGCTTGGCCAATGACGTAGGTAAACACGTGGTTCAGCACGATGAAACTCAGCGCCCCCGTGATGCTAAACACCCCCTGTTGGTCTTTGGCCACTTGCCAGTACAGGGTGCTGAGCAGAAACGACACGAAGAAGGTGCGGCCGAACACGGCTTTGGTCAATATTTTGCTCCGCTTCCGTACTGTCATTTCGCGGCCCCAGAGCGCTATTAGTTGCGCCCACCAATTGTTTTTGAACGAAGAAGAAGTGAGCCCAGCGTCGTTGCTTGCAGGAGATGTGGTCGAAGGATTGGTGACTCGAGGAGCTGGTAGTGCTTGGGATGCTTTCCGCGTAGCAGCAACCGCCTATAGGACATCACAGAAGTAAAGTACACATCGTTTGAGTTCCAGGCAATACCAACTAAACCGGGAAACGGAAGCAGCTACATACTTATTAACAATAATAAAACAGCAAGACCAATCCAAGCAACAAAACAGTGGGTATGCAAGAGACACCTGGTCGCGGCTGGATTTCGAGTCCTGAGGTATTGCGGCGCCATCTGCGAGTTGTTTCTTTGCTAGCGGCGTCGCATCTACCAATGACATCAAATGCTCAACTGTGTCGCCGTCCGCCTGTGCGAGGAAAAAAAGCCGCGAGGAAAAAAAAAAGAAGAAGTAGACTTGAAAAGCAAAAATATTCAAATGAATATGCAACGCCATAAATGATTTACGATTTAAAAAATATGCGCCATACTCGTTCTAGTGAAGTTTACTCCTTCCAATGTAACTATTTATCTTCCTGTACGTACTGCAGTATACACTTACAGGACAAGGAAACCCCAGCTGTTCAAAGAAAGGCAAAGCGTCTGCTCGGGGGCCAAAGTAGGCGGTTTCGCCCGCGGAAAGCAACAAAAGCTTGTCGAAAAAGCTGAATACTTTGGCTGACGGTTGGTGGATGGTGCACATGACCTGGTAGTAAGAATAGAGGACATAAGAGGGCAATTTTTGCTGAAGTGAAGTGATGGGAGCAACGAAAAGAATTAACGTTGAATTTTTTAATCATTTAAAAGAGCTTGATATGCCGATCTCGACTGATAAACCGTACTGTTTCCAACTTGGTGTCGTTCGTATAGTATGAACGCATACCGTAGTGCCGCGGTCAGCAGCGGCCCGCAGCGTTTGCACCACCATTTCGGCCATGGAACTGTCCAAGCCCGAAGTGGGCTCGTCCAGCAGAAGCAAGCTCGGGTGCTGTAGGAGTTCCGCGGCGTAGGAGAGCCGGCGCCGCTCGCCGCCCGATATGCCGCTCCCGATGGCGCCAATCAGCGTGTCTTTGACTTTCACCAGCCCCAGCCCGGACATGACTTCTTCGACACGTGCGGCGCGCTGTGCAGGGGTCACGTGCGACGCCATCCGCAGAGACGCATGAAAGAGGAGATGTTCGTGGACTGTGACCTGCAAAGAAGAACACAATTACAACGAAACATTCGCTTAATTCACACACGAAACCACAATTGAACAAAAAAGTGTATCATCTGCATACATTATACATGTTGTGTGAGCGCACGTGCGTGAGGAAAATATCACACAACGAGGCTGAAGAGAGCTTGAAATAAGATTCTTGTAATCTCCGCCTCCATCCTAAGTACACTAAGCCAACCTCACCGATAGGTCTATCTCTTCCTCCTAGTCATACCTCTGCAATGAAGTCGTCTTCTTGGCCCATGAACGCAATCCCGCGCCCATGGACACTTGAATCAAAGCTACTCCCGTTGAAGGAGATAGCACCAGTCACGGAGCCTTCGCTTTGTCTTTGCCCTACGCCGCGCAAAAAGGTAGACTTTCCGCTCCCCGAGCCGCCCATCACCGCCACCAACTCCCCAGCTTTCGCGCTCCCGTGTAATCCTTGCAAAATCGTCTTGCTCGTCTTGGGGGCTTTGTTGTTGGCGTCGGAAACTTCAACGGCGAACCCAAAATCACGCCAGGACACGCTCAAGGGGCTGACGGATGCGTTCCTTTGGCCTTGCCTGCCGGTCTCAACGTCACCACTAGTAGTGTTGTTGTCGTTGTTGAGCAAAGCATTGGGTTGATCGCTGGATGGCATCGTTTCGGCAGTCGCGTCGTCGGGGGGTGGGCCACTATTACTGCCACTGCCAAAAGCTGAGCTTGGGGGCGTGCATTTTTTCACCAGCACGCGATAGCCCAGCAACTTGAAGAACAACCACCACGCAAAAATCGCGAGGATGCACACCTGTTTTTGATTGGAGGGTAAGGATTTGATTATTGAGAGCATGAGGAAGGTTCTTAAATGGTGAAAGAATAAGAACGACGAAATTTAGCATTTATGCATGCTTCATGCTTCCTGTTCACTTCTACTTCTCTTTGCTCTCTCGCTCTCTCTTCTTGTCTCCCAAAAGCATGTTTTTGCGACTGACCCACGGGGATCGGCCCATGCTGTAGAAATCGAGCACGGCTTGTCCGTTGGGAAACGGGCAAATCTCTACGGGTTCGCCCTTGACTTCCAAGTAGTCGCACGGAATGTCCCCGTAGCTCTGCCACATGGCCGCCAGCGTCAGCTCGAGAAAATACCGAAAAACTGAGAGGTCCGACATCCATTGCCACCACACTGGAATCATGTCGAGCAAAATCAGCACGCCACAAAACAGAAACTGAGGAATGATCACCACCAAGAGCACAATGAGCCCGACGAAGGGCGTCGAAGCGGGAGCTAAAATCGACGCCCACTGCCCAATCGCGTTGCCAATCAAGGTGGCCGAAAAGAATATGACGGTGATTTTGACGAACACGACGCCGCTGTCGTTGGCCATGCCGGTCATGAAATTGAGTAAAATGGCAAAGACGAAAACCCCGAGCACGTCTACGGGCACGTCGGCGACGAATTTCACCGCAAAAAACGGCAAAGCGCTGTAGCCGTTGCTTCGAATTTCTCGGATCACGCACGGGAGTTGCAAAGGGATGGTGCTAATGTGGCCAATGGCGGTGGGCATCACCATGGAGGCCACGCCGAAAAACACCGAACCCGTGATGGTGTACACGTAAGTTTGCGCCATGTCCAGCCGCAGCATCACCTTCAGTCACGGTGTGTGTATTTGCGTTGAACATTTAGTCGGAAAAAGCCATGAATGAAGACCAAACAAAGAAGAGAGGGAGGACAAGAGTGAAAGAGAGGTCAGATTAACAAAAATCACAGTTTGCGTCAATCAATCATGTGCGCAAATCAAAATTATAACTCCGCACGATCACGTAAAACCGAGCACACGCCACACACGCGTGTGCTTTGAAGTACTTTCTGCTTCTCTTACCAGCCCCAGCAAGAGGCCGAGCACCACGTTGCGCATCAAGATCGCTTGGACTAGGATCGGCATCCGGCGCCGCATCGTGACTTCCCGGGCTAACAACACTTGAAATTGCTGGCTCAAGGAGGCTGCTGCGACCCCGCCTACCGCTACTAGGGCCGCACGCGACTTGGCGTTGGGAGGTGCCACCTGTTGTTGTGGCAGATGAATAGAAGGGCCAGCGGTTTTGCGGGAATTAAACAATACTTATGGCGATGAGGCTATCGCCGTGGCACTACAGAAGAAGGGCCACAAGCTTCAGATTGAGACATGTTGGGTGCGCGAAAAGCTGGGCTGGTTGTAATAAAACTGCCGCAATTTTACCTTCTCCGAGGTGGAGAATTGATCGCAGATGGTCAAGCGGCGAGCACTCGCGGCAGCGCGATTGGAAGGATCTACCACCAGCTCCATCACAAAGTCGGAGGGGTTGATGCGAGCCTGCTCTCAGCGGACGGACATGGAAGTGCGTGCGTGGGATACGTGTACAGAAGAAAAAGTGGAAGCGATTTTTACCAGGAGTTTGAGTAGAGCAAGTAGAGCACGCTCCACTAGACAAAAGTCACCGTAATTATTCTGACGTACACACTGAGCGCATTCGCACAAACTCGCAACCCATATAGTATATCACCCTTTCACTACCTACCGCCATGGGGTAGCCCATTCGGGTGAAGTACGCCGGCACGTCGGCCGTGTTCCCAAAGAACGCCGCGCGCCCGTCCACCACGAAGTAAAGCTTGTCAAACAGCTTGTAAATCTCCGACGAAGGCTGATGAATAGTGCATAGAACCGTCCGCAGCTGCCTCGATTGCTGCTGCTTCAGGTTTCCGGTGTTTTGATTGTTCGAGGACCCACTTGCCATCGCTTTCAATTGTTGCACGACATTGGTGGCCATCACGCTGTCCAATCCCGTCGTTGGTTCGTCGACATACCTGCAAATACCACACACACACACACACACATAGATGTACTAAGACAAAAGGAAGCAATTATAGATACAAGCCCCCACGCTGGCCGGAAAGTTTTTTTTTTGCTGTAAGTAGATTGACAAGCAAATGAAAAGGGAGCTGAAGCGCTCTCAAGCACTACATTGATCGGCAGTGAGTGCACACACACATACGCACTCAACCAAACTTACAGCAGGGAAGGTTCCATCAACGTTTCTGTGGCGAAATTGAGGCGTTTCCGCTCGTTGCGGCTGAGGCCGCTTTCGTTGTTCGGGTCTCCAATCAAAAGGTCCGCCACCCCGCCGAGCTTCATTTCTCCAATCACCTGCTCCACTCGTGCAGCCTACAAAACAAATCATAACATCAAAGAAAACTGCATTAAACCATGCACAGATTGGAGCACTGATTGTGAATTGAAGCAGTGCCTCTGTCCTTACTAATGAAATAAGTACCCTAAAAGACTTGAATACAAAAATCGAAAAGAAAACCTGCACTTCCGGCGACTTTTGGTGCAAGCGCAGTTGGGCCATGTAGCTCAAGTGCTCTCGCGGCGTCAGTTCGCTGAGGAACATTTCGTCCTGGGGCATGTACGCTAGCACGCTGAAGAAAGCTTCACGCCACGGCTCGCCGTTGAGCAACACTTCGCCGCCGAAGTTGGCGTTGCGCTGCGCTAAAGCGTTGAGCAAGCTCGTTTTGCCAGCCCCTGACGGGCCCATGATCGCCACCTACAATTTTTGTGCAGCGAACGAGCGTGGGTGCAAGAGGCAACCAATGGAGTGGGAGAGCCATAGAAACAAAGCTACTGTGCATTAATACAGTACACGACGGATGCAGGTACGCATCACACACGAATAAAACCCTGAGCGTAGGTTCAGGTGCTGATGCAGTGCAGTGCACTAGTTCTAGCCTACCAATTCTCCAGGTGATGCATGTCCAGTGAGCCCACGTAAAATAGCCTTTGGTCCCGCTGCCGTCTATAGATATCCAAGGTATGGAAATCAGGAAGTGGAAAGCATCAGAGCATATAATGAGCGGCGAGTGAAGTCAAAGTGCGTACAGTATTTCCTCATAATATCCTCATTACCCACCTCGGCGTTAAGGGTGATGTTTCTCCATTCTACGGTTACTGGAATGCTAGCAGTTTCGGAACTCTCGGGCGCCACGGGCACCGAACCACCAACTTTCATACTCTCAAAATCGTCCTTTGATAGGCTTGAAGCAATAAGCTTGGGCATGATTTAATCGAGTTGTATAATCGCCGACTGAAAGTGTTATGAAATGGGCACAGAAGGGCCGCAGGTAAAAGTTAAGCCACTAGTTCACGAAAGCCTCCCAGTTATTGTGATATTATGGGCACTCAGGTAAGAAGGCAGGAAGGCAGGCACGAAATAATCTTCGCACTCTGCACAACTCAGAAAAATCTGATCAACTGATCAACTATTGACAAAATCAATTCTCTGGGCCGAGCTCGTTGTTGCTTGTGTTGCTTTTTTCGTGTCGGCAAGACAGCGTCGACTCATCATCATCTCATCAGCTCATCAGTTGACGGATTTACAAAACAAAATTATAGCCCTTGATTATAGCTCGAAACTATCCAGCTGGCGCCGACCTAGCTAATTTGAAATTAGTCTTCTTGAAGTTTTAGCACTATCGAAACTATTTCTAAGAATGTTGTACTAGGTTAGCTTTACAGACTACGATTAGGTGTTCACTTCCACGTTAGAGGTGTGTATCGTGTAATTGGCAACCACCGCATTTTCAAATCTTGCCGTCGATATTAGCCGCAGCAACAGATTAGCCGCAGTTCATTTTTGCTTTTCATTTGACGTAGCCGATAATGAATACCTTCGTGAAAGACTACCTAGCAGTGGACGATGCAGATGAAGAAATCATTGAATATTTGACCTCCATGGCTGCGGACTTAGACACGAGCATAGAGGGCTTTCAAGAGACACTCTTCGGTTTTTTTCCAGCCGTAGAAGATAAAGCTGGCATCGCAGCTTCAATTGCTGAAGTAATTCAACGAGTTCGAGCCGGTGAGGATGGTGACGAGAAAGAAGCGGCGCCACATATATCAGCCTCTACGATAGAACCTCCTGCAGCTTCATCTTCGACTTCAACGCCTCCTGCAAGCTTTTTGTGGAAGTGTCAAAGGTGCACGTTCGACAATTCAGTTGAATCATCGAAGGAGAAGCTAGTGTGCTCAATGTGCGGGTACGAGGGACAGGCAACTAATCTTGTGCCATCGACCACTATGCCCGCAGCGCCCCAGCAATCTGCGCTGGACCCTTCCCAAGAACTTCAAGCGGCTGAAACTCATAGCAATCATGGGGACAATAGCATTGACCACAGTTCAACCAGTGGAGGTGCAGTAGCAGAGGAGGCTAAATCGGCTCGCGAGAAAAGCGGGGGTAAGATGAATGGAGAATGTGGGAAGCCCAATGGCAAAGGTAAAAAAGCCAAGGGCGCTAAAGGCAAAGGCGGCAAAGGTGCAAGTGAACAGCAACCGGCTAAAGAGGACGAGCTCTCGCGCGGGATTCAAAACTCCAGTGGAGACGGTAGCAGTGACTTAAGTTCAAGCTGTAAAGGCAAAAAAGGCAAGGGAGCTAAAGGTAAAGGCGCTCCCAAGGGTAAAGGCACGAAAGGGTCTCCTAAAGAGCAGCCGCTTGAAGAGGAGGAGCCCTTGCAGGAAGTGCCTACACCTAACGAGCCGGAGGTTATCGTCGAAGTGCCTATACCTATCGAGCCAGAGGCTGTGACAACAAGCGAAGTTTTGGGATTGCAACACAACAATGAGGAGGAGTTTCCATCAATTCAATCGCTCAATGCACAACGCGGCAAAGGCTCTGCGAGATTAATTGAGTGGACTTGTACTGTATGCACGTTCACGCACGCAGAGCTGCTCGAGGCATGTGAAATGTGCTGCACACCGAGGCCTCCTGAACAGCTAGGAGATCCTATAGCTCGACCTGCGGTGCCAGCCAAGAGTTTTAAACAAGCACCGCAGAAGGTACGGCGAAAGCCTGCGGATTCAGCGCAGGTGAATGCAAGTACTGCTACCAAAGGTGCGAGTTCTCAGGATATTTCTCCTGAAGACGATGCTGCGTTGATCCTTCAAAAGAATTCCGATATTATATCAAACGTGAAAAATGTACGCAAAGTCCTCGAGAAAGAGCAGCTTCTTGAACTAGATACGCTGGTTCTAATGACAGCTGCAGACTTTAAGGAAATTGGCCTGAGCGTTTCGGACAGCAATGCTTTAGTTGATGCCGTACAAGAAGAATTGAAAGTCCGGGACTTAAAACAGCCCCACGAAGATCTGGAGGTGCTTCAAGCAACTACGGGTGCTGGCAATGCGAAGGGTGGTAGCAAGGATGGTGATGAGGCTGACACTCGAATGCGTAATGACATAAGCACCTTGATGGAGCTCCTGCCGAGCGACGCTGGCTTAGATCAACAGCACGTCGAATGTGCGTCATGTTTGCCTTTTCAACTTCATACTGCCACCTTCATTTTTCTCAGAAAATGCCTTTGAGATAATATTAACTAATACATGTCCTTTTGATTTTCACAGACGTCTACCGCGCGCTCTGCATGCGGCGTCTCGACGAAGCAAGCCGGTACCTCGTGGAAAACTTCGTCATCGATACTGGAGCCTCCACGTTTCGGCGTGACGCTGCGGTGCACAAATTAGCCGAGGACTGCGCGAAGTGGATGGCAGAGCAGCGTGCCGCGCAGCTGAGGCAGCAACAAGAAGAAGCAGGCCAGAACGATGACGACTACAAAAAGGGCTTGCTCGACCGTTATTTCGACCGGCCAGACGACAGCAAGGTAGTGCACCGCCCAGTCATTGCTTGGGACGACCCCAGCAAGAAACCGAAGGGCAAGTCGACGCATTACCGGTATGTTGACGGTGTTCGAGTGGCCATGAAAAGTGCTAAAGACAAGGTCCTCGTTGAAACGCTTGCTCCAGAGTGGGACGGCGGCAGCCGCGGCAAAGTAACGACGAAGGGAAAACGTGGTCCTGGGTTTCGTTAATTTGATGACACCCCCGGGCCTAGTAGGGCCCAGTTGTATCATGGAGCTTAGCATTGGGGCATGGACGTTTTAGATGTGCATTTTGAAGGCAAATGCACATAACATTTACGTACATTTGAAGTCCGTGCGTTCGCGGAAATCTGATGATATGAAACATTCAACTTAGCTTCTCATTTGATTTGCACGAAAGGCCCTTACGTATAAGCTTAGGAGCCAGGCCACGCAATGTGTTCCAATTCCAAATGGAAAATGGAAAATTAAAAAAACAAAATTCCTCAGCCTCAGAAGACATACAATATACAATATTGATTATTGCTGCTAGGCGGATGGATCAATTTATTACCTGAAGCACGGGAATAGGTCCCTGTTCATATATGAGTGAGCCGACTTGAGCCGGCGAGAGAAGAGCAAGAGACAGAGACGGAGACTGAAAGATATCGAGTTCTCAGAGTTCGACTTCCTCATTGTAAAATATCACATTAGTGTCGTTTGCTCGCCCCGTGTCGTGGTGGACTACAGGTAGTGGTGGAGAGAGTTTGCGGACCGAAGCACCACAGAACACCAATCCGCCAATCACATGAGGCCAGTGTTGTTATATCAGGTATCAGGTTATCAGGTATACAGACCTGATATCAGATCTCAGACCTGATATCAGATTTATCTCAGGTAAATATCAGGTCTAGAAAATCCGTCCCTTGGGGGCAGGACGACAGAAAAAAACGTGTTGAGCAGCGCGCGACAGTGTGCATTCTCACAACAAATGGCTCCTCCGGTCGCCTCGCCCAGCGCCTACTCCCTTCTTCGCAAACTCTAATCCTCA
>Ga0307930_1000679_pt1 | contig 27214 bp, 29 predicted proteins | sample OrgLakmetageno46_FD_203161 | JGI IMG/M metagenome (GOLD analysis project Ga0307930, IMG submission 203161) | Saline water microbial communities from Organic Lake, Antarctica - #46 | ecosystem: Environmental > Aquatic > Non-marine Saline and Alkaline > Saline | place: Antarctica: Organic Lake...
TTGAAGGTCTTGTCGGCGAAGAACTTGGCATAATAGAGCGCGTCGCCGCGTTGCTGCCATGCCGGGAAACCGGAAAAGAACACCAGAGTCGTGGCGTGAAACAGGAAGATCGCCTCGTTGGTATAGGCCGGCCAGGCGAGCCGCAGCATGGTGGGCCAGATGATCTTGCGAAACCGTGCCAGCCCGGAGAAGCCGTAGGCATCGGCGGCCTCGACATCGCCGCGCGGGATCGAGCGCAGCGCGCCGTAGAAGATCTCGCCCGAATAGGCGGCGGTGTTGAGAAACAGCACCACCAGCGCCCCAAGCCAGGCCGAGGTGAAGGCATCAAAAACAGGTGACACGGATTTCAGCGACAGGAACAGGAAATACGCAAAGAAGAACTGGATGAAGAGCGGCGAGCCGCGAAAGACGAAGATGAACCATCCCGACGCCTTGCGGATCAACGGGTTGCGCGCGCCCTTGCCCACGGCTACGGCGGTCGCCAGAAAGAACCCCGCCAGCAGCGCGAGCGTGCCGAAATAGACGTTCCAGATCAGCCCCGAGCCGATCAGCGTGAAATGCTCGCAAAGCGTATAGCCCTCGCGCGGCAGCAGGCGTTCGCCCATCCCGAGGCTGCGCAGCCCGTAATCCTGGATGGTCTGCCAGCAACTCATGCCGCGTCCCTCTGGGCATCGCCGCCGGTGGTGGCCTGCCCGTGGGTCAGCCGCTGCATCAGCCGTTCCAGAAACACCTCGGAGATCTTGGTGAGGCCGAGGTAAAACACCAGCAGCGCGAGGAAATACCACATCCGCCAGTCGCCATGCGGGTAGTCGGTAAAGCGCGGATTGGCGGTGCCGCCCAGTTCGCGCGCCCAGTAGACGATATCCTCGACCCCCAGCAGGAACAGCAGCGGTGTCGCCTTGGTCAGCACCATCCACAGGTTGCTGAGACCGGGCAGGGCATAGACCCACATCTGCGGCACGAGAATGCGCCGGAAGGTCTGACGGGCATTCATGCCGTACGCCTCGGCGGTCTCGATCTGGGCCTGGGGGACGGCGCGCATGGCACCGTAAAGCACGTTACCGGCAAACGCCCCGAACACGATGGCGAAGGTCAGCACCGCGATGAAGAAGCCGTAGGTCTCGTGCACCCATTGCGGGGAATTGCCCAGTGGAAGCTTGGCGGCCGCACAGACGACGAAATCGTTGCCCTGCCAGATCGCCTGATCCCAGTCGGGGCATTTGACCTTGTGGCGGATCGCCTCGAACAGCTGATCGAGGGCGATCACGAAGAACAGAAAGAACGCGATATCCGGCACGCCGCGCACGATGGCGATATAGCCGTTGCCGAACCAGCTGAGCGGCCAGATGCGCGAGCGGGCCGCCATCGCCCCGCCAAAGCCGAAGAGAAGGGCGGCGGGCGCGGTGATCGCCAGCAACAGCAGGACGGTGCCGGTGGCGTAATAGAGATTGGCATGCTTGCCCGTGGTCAGGTAGCACGACAGCCATTTCAGGCCTTCGAGGCTCGCGGGATCGGAGCAAAAGGAAAAAATGGCCGGCCTCCCGGGCTGTGAAAGGCCCCCGCGCAGGCGGCGCGGGGGCGGGGCTGGATCAGAAGGTCGAGGAGACGTCCCACTTCTCGATCAACTCGTTGAGCGAGCCGTCATCCTTCATCGACTGGATCGCCGCGTCGAAGGTCTCGCGCAGCTCGGTGTCGGATTCGCGGATGCCCATGGCCACGCCGCCGCCGAGCGCCACGTCCCCGGCGACAAAGCGCAGATCGGCGTCATCCCCGGCTATGGGCGCGAGGTAGGACTTGTCGGCCAGAACCGCGTCGGCCTCGCCGTTGCGCACGGCGGCGATGGTTTCCTCGGGCGTGGCGAACTCGACCAGCGTGGCACCGGTTTCGGCCACGTACCCGGCCTGGATCGTGCCGGATTGCGCCGCGATCACGCCGTTTTCCACATCCACGTCATCCGACAGGCCCAGATAGGCCGACGGATCGGGGGGCGTGTAGTTCTGGGTGAAATCGATCACCTCGTCGCGCTCGTCGGTGATCGACATGCCGGCGATGATCGCATCGAAGTTGCCCGAGACGAGGTTGGGGATGATGCTGTCCCAGTCGGTGGTGACCCATGTGCAGTTGAGCTCGGCGCGCAGGCACAGCTCGTCGCCCAGGTCACGCTCGAACCCGTCGACCTCGCCCGCGTCGTTGATGAAGTTCCACGGCGGATAGGCACCTTCGGTGCCGAGGCGCACGACGTCCTGCGCCATGCCAATGCCGGCCATCATCGCGAAGGCGGTGGCGGATATCATCAGTTTCTTCATCTGGTTTCTCCCTCTTGGTTGGTGGTGTCAGGCGGCCATGGTGGAGCTGAGAAAGCCCTGCAGCCGTTTGGATTTCGGGGCGTTGAACAGTGCCGCGGGCGCGCCCTCCTCCTCGATCAGGCCCTGATGCAGGAACACGACGTGATCGCTGACATCGCGGGCCATGCTCATGTCGTGGGTGACCAGCATCATGGTGCGGCCCTCGCCCGCAAGGTCCTTGATGACGCGGATCACCTCCTGTTCCAGTTCCGGATCAAGCGCCGAGGTCGGCTCGTCAAAGAGCAGCGCCTCGGGTTCCATGCACAGCGCGCGGGCGATGGCGGCGCGCTGTTGCTGGCCGCCTGAAAGCTGCGCGGGGAACATCTCGCATTTCTCGCCGATCCCGACCTTGTCGAGATAACCGCGCGCGGCGTGTTCGGCCTCCGCGCGGTCACGGCCCAGCACGGTGACCGGCGCCTCCATCACGTTTTGCAGGATGGTCATATGCGCCCAGAGATTGAATTGCTGGAACACCATGGAAAGATTGGTGCGGATGCGCAGCACCTGACGCGCGTCGGCGGGCCGGCGATGCGCGCCCGTGCCCTTCCACGTGACGGGCTCACCCTTGAACAGGATGTCGCCCTGCTGGCTGTCCTCCAGCAGATTGGCGCAGCGCAGGATGGTGGATTTGCCCGAGCCCGAAGAGCCGATCAGCGACACGACATCGCCCTTGCGCGCCGTTATGTCGACGCCCTTGATGACCTCGAGCGCGCCATAGGCCTTGTGCAGGTTGCGGATTTCCAGCACCGGATCTGTCGTCACGCGTTCCCCCTGACATAGTGATCTACATCACATTTCGGGCAATAGTGACGAAAAATCCGTTAAATGCAACGGGCAATGCGCGTATGTCGCGCGTCGTCAGCCGTTTCCGGCGGCGGTGACCTTTTGCCGGGCAATCGCGCTGTCGCGGTCCGAGACGCCCAGAAAATTCGCCACCAGCCGCAAGAGCGCATCCTCGCTGGCATCGCGCGCGCCATCGGCCATCGCCACCTGCCAGAGCGCCTCGATCACCGCGAGACGCTCGTCATATGGCACTGCATCCTTGATCGCGCGGGTGAAGCGCACGGTGTCCGGCGCCTCGGATTCCAGCACTTCGGCCTCGCCGCGCAGCGCCTCGGCCTCGGCCTGAGAGAGGCCGTAGCGTGTCATGATGATCCGGGTGATGTGCCAGACCTCGGTGTCGTCGTAGATGTTATCGCTGCGGGCGACCCGCACCATAAGCGCCGTGAGGGCGAGCCGCGCGTCGCCGTCATCGAGCGGGTCGGGTTCGGGTTGAACCAGCCGGTTGAGAAGATCTGCAAACATGATCCCCGATATAGGGCGATGCGCGCGCCGTCGCAAACCGGAAATCACCGGTCTTTGGTCCGGTCTTCCGCCTGTGCGCGGGCCGCGTCGCTTTCCTGCTCGGTCAGGCCCATTTCCACGCGGGCCGCGTCGAGCACGCGCAGCTCCTGCGGCGGGGTTTCGCCATCCGACAGCACCACCTCCCACAGCGCGGCAAGCGCCGCCTGCCGGGTGTCATGCGGGACCGCCTCGCGGATGAGATGGCCGAAACGGTCGCTGTCGGGGGCCGCATGTTCGAGCTTTTCGCAGGTGGCGCGCATCTTCGCGGCCTCCACCGGCCCCAGATCGTGGAGCCGCGCGAGCAACCGGTCGATGCGCCGGATTTCCGCGACATCGTAATGGCGGTCGGATTTGGCGATCCGCACCATCAGCGCGCCGAGCGCGAGTTTCTCGTCGGGCTCGGGCAGGGGCGTCGGCTTGGGCGCGGCAAGGGCCCGCAGAAGGCGTGAAAACATGGTCCGACCTTAATCCGGTATGCGCTGGACGGCAAAGCGGAATCTGGCGGCACTGGTGCGCGCCGCGTCAGACGAGCCGCGACGTCTCGATCGCCGCGCGCACGAAATCGGAGAACAGCGGATGCGGCGCGAAGGGTTTCGATTTCAGCTCGGGGTGAAACTGCACGCCGATGAACCACGGGTGATCGGACCATTCGACGATCTCGGGCAGGCGGCCATCGGGGGACATGCCCGAAAAGGTCAATCCGCACTCCTCCAGCTTTTCGCGGTAGCGCGTGTCGACCTCGTAGCGGTGGCGGTGGCGCTCGTCTATCGACGTGGTGCCATAGATCCGCGCCACGCGGGAACCCTCCTTGAGCACCGCGTCATAGGCCCCGAGGCGCATGGTGCCGCCCTTGTCGTCATCGAGTTTGCGCTGCACCTTCTCGTTGCCCTGCACCCATTCCTTGAGGTGGTAGACCACCGGCTCGAACCGTTTGCCGCCCGCCTCGTGGTCGAACTCCTCGGATCCGGCGGTGCCTAGGCCTGCGACGTTGCGCGCCGCCTCGATCACCGCCATCTGCATGCCCAGACAGATCCCGAGATAGGGGATCTTGCGGGTGCGGGCGAACTCGGCCGCCTTGATCTTGCCCTCGGTGCCCCGCTCGCCGAAACCGCCCGGAACCAGAATGGCGTGGAAGCCTTCGAGATGGGCGGCCGGATCCTCGCGCTCGAACACCTCGGCATCGACCCATTGCACGTTGACCTTGACGCGGTTGGCCATGCCGCCATGCGTCAGCGCCTCGCGGATCGACTTGTAGGCATCCTCGAGCTGGACGTATTTGCCGACGATGGCGATATTGACCACGCCGTCGGTGGTGTGGATGCGGTCGACCACATCCTTCCAGACGGTCAGATCGGGGCGCGGTGCCGGGCTGATCTGGAACGCGTCGAGCACCGCCTGATCCAGCCCCTCGCGGTGATAGGCCAGCGGCGCCTCGTAGATCGATTTCAGATCGTAGGCGGCGACGACATGTTCCTTGCGCACATTGCAGAACAGCGCGATCTTCTCGCGCTCCTTTTCGGGGATCGGATGCTCGGACCGGCAGACGAGGATGTCGGGCGCGATGCCGATGGATTGCAATTCCTTGACCGAATGCTGGGTCGGCTTGGTCTTCAATTCGCCCGACGCCGCGAGATAGGGCAGCAGCGTCAGATGCATGAACAGGCATTGCCCGCGCGGGCGGTCATGGCTGAACTGACGGATCGCCTCGAAGAAGGGCAGGCCCTCGATATCGCCGACGGTGCCGCCGATCTCGCAGAGCATGAAATCGACCTCGTCGTCGCCGATACGCAGGAAATCCTTGATCTCGTTGGTGACGTGGGGGACGACCTGAATGGTCTTGCCGAGGTAATCGCCGCGCCTCTCGCGCTCCAGCACGTTGGAATAGATGCGGCCCGACGAGACCGAGTCGCTGATCCGCGCGGGCACCCCGGTGAAGCGCTCGTAATGGCCCAGATCGAGATCGGTCTCGGCCCCGTCATCGGTGACGAAGACCTCGCCATGCTCGAACGGCGACATGGTGCCGGGATCGACGTTGAGATAGGGGTCGAGCTTGCGCAGCCGCACCGAAAAGCCGCGCGCCTGCAACAGCGCGCCGAGCGCGGCCGAGGCCAGCCCCTTGCCCAGAGAGGAGACAACGCCGCCGGTGATGAAGATGTAACGTGCCATGCGCGCGGCCCCCCGTGGTATTGCGCAGTGTTGTCGCGCGGTGTGTCCGCGCAGTGATTCTGCGTCATGCTGCGGGGCTTACAACCCCGGGATGGGCTGCGAAACCCACCCTGTCACGGGAGTTGAGGCGTACAGCATCCGGGCGACGCGCGCAAGCGCACCGCAAGATCATGTTGCGGTGCGCGCAAGCCTGTCAATCTTTTGTGGTCAGTCCGCCGTGGGTGTCAGCGGCGCGGAATCGTCCGCCGAAGGCGGCAGGAGCGAGCCGCTGCCCGGCAGGCCCGGTGCGGAGTCTTCCACCGGCGCGGGCCGGTCGCCCATCCGGTCGAGCACCGAACTGCCCGCCGATTGCTGCGCCGCGATGATGGTCAGCGTCAGCGAGGTGACGATGAAGGCCGCAGCCAGAATCCATGTCATCTTGCCAAGCGCCGTGGCGGCCGCGCGGCCCGACATCGCCCCGCCGCCACCGCCGCCGCCCATGCCAAGCCCGCCGCCTTCGGAGCGTTGCAGCAGCACAACCCCGATGAGCGAGAGCGCCAGAAGCAGGTGGATGGTCAGGACGACATTTTCCATGGACGAGAGGGCCTATCACTTGATCGCGTTTCGCCCCCGTATCTAGGCAATCCCGGCCGCGCCCGCAACCCGCCAATCTCGATGCGGGTGGGCGCGATGCCCTCCCGCTTGACATGTTGGTGATAACGTCGGACCAAAGGACAGGTTTTGTCCGGGAGTGGCATGTGAGCGGATTGATGGCGTTGCTGGATGACGTGGCGGGGCTGGCCAAGATGGCGGCTGCGTCGGTCGATGATATCGCGGGGCAGGCGGCCAAGGCGGGCTCGAAGGCCGCGGGCGCGATGATCGACGATGCGGCGGTGACGCCGAAGTACACGCAAGGCTTCTCGCCCGCCCGGGAATTGCCGATCGTGTGGCGGATCGCGCGGGGGTCGCTGATCAACAAACTTGTGTTCCTGTTGCCCGCGGGGATGGCCCTGTCGACATTCGCCCCATGGCTGATCCCGCCGCTTCTGATGCTGGGCGGGGCGTATCTGTGTTACGAGGGGGCCGAAAAGATCGCCCACGCCGTGGGCTTTGGCAAGGGGCATGGCGGCCCGGATGGCAGCCACGCCGAGGGCAACAAGGCCCATATCGAGGAACGGAAGGTCGCGGGCGCGATCAAGACCGATTTCATCCTGTCGGCCGAGATCATGACCATTTCGCTGGCGGCCATTCCGAAGAGCAATTTCTGGATGGAGGCCGCGACACTGGCGGTGGTGGCGGTGGGGATCACCGTGCTGGTCTATGGCGCGGTGGCGCTGATCGTGAAGGCCGATGACATGGGGCTCTTCATGGCCGAACAAGGCCACCTGAGCCTGACCCGCGCGCTTGGCCGGGGAATCGTGCAGGCCATGCCCGCGTTTATGAAACTTCTGATGGTGGTTGGCACGGCGGCGATGCTTTGGGTTGGCGGGTCGATCATCCTGCACGCGCTGGATCAGATGGGATATCCGGCCCTGTATGACTGGATCCATCATCTGGCCATGGCCACCGCCGGGGGCATGGGCGCGTGGGCGGGTGCGGTGCAGTGGTCGGTGACGGCTGGCATCGACGGGATTTTCGGGCTGGCGCTCGGCGCGGCCCTCATCCCGGTCGGGGTGAAGGTCATCAAGCCGATCTGGACGCGCGTGATGCCCGCCTGACGGTTTGCGCGCTGTGATGCGATTGCCGGCGCTTGCGCCACGAAGTCCGACGCCTGCGGGCCGGAACGCGACCCCGACGTGCCCGACGAATCTGCAACGGTCACGGGAGAAATGTCGATTGCGGGATTCGGACAGCCACGCCTTTGGTCCAGAAGAGCGCCTAAAAATCAGAGAGATAGGCAGGATTTCGGATGTGAGACGCTTGGCAGGACAAAGCGTCGTGTCGGGCGGTTTTCGAAACTGCCATTCACGGTTTACATCCTGGAATTAAACGTTAGCGTTACGATCCAACAGCCCCGGACGTGCAAGACGCGCACATGGCAGGGGCCACAAGAATGCGGAGTAGGGATGGCAATCGCGCTGCAAGCGAAGGGGCTGACGAAGGAGTTCAAGGGCTTCGTTGCCGTGAACGACGTCGATCTTTCGATCGAGAAGGGATCGATTCACGCGCTGATCGGTCCGAACGGGGCCGGCAAGACCACGTGTTTCAACCTTCTGACCAAGTTCCTGCAGCCGACCCGCGGCACGATCACCTATGAAGGCCGCGACATCACCCGGATGAAGCCGACCGATATCGCCCGGCTCGGCATGGTGCGGTCGTTCCAGATCTCGGCGATCTTCCCCGATCTGTCGGTCCTGCAGAACGTGCGGGTGGCGTTGCAGCGCATGCGCGGCGAAAGCTACGATTTCTGGCGCTCGGACAAGAGCCTGTCGAGATTCGATGATCAGGCGCGGGGGCATCTCGACGAGGTCGGGCTGACCGCCTTCACCAACGAACGTGCCGCGGCGCTCCCCTATGGTCGCAAGCGCGCGCTGGAGCTTGCGACGACACTGGCGCTGAGCCCCGACATGCTGCTTCTGGACGAGCCGATGGCGGGCATGGGGCGCGAGGATGTCGAGCTCATCTCGCAGCTCATTCGCCGGATCGCGAAGAACCGCACTGTGCTGATGGTCGAACACAACCTTTCGGTCGTGGCAAACCTGTCGGACCGGATCACGGTGCTGGCGCGCGGCGAGATTCTGGCCGAGGGCACCTACAAGGAGATTTCCGAGGCCCCCGAAGTGGTCGAGGCATATATCGGAGCGAGCCATGAGTGACGCGGCCAATGTGCTGTTGAAGGTCAGCAATCTTCAGGGCTGGTATGGCGAGAGCCACGTTCTGCACGGGATCGATTTCGAGGTGCGAAAGGGCGAGGTCGTCACGCTGCTGGGGCGTAACGGCGCGGGCAAGACCTCGACCCTGCTGGCGATCATGGGCATCCTGCGCAAGCGGACCGGGTCGGTCACTTTCAACGACACCGAGATCATCGGGATGCAGCCGCGTCAGATCGCCCGGCTGGGCGTCGCGTTCTGCCCCGAGGAGCGGGGGATCTTCTCGTCGCTCAGCGTCGAGGAAAACCTGATGCTGCCGCCGCGAATCGCCGAGGGCGGTCTGAGCATCGAGCGCATCTACGACCTGTTCCCGAACCTTTACGAACGGCGCACCAGCAGCCAGGGGTCCAAGCTGTCGGGCGGCGAGCAGCAGATGCTGGCGATCGCCCGGATCCTGCGCACCGGTGCCAAGACGCTGCTTCTGGACGAGCCGACCGAGGGGCTGGCCCCGGTGATCGTCCAGCAGATCGGCCACACCATCGCCGCGCTCAAGGACGAGGGGTTCACCATCGTGCTGGTGGAACAGAATTTCCGCTTTGCCGCATCGGTCGCCGACCGGCATTACGTCGTGGATCAGGGCCGCGTCGTGGACATGATCCCCAACGACCAGCTCGAAGAGAACGCTGAGAAACTTCACGACTATCTGGGTGTCTGACCCGATGGGCACTCGACCAAAGGGCGCATCCGCGCCGCAATCAGGAGGAGAAAAGACATGATCAGGAAACTCGCCATCAGTGTCACGGCGCTGGCCGCGACGGCCGGCGTGCCGGCCGTGGCCCAGGGCATCGACGTCAAGCTCGGCGTTCTCAACGACCGCTCGGGGACCTATGCGGACCTGGCGGGCGAAGGCTCGGTCGTGGCCACGCGCATGGCCGTGGAAGATTTCGGCGCCGCCGACAAGGGGCTGAATGTCGAGATCGTTTCGGCCGACCACCAGAACAAGCCCGATGTCGGCAGCAACGTCGCACGCGAGTGGTTTGAGGCCGACGGTGTCGACGCCATCGTGGACGTGCCGACCTCGTCGGTGGCGCTCGCCGTGGCCGACATCACCGCCGACAATAACGGCGTGTTCCTCATCTCCGGGGCCGGCTCGACCAACCTGACGCGCGAGCAGTGCCAGCCGACCACGGTGCACTGGACCTACGACACCGCAGCGCTCGCCAATGGCACAGGCGGGGCCGTGACCAGGGCCGGCGGCGAGAAGTGGTTCTTCCTGACCGCCGACTACGCGTTCGGCCATTCGCTGGAAGAAAACACCATGGAAGTCGTCCGCGAGAATGGCGGCGAGGTCGTGGGCAGCGTGCGCCACCCCTTCCCGTCGCAGGATTTCTCGTCCTACCTGCTGCAGGCGCAAGGCTCGGGCGCTGACGTGATCGGTCTGGCCAATGCCGGCAGCGACACCGTCAACGCGATCAAGCAGGCGTCGGAGTTCGGCATCACCCAGGCGGGTCAGTCGCTGGCGGCGTTGCTGATGTTCGTCACCGACGTGCACTCATTGGGCGCCGACACGGCACAGGGTCTGCAACTGACCGAGGCCTTCTACTGGGATCAGAACGACGCGACCCGCGAATGGTCCGCGCGGTTCGAGGCCGAGATGGGTGCCAAGCCGACGATGGTCCATGTCGGGTCCTATTCCGCCACGATGGCCTATCTCGAGGCGGTCGAGGCCGTGGGCAGTGCCGAGGACGGTGCCGCCGTGGTCGCCAAGATGCGCGAACTGGAGATCGACGACCCGTTCTTCGGCAAGGTCGAGATCCGCGGCGACGGTCGTGCGATCCACGACATGTACCTCTTCGAGGTCAAGACGCCGGATCAGTCGGAAGGCGAGTGGGATCTCTACAACCAGATCGCGACGATCAGCGGCGAGGACGCGTTCCTGCCGATGCTTGAAGAGTGCGACTTTTCCAAGCAGTAAGTCCTGAAATGGACCGCTCCCCGGCCGGACCGGGGGGCGGTCGTCCCTTGACCCCACGACCAAGCCAAGGATAGCCGCAATGTTCGAGCTTCTGGGAATACCGCCGCAGGTCCTGCTGGGCCAGCTTCTGCTGGGGCTGATCAACGGGTCGTTCTATGCGGTGCTGTCTCTGGGTCTGGCCGTGATCTTCGGATTGCTCAACATCATCAACTTCGCCCATGGCGCGCTTTACATGGCGGCGGCCTTCGTGGCCTGGATGCTGCTGCACTATCTCGGCATCGGCTACTGGCCCGCGCTGATCCTCGCACCGCTGATCGTGGGTGTCTTCGGGATGGTGCTGGAACGTACGATGCTGCAGCGTCTCTATCATCTCGATCACCTTTACGGGCTGTTGCTGACCTTCGGTCTGGCGCTGATCATCCAGGGGCTGTTCCGCAATTACTACGGTGTGTCCGGGCTGCCCTACCAGATCCCCGCGGCATTGCAGGGTGGGCAGAATCTTGGTTTCATGTATCTGCCCAACTATCGGGGATGGGTCGTTGTCGCCTCCGTCCTCGTATGCTTCGGCACGTGGTTCATGATCGAGAAGACACGGCTCGGCGCCTATCTGCGCGCCGGTACGGAAAACCCGACACTGGTCGGGGCGTTCGGCGTCAACGTGCCGCTGATGATCACGCTGACCTACGGCTTCGGCGTGGCCCTGGCCGGGTTCGCCGGCGTGCTGGCCGCGCCGATCTACTCGGTCAACCCGACGATGGGCGAGCAGATGATCATCACGGTCTTCGCCGTCGTCGTGATCGGCGGCATGGGGTCGATCATGGGCGCGATCCTGACCGGCTACATGCTCGGCATCGTCGAGGGTCTGACCCGGGTGTTCTACCCTGAAGGGTCGGCCGTCGTGATCTTCGTCATCATGGCAATCGTGCTGATGATCAAACCTGAAGGACTGTTCGGGAGGCCCACCTGATGGCTATGAACGACACGACGACCGAGACCGCAGCGGTGGCGGAAACCGCCGGCATGCCGACCCTGCACAAGATCATCTTTGCCGCGCTTCTGGCGTTGCTGATCGTGCTGCCGTTCTTCGTCTATCCGGTCTTCGCGATGAAGGTGATGTGCTTTGCCCTGTTCGCGGCGGCGTTCAACCTGCTTCTGGGCTTTGGCGGACTGCTGTCGTTCGGTCATGCCGCCTATTTCGGCAGCGCGAGCTATGTCGCGGCGCATGCCGCCAAGGTCTGGGGCCTGACCCCGGAACTGTCGGTGCTGTGCGGCGCGGCGGCGGCGGGTGTGCTGGGCCTCGTCATCGGATCGCTGGCGATCCGCAGGCAGGGGATCTATTTCGCCATGGTCACGCTGGCCTTTGCGCAGATGGTCTATTTCGTCGCGCTGCAGGCGGATTTCACCGGCGGCGAGGACGGGTTGCAGAGCGTGCCGCGCGGCGACCTGTTCGGCCTGATCCCGCTGGCCGACAACATGGCGATGTACTTCTTCGTGCTGGTGGTCACCTTCGGCGGCATCCTGATGCTTTACCGGATCGTGCATTCGCCCTTCGGTCAGGTGCTCAAGGCGATCCGCGAAAACGAGCAGCGCGCCATTTCGCTGGGCTATGACGTGAACCGCTACAAGCTCATGGTGTTCACGCTGTCGGCGACGATGGCGGGTGTGGCCGGTGCCACCAAAAGCCAGGTCTTTCAGTTGGCCACGCTCACCGATGTGCACTGGTCGATGTCGGGCGAGGTCGTGCTGATGACCCTGCTGGGCGGCATGGGCACGATATTCGGACCGCTGGTCGGCGCGGGCATCATCGTGACGATGCAGAACTATCTCGCGACCTTCGGCGCCTGGGTCACGATCATCCAAGGCGTGATCTTCGTCATCGGTGTGCTGATGTTCCGCGAGGGGATCATCGGGGTTCTGTCACGCTGGCTGAAACGGCCGCTTTGAGGCGCGGGCACCGGTCCACGGATCCCGCATCTCCGAAAGGTGCCGGCCGGTTTCGGCAATGAGACCGGCCAGCCGGTCTCGACGCCCGCGCGCGGCATGGCGACAGGGGGGCCGGTCCTGATGAAGACGCGGGACCCGCGCTTCGTCCGCCCAAATGCCGAAAGCCCGACGACATCCACCCCGTGATCGGAAAAATGGTGCCCCAAGACGGACTTGAACCGCCGACCTACTATTTACGAAACAGTTGCTCTACCGACTGAGCTATTGGGGCATGCCGCGCCGTGTAAACATTCGGCGGGAGAGCCGCAAGTGGGGATGGCCCCGCGGGTGCCGACTTTTTGGCATGCGGGCGCTGTGCCCGTGTGTCCAGCCCCGCCGGGGTGATCTTGCGCCGAAACCTCGGGCGGCGCATCACAAGGTGGCAGGGCATGTGTCACCGTCTGTGCCACGAGGATTTGCACCTGCCACCTGTTCCGGGCGTCAAGCCGCCCTTGTCCGTCGCTGCAGGGTCTGTGCACATCGCAGACATGGTGGGCTGGCTGGCACCGCCGGCGCGCATGCTGTGGTCACCTTCACGGCAAACCGGCGATTACCTGCCCAAGGTTGTGGTTAATTTGATACATGTTAAGGTTGTTTTCTGCAAGGGGCCGGGTGTGGGCTACCGCGTCGGGGGGGGATACCTAGGATCGCCGGGCATTCCCGGAGAATGCGTGACCTAGAAATGGAGAAGACCTCATGAAACGTTCTTTTGTCGGCCTTGTGACCATTGCGATGACCATGACACCGCTCGGCGCGGCGGCCCAAAGCAGCCGTGCTGCGCCGGACACACCTGCCACGGACATTCACGGCGCGCCCGGAAACACCCCTGGCTTCGGTGGAAGTTCGGCCAACCCCGCCGGCACGGGCACGGGAAAAAACGGTGGTGCGGGCATTCATAACATCGGTGCCGCGCCCGGTCAGGGTGGCGCAAAACAGGGCGGCGGCAGCCGGGGCGGCCCCTCCAACGACATGCATGGCGGCCTCGACGATACGACTGGCCGTTGGTAACGCCGCACAGAATGGTTTGAAAAGCGCGCTTCGCCTTTTGGCGGGGCGCGCAGGTTCACGGGCCGTCGGGCCGGCCTTCGTACTGGCCTTCGTACTGGCCTTCGGGCCGGCGGGCGTCTTCGGGACACGCCACGACAGAAGCCCGAAGGTCTTCATGTCGGCGGTCGCCTTCGCCGCAACCGTCATGTTAACGCTCTGAAAATCAATGGATCCGTAGCCTGGACGATATCCCTGCACATGGGGATCGCACCCGGTGGCAGGGTTTCTTGGCGTCCCTGTCCACCGTCATGTCTTCCGAGCCATGTTGCGCAAGTGCCACTGTCCTGGGGGCCGCGGCGTTGCCCTCCGGATACCTGACAAAAACACTTTACAAACGACGGCACCGTATCTAGGCGTGACCACAGGCCCGGCTGACGATGCGGGGGACCCAAAATCATCAAAAATTCGAGACACGAGGGTTGTCATGGGCTTCAAACCGCCTCTGACGGTCGCCGCGTTCCTTTTGGGCACCGCCGCGACCGTAGCATACACCCCCGCCGCCGCACAGGACGCCCCCGTCCTGACGCTGCCGGGGATCCAGATCATCGGCTCGCGCGAGAACGAACGCGCGCTGGTCGGGTCGGGGACGTATCTGGACACAAGCGATATCCGCGACCAGAATTACGACGATATCAACCGTGTCCTGCGCAAGGCGCCGGGGGTCTATATCCGCGAGGAAGACGGCTTTGGCATCTTCCCCAACATCTCGCTGCGCGGCGTCGATCACGGGCGCAGCGCAAAGGTGATGCTGCTGGAAGACGGCATTCCGATGGCCCCGGCGCCTATGCCTCGCCGGCGGCCTACTATTCGCCGACCGCGGGGCGCATGTCGGGCATCGAGGTGCTCAAGGGCTCGTCGCAGGTGCGCTTCGGCCCGCATGTCACCGGCGGCGTGGTCAACTACCTGTCCACACCCATCCCGCAGGAGCGCGAGACCTACACCAGGCTGACCTTCGGCACCGACAACGATCTGCGCGTGCACGCCTATACCGGCGACACGATCGAGACCGAGGCAGGCCGCTTCGGCTATCTGCTGGAGGGTTATGCCCGCGAGAACGACGGCTTCAAGACCATCGACCCGGCCGCCGGCTTTCCGGGGTCGAACGACACCGGGTTGAGCAATCGCGACTATAACGTGAAGCTGTCCTACGAGCCGAATGGCGAACGCTATCAGCGGTTCGAGTTCAGCCTCGGGCGCACCGATCTGGACGCGGACGAGAGCTATGTCGGTCTGACGGAGGCGGATTTCGCCGACGACCCGTTCCGGCGCTATGCCGGCACGAGGTTCGACAACATCGAGACCGAGCAGACCCGCGTCGCGCTGCGCCATTACATCGATCTGACGCCGCGCACGAACCTGTCGACCGTCGCCTATTACAACGAATTCGCGCGCAACTGGTTCAAGCTGCACCGCGTGCGGGAAAATGGCGGATCGAACACCAACCCGGCCAATGCCATTGCCGAGGGCGGCGCGATCCTCGATGTGATCAAGGGGACCGGGCCGGGCGTTCTGCGCGTGCGCAACAACGCGCGGGACTACTACAGCACCGGCATCAAGAGCACGCTCAACACCCGGTTCGACACCGCTGGCGTGGGCCATGACCTGACGGCGTCGTTCCGCATCCACCGCGACCAGATCGACCGCTTCCAGCAGGAGGAAGAATTCCAACAGGATGCGAATGGGGCCATCATCGGCCGCACCTTGCTTGCGGACGGCGCGGCAGGCGACCGCATTCAGGAGGCGACCGCCTATTCGATCAGCATCGATGACCGCATGGATTTCGGCCGCCTGACGCTCGCGCCCGGCGTGCGGTATGAATATGTCGATCTGGAATATGAGCAGGACCAGCGCCGCGCTGATAACGGGGGCTCTCCGGCACGCGAAAGCGGCTCCATCGACCTCTGGGGTGGCGGCATCGGCGCGCTCTGGGAGCAGAACGCGAACCTGTCCTTCAACGGCGGGGTGTTCTTCGGCTATTCGCCACCCGGACCCCGCGCCATCCTGCGGGGCGGGCTGAGCGAGGAGCGCAGCGTCGCCTATGAGCTTGGCACCAGCTATGTCAGCACGTCCGGCGCGTTCGAGGCCAAGGCGACACTGTTCCGCACGGATTTCGACGATCTCGTGGTGGTCGACAATGCCGGGGCCTCTGCCGGGGGCAGCGGCGAGACGACCTCGGTCGGCGAGGTGCGCACGCAAGGTGTCGAACTGGGTATCACCTACGATCCAGCCATCGACATGGGGCTGAGCTACGGCCTGCCGATGTTTCTGGCGGCCACCTATACCGATGCGACGATCCAGAACGCCTCGACCTCGGGCGACGCCGAATCGATCTTCTCGGGTGGCGCGGACGGCAATGACGTGCCCTACATTCCCGATGTCCAGATCACCTTCGGTGCCGGATACGAGGGGCGCCAATGGGGCGTGAACGCGGTCGCGACCTATGTCGACAGCAGCTTCGGCAGTGCCAGCAACACCAGCCGACAGATCGACCCGAATGGCAACCCTGACGCGCGGTACGGCAAGATCGACAGCTTCTTCACCGTCGATTTCAGCGGCTATTACGAGCTGCGCGAGGGCGTGAAGATCGTGGGCGGCGTGCAGAACGCGTTCGACGAGGAGTACCTGTCCTCGCGCCTGCCGCTCGGGCCGCGCCCGGGCAAGCCGCGCACGTTCTATGCCGGGCTCGAGGCAAAGTTCTGATCCCGCGACGCTGACCAACCGGCCCCGGCGCATCGTGTTCCTTGCGCCGGGGCGTGCTACATTATAACAACTCGACATGCTCCAGACAGGACACGGAAAAAGATGTTGATGACCGGCCTTTCACCCCTGCACACCCGGACAAGGCGCATCCTTGCCATCGTGGCGACGGTCGGGGCGGCGTTCTGCGCTCCGGCGGCCGCCCAGGACGACGACAGCCCCACGCTCGGCGTCGAGCTGAACAAGCTCGAACAGACGGGCGCGGCGTGCCGCAGCTACATGGTGCTGTCGAACCGCACCGATGCGACGCTCGATCAGCTTTCGCTCGATCTGGTGGTGTTCGACACGGATGGCGTGATCGATCGCCGCCTCGCCGTGGAACTTGGCCCCGTGCAGGCCGGGCGCACGCGGGTCAAGGTGTTCGACATGGCGGATCTCGACTGCGATCGCGTGGCGCGTGTCCTTCTCAATGACGTGCTGACCTGCCGCCCCGACCGCATGGGCGATGCCACGACATGCGACGCAGCACTTCGCGTCTCGGGGCGCGGCGATGTCGACTTCATCCGCTGAGGAAAGGCCGATCTGATGAATCCTGACATTTCACACGACGCGCCAACGGTCACCTCGGGCGGATGGGCCGGGCCGAATCCGGCGACCGCCGTGCCACCCCCCGGGGCCCCGGCGCAGGCCGGCTCCGAGGATGCGATGACGCAAGGTCTGGCCGCGCTCGAGCGCGCGCAGGACACGCTGTCGGCGGGCGGACCGGTGGCCTGGCTGCTGGTGGGGCTGTCGGTGATCTCTCTGGCCCTGATCCTCGGCAAGATCTGGCATCTGGCCCGCGCCCGGCCCGCGCCCTGCGCGCGGCTGCGCGAGGCGCTGTCGCAATGGCGCGGCGGGGCGCGCGACGCCGCGCTCGAGACCATCGCGACGGGCCGGTCGCTGCCCGCCCGCGCCGCGCATGGCGCGATGGCCGATCTTGCCGCCGGGGTGCCGGAGGCGCGCGCCCGCGAAGAGGCGTGGCGCGTGGCCGGCGATGCGCTGGACGGCTTGCGCGGCTGGATGCGCCCGCTTGAGGTGATCGCGTCGACCGCGCCGCTTCTGGGCCTCTTCGGCACTGTTCTGGGGATGATCGCCGCCTTCGCGCAGCTCGAGGCGGCGGGCAGCCGCGTCGATCCGGCGATCCTGTCGGGTGGCATCTGGGAGGCGCTTCTGACCACCGCGCTCGGCCTTGCGGTGGCGATCCCGACGCTGGCGGCGGTCAACTGGATCGACCGCCGGATCGAGCGCAGCGCGCAAGCCACCGAGTCGGCGCTGTCGGCGATCTTCGCCGCGGCCCCGCCCCTCCGCGCCGCCGTCACGACCGAGGCCTGGCATGACGCGGCTGAGTGACGGCGCGCGACCGCCCCTGCGGATCAGCCTGACACCGCTGATCGACGTGGTGTTCATCCTGCTGGTGTTCTTCATGCTGGCCTCGAACTTTCACGACTGGCGCGCGATCCCGCTGCAAGCCTCGGGCAGCGGGGCAGGGGCCGGGATGCGCGGCGCGTTGCTGGTCGAGGTGACGGCGCAAGGACCGCGGCTGGCAGGTGAGGCGTTGGCGATGCCGGCGCTGATCGACCGGCTGGACGCGCGGCGCGAGGGTGACCCGGACGCGGCGCTGCTGATCGTGGCGCGCGATGGTGTGAAAACGGGTGCCCTCGTCCGCGTGCTCGACGGGCTGGAGGCCGCGGGCCTGCGCGACGTGACGCTTGTGGGGGCGGGATCGTGAGGGCGCGCGCCGGACAGACGACGCGGCGGCTGACCCGCGCGCGCCTGCCCGAGGACACCGATGCGCGCATCCTGCCGCTGATCAATATCGTCTTTCTGCTGCTGGTGTTCTTCATGGTCGCCGGCCGGCTGAGCAGCAGCGACCCGTTCGAGGTCACCCCGCCCGACTCCGCCAATGCCGGCGCGGCGCGGCTTGACGGGGCCGAGATCCTGCTGGGGCCGACCGGGGATCTGGCGCTCGACGGGCGACGGATCGATCGCGCCACGCTGCTTGCCCGGCTGGACCGTCGCCTGCAGGACGCACCCGACCTGCCGCTGCGCCTGCGCGCCGATCAGGGCGGCGAGGCGCGCGGTCTTGTCGCGCTTTTGCAGGACCTGCGCAGCCTTGGTGCGCAAGAGGTCACGCTCATCACCCTGCCGGAGGGCCGATGAGCGTTGCACTGGCTGACCGTGACGGCATCATGCAAGCGGCCCTGCCGCGCGGCGCGGGGGCGCTCGTGCTCGTCTTGGCGGTCGTGCTGCATCTCGCGGGCGGGGCGACGGTCTATTGGGCGGCACAGACCGATGGCACCGAGGCCGAGGGGCAGGGCGGCCTGACCGTGGGTCTCGGACCGTCGGGCGCGGCGCCCGGCATGCTCGATGCGGTCGCGGCAGATCCCGTCGAGACCGCGACGCCCGAGGTGACGCGCCCCGCAGAGACCGACGCCGCGACCGGGGACGTCGCGCCCCCGCCCGCGCAAGAGGTGCCGTCAGAGACGGTGCCCGAGGCAGAGGCCCCGGCGGCATCGGTGCCGGCATCGACACCGGCCATCCCGCCGCAGCCCGCCCCGGTCGACAGCCCGGGTCTTGCCGAAAGCGTGGATCCGGTCGTTGCACCTTCCGTGCCGCCGACGGTGACGGGCGAGACGACCGCGCAACCCGAAGCCTCCGCCGACACCGTGCCCGATCGTGCCGCCGAGGCCGCAATGCCCGACACCGTCACCGCGACCGCGCCGCAGGAGGGGCTGGGCGTGTCCCGACGCCCGGTCACCCGACCGCAATCGGTTGAAGAGGCCGCGCGCCAGCAGCGCCGCGCCGCCCAGGCCGACCGCGACACCGAAGAGCCTGCGCCGGAGCGGAGCGCGCCCGCCGGTCAGCAGGGCCAGAGCGGTCCATCGCAAGGCGGCACGCGCGGCAGCGGCGATGGCACGCAAGGTGGTGGAAATCCCGGCGCGCGCGCCGATTTCGCCGCGATTGTCGCGGCGCGTCTGGCACGGGCCAAGCAATATCCGCGCAGCGCACAGCGCGCCCGGATCGAGGGCACCGGCACGATCTGGTTTCGGATGAATGCCGCCGGGCAGGTCACCGCCGCGCGTCTGACGCGCGGCACCGGACATGCGGAGCTGGACCGCGCGATCATGGACACCCTGCGCCGCGCCCGCCTGCCGGCCATTCCCGACAGCGTGGGCCGCGCGCAGATGGAATTCTCGGTGCCGATGTCATTCACCCTGCGATGACCGGCGCGGCGATTCTGCCGTTTGTGAAAAACCGTACGCGATTCCGTACAGGCCCGGCGCGCGGACACGGGACCGGGGGCCGGTTGGGGCCGATTTGGGCTGTCTTGGGGGTGTATCCGCGGTTACCCACAAGATATTGTCGTCATCCCCAACAATTCGCTTTACAGATCGGGGGAATGCCCGCACCATATATGGTATGGGTGAGGGGACTGGCCCCCGCCCGTAGAGCAGGCACCTAGCGCTTGGGGTGCGACGCCATCCCGCGCGCTACAGCAAATGAGGCGGCGCCATGGCACTTTCCGAGCATCTCTTTCAGGACGACATCCACCCCATTGATATCGTTGAACATATCGCCGAGCATCACGACTGGGACTTCGACCGGATCGGTGACGACCAGATCGCCATGGCGGTCGAGGGCCAGTGGCGCACCTATTCCATCACCCTCGCCTGGTCGGGGCATGACGAAACGCTGCGGCTGGTTTGCACCTACGAGATGGAGCCGCCTCAGGACAGGCTGCCGGCGCTTTTCGAGACTCTCAATGAAATCAACGACAAGTGCTGGTCGGGATCGTTCACCTGGTGGGCCGAGCATAAGCTGATGGTCTATCGCTACGGCCTCGTCATGGCCGGCGCGCAGGCCCCCAGCCCCGAACAGATCGACACGCTGCTGAGCGCCGCGGTGCAGAATGCCGAGCGTTATTACCCGGCGCTGCAACTGGCCATCTGGGGCGACCAGACCCCGCAACAGGCCATGCAGGTCGCCATTGCAGAGGCCTACGGTCGCGCGTAACACTACCCCCGCACGTGATTTTTCAAACTGCGGGGGACCTTCATGAGCATGCAGCAGATCGCCGAAAAAGGCCTTGTTTTACTTGGCTGTGGCAAGATGGGCAGCGCCATGTTGCAAGGCTGGCTGTCGGACGGATTGCCGCCCGGCTCGGTCTGGGTGATCGACCCCGACCCGTCAGGCTGGCTGCGGGGTACCGGCGTGCAGATCAACGCGGGTGTGCCCGCCGAGCCGGCCATCGTGCTGGTCGCCGTCAAGCCGCAGATGATGGGCGATGCCCTGCCGGTGCTGCGCGACAAGGGGGATGGTGCCACGCTGTTCGTGTCGGTCGCGGCGGGCACGCCGATTACCCTGTTCGAACAGGCGCTTGGTTTGAGGACGCCACTTGTGCGGGCAATGCCCAACACCCCCGCCGCGGTCGGGCGCGGCATCACCGCGATCATCGGCAACGCCCATGCCAGTGCCGTGCAGCTCGATCAGGCCGAGATGCTGCTGCGCGCCGTCGGGCAGGTCGTCCGGCTGGACTCCGAGGATCAGATGGATGCGGTCACCGGCGTGTCGGGATCGGGTCCGGCCTATGTGTTTCACATGATCGAATGCATGGCGAAGGCCGGCGAGGCGCAGGGGCTGGCGCCGGATCTGGCGATGCAACTGGCGCAGGCGACGGTGGCGGGGGCGGGGGCGCTGGCCGAGGCCGCAGACGAGACACCCGCGCAATTGCGCCAGAACGTGACCAGCCCCAATGGGACCACGCAGGCGGGGCTGGAGGTGCTGATGGACGCGGCGAATGGCCTGCCGCCGCTCATGGCGCGGACGGTGGCCGCCGCCGCGGACCGCTCGCGGGAGTTGCGCGATGGCTGAGATCACCTTCGACGATTTCCTCGAGGTCGATATCCGCGTCGGGCGGATCACCGAGGCGGAACCCTTTCCCGAGGCCCGCAAGCCCGCGATCAAGCTGCGGGTGGATTTCGGGCCCGAGCTGGGCGTCAAGCGGTCCAGCGCGCAGATCACCGCGCATTACACCCCCGAGGCGCTGATCGGCCGTCAGGTGATGGCGGTGGTCAACTTTCCGCCCCGGCAGATCGGCACGTTCCTGTCGGAGGTGCTGGTGCTGGGGGTGAGCGATAGCGGGGGCGATATCGTTCTGATCGGCCCCGATCTGGACGTCCCCTTGGGAGAGCGATTGCATTGAAACGGATCCTGATAACACGTCCCATGCCGGACGCCGTGACGGGCGCGGCGCGCGCGCATTTCGATGTCGAGATGCGCGACGAGACCACGCCCATGAAGCTTGGCCAGATGCGCGGCGCGCTCGCGCTTTATGACGGGATCCTGCCGACGCTTGGGGACCTGTTCTCGGCCGAGGTGTTCGACGAGGCCCAAAGCTGTCGCTGCAAGATCCTTGCCAATTTCGGGGTGGGATACAACCATATCGATGTCGAGGCCGCGCGGGGCGTCGGCGTCGCCGTGACCAACACGCCCGGCGCGGTGACCGATGCCACCGCCGATATCGCGATGACGCTGATCCTGATGAGCGCGCGCCGCGCCGGCGAGGGCGAGCGCATGGTGCGGGCGGGGCAGTGGCCCGGCTGGAACCCGACGCAGATGCTGGGGCTGCATGTCACCGGCAAGACCGTCGGGATCATCGGCATGGGCCGGATCGGCGAGGCCATCGCCCGGCGCTGCCATTTCGGGTTCGGCATGCGGGTCGTGTTTCACAACCGCTCGCCCAAATCCGTCGACTTCGACGCAGAGCAGATCGACCGGATCGCGGATGTGGCAGGGGCCGCGGATTTCGTCGTGGCCGCTGTGCCCGGTGGCGCCGCGACCCGGCATCTGATCGATGCAGAGATCCTTTCGGCGATGAAACCGACGGCGCATCTGGTCAACATCTCGCGCGGGGACGTGGTGGACGAGGCGGCGCTGATCACGGCGCTGCAGGCGCGGCGTATCGCGGGCGCGGGGCTCGACGTCTATGAGCATGAGCCGCAGGTCCCGGACGCGCTGAAAGCGATGGAGAATGTGGTGCTGCTGCCGCATCTGGGCACCGCCGCCCTTGAAGTGCGCGAGGCGATGGGGCTCCGGGCGGTGGAAAACCTGCGCGCCTTTTTCGCCGGGGAGTCCCCGCCCGATCAGGTGAACTGACCGGCGAGGCCGGGTTTTTGGGTATTTTTGCCAAGAAGAAAGCCGGGATGAACGGAATTCAGCCTGTGCCGCTTGACGCCATGCCGGGCGGGCGATTGGCTGGTGCGACAGGTGAGGAGAGCAGAGATGGGTCAGCCCGCGATAACCGGATCGGGTGTCTACACGCCCCCCGAGGTCATCAGCAACGAGGAACTGGTCGAGGCGTTCAACGCCTATGCGGCGCGTTTCAATGCGCGTCACGCCGAGGACATCGCGGCCGGACGGATGGCGGCCAAGGCCCCATCCTCGCCCGAATTCATCTTCAACGCGTCGGGGATCGAGCGGCGCCATGTCATGGAAAAGCGCGGCATTCTGGACCCCGAGGTGATGTATCCGCGGCTTAGGGCGCGCGGCAATGACGAGCCGGGGATCATGGCGGAAATGGCGCTGGATGCCTGTGGCAAGGCGTTGGATCAGGCGGGGCGGCAGGCCTCGGAGATCGATCTGGTCATCTGTGCCGCGTCCAATCACGAACGGCCCTATCCGGCAATCGCGATCGAGATCCAGTCATACCTCGGGGCTGGCGGGTTCGCGTTCGACATGAATGTCGCCTGTTCCTCGGCGACGTTCGGGATTCAGGCGGCGGCGGACATGATCCGGTCGGGCAGCGCGCGCCGGGCGCTGGTGGTCAGCCCCGAGATATGTTCGGGGCATCTCGAATGGCGCGACCGTGACTGTCATTTCATCTTCGGGGATGTGTGTACCGCGGTGGTGATCGAGCCGGCCGAAGAGGCGAGGGGCGCGCATTTCCTCATCAAATCAACGCGCTGTGCGACGAAGTTCTCCAACAACATTCGCAACAATAACGGCTTTCTGCGCCGTAGCCGGCCCGATGGCATGGCCGACCGGCGCGACATGCAATTCGTTCAGGACGGGCGCCGCGTGTTCAAGGAGGTGCTGCCGCTGGTCTCGGCGCATATGCTCGGACATCTGGAAGAGGAGGGCGTTCCGGCCGACAGCTTGCGCCGCCTCTGGCTGCACCAGGCGAACAAGGCGATGAACGATTTCATCGGGCGCAAGGTCATGGGTCGCGTGCCGGATCGGGCCGAGCAGCCCAATATCCTGCAGGACTATGCCAACACGTCATCGGCCGGATCGATCATCGCCTTCGCGCAGTATTCGGACGATCTGATACCGGGCGACCGGGGCATGATCTGCTCTTTCGGGGCGGGCTATTCGGTCGGGTCGGTTCTGGTCGAGCGGGCGTGACGCCTCTGAAGACCGCGATCAGAGCGCCTTGCGCGCCGACAGGGCCGCGCTGATGGTGCCGTCGTCGAGATAGTCGAGCTCTCCGCCGATCGGCACACCCTGCGCCAGTGAGGTGAGCCGGACGCGCCCGTCAAGCTGATCGGCGATGTAATGCGCCGTCGTCTGGCCATCCACCGTGGCGTTGAGCGCGAGGATCACCTCGGTCACGTTTTCGGAGTCCACGCGGCCCACGAGGTCCGGGATGCGCAACGCCTCGGGCCCGATCTGGTCTAGCGCCGAGAGCGTGCCGCCCAGCACGTGATAGCGCCCCTTGAAGGCGCGCCCGCGTTCCATCGCCCAGAGATCGGCGACATCCTCGACCACGCAGATCTCGCCGGTGGCGCGTTTCGGGTTGGCACAGATATCGCAGATCTCGGCGGTGCCGATATTGCCGCAGATCGTGCATTCACGGGCGGTTTCGGCGACCTGGCGCATCATATCGGCCAGAGGCGCGAGCAGGATCGCGCGCTTGCGGATCATGTGCAGCACGGCGCGCCTGGCCGAGCGCGGGCCGAGCCCCGGCAGGCGCGCCATCATGTCGATCAGGGCGTCGATATCACGGGTGCTGTTCAACGGGTCCGTCCGGTCCGGTGGCGGCGCAAGGACGCCTTCGGCGAGAGTATTTGGAGCAAGATGAAACAGGGTTCAGAAGGGTAGCTTCATGTCCTTGGGCAGGCCCATGGCCTCTGTCAGCTTGCCCATTTCCTCCTGCGCGCGCTCGGAAGCCTTGGCCTGGGCATCCTTGATCGCGGCGAGGATCAGATCCTCGGCGACCTCCTTGTCCTCGGCGTTGAAGATCGAGGGGTCGATATCGATCCCCTTGAGTTCGCCCTTGGCGCTGCAGGTGGCCGTCACGAGGCCCGCGCCGCTGTGGCCCTTGACCATCATGGTCTGCAGCTCCTCCTGAAGATCGGCCATCTTCTGCTGCATTTCCTGCGCGGATTTCATCATCTTGGCCATGTCGCCCATCTGGCCCAAACCCTTGAACATCGTGATATCTCCTCTGGATCGAGGCCCGTGTCAGCGCGGGCCGGAAAACCTTGTGTCGCGTTTAAGCATATCGGTACGGGAAAGGCGACAGGCAAGCGCCGTGATCAGTCGTCCTCGAACGGGTCCCATTCCTCCTCGACTTCCGGAAGGGCGTCGGTCTCGGCGGTGTTGGTGATGTCCTGCGCGGTCTTGATTTCGGTGATGCGGGCATTGGGAAACGCCGCGAAGACGGCCTCGACCAGCGGATGCGCCCGCGCCTCGGTTTCCAGCGCATCGGCCTCTGACGAGCGCGCCTCGCGCAGGGTCGGTGCCGTGGACGAATTCACCACCGTCACGGTCCAGCGATTGCCGGTCCAGCGTTGCAGCGCGCTGCCGAGACGCTGCGCGAGATCCGAGGGCGCGTCTTGCGTGGGCGTGAATTCGATCCGCCCCGGCCGGTAGGCGGCAAGGCGCACTCCGCCCTCGACCTCGATCAGCAGCTTGGCGTCGCGATTGGCGCGGATCAAATCGAGCACATGGTCGAAGGTCGGATAGCGCGCGAGGGCCTCTTCGGGGTCCTGGGCGAGTGCCGTGACCTGCCCGGCGCTGCCCGCACTTGGCCCGGACGGGCCGGCATGCGTGGGCCTGGGCGCAGCACTGCCCTGGGCGGAGGTGCCCTGAGGTTGCGCGCCCGCCTGTCGCGTGCCGCCGCCAGGACCGGGGCCGGGGGGCGGGGCGTCCTGCAACCGGCGCACGAGATCCTCGGGGGTGGGCAGGTCCGCGACATGCGTGAGGCGGATGATCGCCATTTCGGCGGCCATCATCGAATTCGGCGCCTCGGCCACTTCATCCAGCGATTTCAAAAGCATCTGCCACATGCGGGTCAGCACGCGCATCGGCAACGCCTCGGCCATGGCCAGCCCGCGGGCACGTTCATCGGGGCCGATCGTGGGATCGTCGGCCGCGTCGGGCGTGATCTTGACCACCGAGATCCAGTGGGTGATTTCCGACAGGTCGCGCAGCACCGCCAGCGGATCCGCGCCTTCGGCATATTGCGCGCCAAGCTCGGACAGGGCACCCGCGGCGTCGCCTTTCATGATCATGTCGAAGAGATCCAGCACCCGGCCGCGATCCGCCAGCCCCAGCATGGCGCGCACGGCTTCCGCCGTCGTCTCGCCCGCACCGTGGCTGATCGCCTGATCGAGAAGCGAGGTCGCGTCGCGGGCCGAGCCTTCGGCGGCGCGGGTGATCAGGCTGAGCGCGTCATCGCTGATCTCGGCGCCCTCGCGGTCGGCGATGCGGCGCAGCAGGTCGATCATCATCTCGGGCTCTATCCGCCGCAGATCGAATCGCTGGCAGCGCGACAGCACCGTCACCGGAACCTTGCGGATCTCGGTCGTGGCGAAGATGAATTTCACATGCGCCGGCGGCTCTTCCAAAGTCTTCAGAAGCGCGTTGAACGCGCCCGTCGACAGCATGTGCACCTCGTCGATGATGTAGACCTTGTAGCGCGCCGAGGCGGCCCTGTAATGCACCGAGTCGATGATCTCGCGGATGTTGCCGACCCCGGTATTGGAGGCCGCATCCATCTCCATCACGTCGACATGGCGGCCTTCCATGATCGCCGTGCAATGCTCGCACACGCCGCAGGGATCGGTGGTCGGCCCGCCCGTGCCGTCCGTTCCGATGCAGTTCATGCCCTTGGCGATGATGCGGGCCGTGGTGGTCTTGCCGGTGCCACGAATGCCAGTCATTATAAAGGCTTGCGCGATCCTGTCCGCCCGGAACGCGTTCTTGAGGGTGCGCACCATGGCGTCCTGGCCGACAAGATCGGCGAAGGTTTCGGGCCGGTATTTCCGGGCCAGAACCCGGTAGCCGGACGGGTCGGTGTCGGACATGCGAGGGGCCTTTCGGATTCGAGACTGTGAAGAAACCTAAAGCGGGGCGTGCGGGGCGTCCAGCTTGCTTTTTTCCTGTGTTTTGGCAATGCTGGCAAGGTTTGATTGGGGAGTGTGTTGGAGGCGATGACGGGGTTCGTGATCCACGCGCTTCATGTGGGCGGCGGGACGCTGGCGCTTGCGCCTTTGCCGGGGGCGAGCGGCGAGTATGCCGCCGACATGGCGCATCTGCGCGACTGGAAACCGGCCTTCGTGATCACGCTGGTCACGCCCGAAGAGATCGCCGAATGCGAGGCCTTCACCCTTGGGGCCGATCTGCAGGAGGCGGGCACGCGCTGGATTTCCTATCCGGTTCAGGACTTTGGCACGCCCGGCCCGGATCAGTGCGCCGCGTGGCGCGACGCCAGCGGGATGATGCGTGCCGCGCTCAAGGGCGGTGGCCGGGTGATGGTGCATTGCAAGGGCGGGCGCGGTCGGTCGGGCATGGCCGCCCTGCGCCTGATGGTGGAGGCCGGCGAG
>Ga0307930_1000681_pt1 | contig 27172 bp, 29 predicted proteins | sample OrgLakmetageno46_FD_203161 | JGI IMG/M metagenome (GOLD analysis project Ga0307930, IMG submission 203161) | Saline water microbial communities from Organic Lake, Antarctica - #46 | ecosystem: Environmental > Aquatic > Non-marine Saline and Alkaline > Saline | place: Antarctica: Organic Lake...
TCTGTTGATTTCACTGCTACTCTGCACCAAGATTCTTATACTTTTACCTTTTCCTTATTCTCTCCAGGCTGTCACCAGCGCTGAGCTCTTCGGTTACTACGCCCACAACAGCCGCGAAGACTCATCAACGACTGACTGGCGGGAAGGCTGCCTCACCTGGGTGGCCCGAGGCATGTGCGAGAATAGACCTCCCCTGTATGGAGCCCACCAAACGGCGCAATGGCTCGTCTTGGACGGTGCGCTCGACTCGACGTGGGCGGAAAGCCTCAACACCTGTCTAGACGATGACGTACGAAGCTTGACGTTAACTAGTGGGGAGCGGTTGCGGTTTCATGACTCGTTGAAACTAGTGTTTGAGGTCGATTCAGTGGCACATGCGACGCCAGCCACCATGAGTCGATGTGGGGTGCTGCATTTGGATGCGTTAGTGGTGGGCTTTGAGCCGTTGGTAGCGAAATGGTTGAAACACCAGGGCGAAGAACAAGAGGAAGTGGATGCAGGCGATCACGATGAAGATGATGAAGGGGGTGGAGGCGGTGCGACGATGAAAAGCATCCTCAAGGACCTATTCGCCCATCATTTGCCTACAGCCCTCCTAGCTCTCGACACTGCACAAGCTTCCTTCCTGGTAAATTGAGGGGGCTTAGATTCGCAAATATCATAATTTACCTATTTTCTATCGTAATGTTTCTTTTTGTTTTCGATTTTCGTCGTGAAATGTTTTGTTTTAAATTATCATCAGTAAGTATACATATCCTAGGAATCGTCTCACTTTGCCACACTTGTTTTCGTGTCTTTCCTTCTTTAAACCTCTTGTGACATGGGATTGAGCAGGTGCCCATTGAGCCTATATTCATGGTGTCTTCCCTCCTTCGTATTTTGGGCGGGTACTTGAAGCGCTTGCCGAAAGCCCAGAAGGAGTCCAAAGCTCACTTAGAGCCCTTGTTCCTGCATGCTGCGGTTTGGGCATTCGGCGGTGCTGTTGCTTGCGATGCTACTTCTAGCATGCACAGTGGGGAAGAAGGAGACGGGAACCTGAATGCCCGAGACGCGTTTGATGTGATCTGGCGACAGTGTTTCAAAGAGCACGGCAACGTGGAGTGGCCTCGAGATGGAGTGGTGTGGGATTACTTCGCAGCGCCACTCCCACCGCAAGAAGAACACGCTGGGAAAGGTGGAGACAAGACGCCCCTATCGCCGACTTCTTCATTAGCTTCGCACCACCACAAGAAGCAGCACCACAGTCACCATGGAGTGAAGAAGTTGCCACCTCAGTCCCCTGGACATGGATGGGTGCATTGGTCGACCGTTATGCCCTCTTATGTGCCCTCGGGCGAACTTTACTTCAGCGCTCTTCGCGTTCCCACCATCGACGGCACTCGCATTGGCCACCTTTTGGCGCTGCTAGAGGCCGAAAGCTGCCCCGTGCTTCTCGTCGGAGGTACAGGGGTGGGGAAGACGGCGATGGTTCGAGACTGGCTGCGAGAAGAAGAGGATCGCCGCGGGATCAAGGGCACCAACGTCTCGATCAACTACTACACCGACTCTAAGCGCCTGCAAGATCAGCTTGAAGTGCCGCTGGAGAGGCGCGGGGGGCAGGTAGGCTATTGGTGTTGTTTGTTCGTGTAGATGATTAGAGATGTGTTAATATCATTGGGGTGTTCGTGCGTTAATAATTTTTTCCCATGTATGTGACCTACCTTCGTGCCCTTTTTATAGGTGTTTGGGCCCTCGGGCAAAGGGTTGTACGGTAAATTGGTGTATTTCATTGACGATTTGAACATGAGCGAAGAGTCCGAGTACAAGGTGCAGCCGCCTGTGGAGTTGTTGAGGCAGTGGGCAGATTATGGGTGGTGGGCTGACCGCGAGGACTTAACGCAAAAGAAAGTAATCGTTGACGTGCGTCTGGTCGCGGCCATGAATCATAAGGTGGCCTTCTATACCATGAGATTGATAAATTATCCGTGGGCTAGCTACGACCTCTTTTTGAGAGCATTTCTGTACTTAGAATGTCACATCACGTGGCCCTTGTGATATTCTCCTATGATATAGGCGGGTTCCTTCTTCGTGTCAAGCCGATTGCTGCGTCACATGACGGTGCTAGGAGTGCAGACCCCCTCCGAGGGCGATTTGACGCGCGTTTACACCTCAATCTTAGACCACCACCTCCTCCCCTTTCAGGATGACGTCAGAAGTGCATCTCATGCCCTGGTAAGAAGTGAATCGCATGCACTCGTTTTGGGGCCTTTCCTTTGGCGTTCTTCTTGGAGTGTGAGAGTAGCTGTGTAGTCTGTATTGGTGCTTTCGGCACTTGCTGTCGTTTACATGTGCATTCTATTCTACCAGGTGGAGGCTACCCTAATGTTGTACAACGAAGTGGCTATTCGATTCAAACCTTCGGCTCCCAAGTTTTTCTACCAGACTACGCCTCGAGACCTTGCCTCCATCATGCAAGGACTGTGCCTTTCCAGCCCCCTGTACTGCCGCAGCGCCCTCAGCCTCTGCCGCCTGTGGTTTCATGAGGTACCTTGTACTGGTGGTGAAGTTTCGTGAGCTACTCTTAGCATCAATTTACGCCATGTGTCACTGCCTTTCTCTTTGTGCCTTGTTGTAAATCAACAAACAGGTGCAGCGCACTTTCGGCGATAAACTCGTCACTTCGATTGAGTCCGAGCGTTGCTTAGACCTTGCCAAGGAGACTTCTCGGCGTCTGCTCGGAAAATGGGCGCACCCAGAGGATCTCTTTGTGCAACCTTGCTTGTTTACTTCATTTGCCACTCCGACCATCGAAGACCAACATGACAATGCATCGAGTAGCCAATCTATCACCACTAAGACAAGCACGAGTGCCTATTTGGCTGTGTCGGATTTGCCTACCTTACGTCTGCATTTGCACGAACGCCTCTGCGACTACAATGAGGCAGGTGGGCATGCAGCAATGGATTTGGTGCTTTTCGAAGACGCAATGAGTCACATTTGCCGCCTAGCGCGCATTCTCAGCCGGCCGGGAGGCAATGCATTAGTGGTAGGGGTCAGCGGCACAGGGAAAGCGAGTTTAGCGAAAATGGCGGCGTTTTGCGTGGGCTTACACCTGTATGTGCTGGGAGAGGTGGACTCTCGGCACGCGCCTCACTCGCAGCACCGCGGAGGAGGTACTAGTCACCAAGGCGGCGCTGTGAGCGAACACAACCATCATGACGAAGACGAGGCTCTGGAGTCGATGCGAGAGGAGCTGAGAGTGCTTCAGAAGAAGGCCGGGGCGTCACCGGGTGAACCTACCGCCTTTTTGTACAGCGATTCACAAGTGAAAGACGAGCAAAGCCTGAGCTTGATCAACGACTTTTTGTCCTCGGGAATCATTCACGGCCTATTTTCGGCGGCCGAAGAAGACGAGATCATCAATTTAGTGCGACATGCCGCGAGAACAGATGGCGTGATCGATTCCAAGCCCCAGTTGCTCGACTATTTCATCGCCAAAGTGCGCGCCAACTTACATGTAGTGCTGTGCGCGTCGCCCGCGGGCCACACTCTCCGGAGGCGCGTGCGCATGTTTCCTGCCCTAATATCGTGCACCTGCCTGAATTACGTGGCGGCCTGGCCTCAGAAGGCGCTGGTGGAAGTGGCGAGTCATTTCTTTCAGCAAATGCCAGGGCTTCGGGTCCCAAAAGGGCCCTCGGCTGTGCAAGAGAAAGAAAAACTGAAACTGCAAGGCGGGGCAGGCCAGAAGAGTGGCGATGGTGAAGACGGAGCTATAGACCTACACCAGAGTACTACTAGTGGTGACAGATCCGCCTCTGCTTTCGGTGCGGGCGATTTAGCGCCCCCATCTCCCAACCATCACGCTTCTTCCGGCCACTCTCCAGCCGCTGAAAACTTGGCCTTTCATTTGGCCCGAGTGCATGAATCAGCCCTGGCCGCTGCTGAGCGAGTACATGTAGACGAAAAACGCAGCGTCTCCATCACTTCTAAGTGCTTTCTAGAAGCCATTCACATGTTTCGGGAATTAGTGGTGAAGCAAGGCAGCCAGTTAGAGACGAATATGGCGAAATACGAGAAAGGCTTAGGAGTCATGCAGCGTGTTGAGGACGAGGTCAAAGTGCTGAAGGTAATCTAGGGTGTGCGAATATTTGGAAGCAAAAATGCAATTGATATCCTCATCGCCTGTTGAATTGAATCGTGTCATTTTCATTTGATCTTCTCGTATATTGATTTGTGTGACATGCTTATCAAATTTCAGGAGGATTTGCGGCGCAAGAATGTGGCTGTCGCTCGCTTGAAAGCCTCCGGTGAAAGCACTTTGTCCAAAATGGGCGCTGCCAGAGAAGAGGCCGATGCCCAGGCTAAAAATGCCGACATTGAGCGGGCCAAAGTGGACAAAGCAGAGCAAGAAGCCTCGCATTTACAGCAACAAGCGTCGTCGGAGCTAGCGAATGCGCAGCCAGCCCTCGAGGCCGCTCGAGAGGCAGTGGCGCAGGTGACCAAAGAATTGTTGGCGGAGCTTAAGGCGCTGACGAGACTTCCGACGGGATGCGATAAAGTGGCGGCGGCTCTGCTGATGATCCTGAAGAACGAAAAGAGGGACTTTGGCTGGGAAAACGCCCGTAAAATGATGGCCAAGGTAGATAGTTATCAGTGCTATAGTAGATGGAGGGAACGTGAAAACGAAGTTTCGTGTGAGGGGTATTTGGATTTGAACACTTGTTTTTTGAAATGTTAAATTTTCGCTTTTATTACGTAAACGCTGTGTTCTTTCTTTGTTTGCTTGCTATTCTTACAGGCGGAGGTTTTCCTCAAGCAAGTAACTAATTTCACAGGGGAGCACATCGATCCAGATGCCATGCATCGGCTGCAGGCGATCATTGACGACCCGATGTTCAACTTCGAGAAGTTGGAGTCGAAGTCCGAAGCGGCGGCGCATTTGTGCAACTGGGTCATTCATATTTACGAGTTTCACCGCACTTATCGCCGTGTCGCGCCCCTGATGATGCAGTTAGCCACAGCGCAAGAAGACCAGGCACAGGCTGAATCGGACCTCGAATCAATCGAAGGCGACCTTCGCAAAATTGACAAAAAGCTAGCTCTCTATAAGGTGCTGTTGCATGTCCTCGTACTTCTTTTTTTTTCACTTGGTTATCCTTATCTTGTTGTCAAATTTCGAATCATTCTGTCCATTCTCTATCGATGTTTTCGCTCTTTTAAACCTTAGGCGGACTTCAAGCAGCTCACCGAGGACCGAGCAATCGATGAAGTTGAGGCTCAGGGAGTGCTGAAGAGGGTCAAATTAGCGGAGCGGCTTCAGAAAGGCCTAGAAGATGAAGTAGGGAGGTGGCTGCAAGAGGTAAGCTTCATGGAAATTTAGAAGTAGATGGACATGCCAAGTGTGCTCTTAGGAAGACTGATCACTAATGTGCCTATTATCTATGAAGCATCTGAGAATGCGTCGGCGCATACGTATGATTTTGCCTTGTTGTTTCAAATAATAGAGCATGGTATTCTTGTGCTATTGTTACAATGGTAGGTGGAAACGTTACGAGCCAATCGCAAGACGCTCGTTGGAGATGCGGTGCTGTGTGCGACTTTCCTATCGTACGCTGGCCCTTTCAGCCAGGCCACTCGCACCGACTTGTGGCAGCGAATTTGGATGCAAGACCTAGGGAGTAGGGGGCTGGTGGCAAGAGAGGATGCAGACCCCTTGGACCTCCTTGTAGACGACCCCATTCGCGCGCAGTGGTCAAAAGAGGGTTTGCCCCAAGACCGGTGCTCCACTGAGAATGGGGTGCTTGTAGCGCAAACTTTGGACTTGCACAGGAGGTGGCCTCTTCTTATCGATCCTCAGGGGCAAGGATTATCGTGGATCAAAGCGAGAGAGCATGAGCTACTCCTCGAAAAGCAAAAAGAACACGGCGAATCAACAGCGCTTGCTTCTCCTCGTGAAGGCAACAATAGCAGCCTTGCTAAGGTTAAGTCACCATCCGGAGATGAAGTACCTCCGCTCTCTCCTGTGAGCATGACTTCAGGATTGTCGACCGTCGTTGCGACAGCACCTAGCGTGGTAGGAGGTGAGGGCGGTAGGCTGAGTCAAGGCGCTACCCCCCCTCAAACAACGCCTCCTAATGCTCCAGCGTCTGAAGTGCTCGTGGTGGCTCCCTCTAAGCCGAAATGGCTGGATAAGGTGGCAGGAGCCGTGCAGCATGGGCTAGCAGTGGTGGTTAAAGGACTAGATGATACGATAGGAGCGCCGCGGGAGTTGACACCGCTGATTCGAAAGGCTACGTTTGAGCGCGGCCACAACCGATTCGTTCAATTCATAGGGCAAGAGCTGGAGTACCACCCTAGCTTTCGGCTCTATCTCGTCACCTCGATGCCGAGCCCCTCGCTTCCTCCGTCGCTAGCTGCATCCTGCACCACCATCGATTTCACCGTCTCAGAGAGTGCCGTGGAAGAGCTCTTGTTATCGTCGCTAGTGCGCGCGGAAAAGCCCTCACTGGAAGACGATCGGCAGAACTTAACCACCAAAAGCTTGAGCCACACCATGAAATTGGCGACTATCGAGGCCCGTGTGCTAGATCGCCTCTGCGGTGCGCCAGCTGACCTCTTAGGCGACGTTCCATTGGTGCAGGAGATGGAAAATTGCCGAGACGAGGTGGACGATGTGAAGCACACCATCGAAAAGGACGAGAAGTCGGAAGTGAGCATCACAAGATTGCGGGACATGTATCGAGCAGTGGCGAAGGAGACGGCAGGAGCTTACTTCAGTGCTTTGAGTTTACGGCACCACCACCCCCTGTACTGCTTTCCGCTGCCGGCCTACAGTGAAGCTTTCTTGAAAGGCGCGAGAAACAGCGAGGAGTCCGAGGATCCCCGGAGGCGGATCCAGCACTTGAGAGTGGGGATTCGTAACGAGCTCTTTCAACACGTGAACCGGAGCCTCTTGACTGAGCACCGCCCTTTGTATTTAGTGATGGTGTGTTTGAACTACCTCAGAGCTGAAGTGTTCTATCATGCCCAAGTGAAGAAGTTCAAAAAGCAAGATCGAGACCGGCGCCGAGACGAAGACTCCGACGACGACAACGACGACGACGACGACGAATCAGGGATGCCCGATGATGCCACTGCTGCTACAGACCGCACTCCGCCTCCGCCCCCTTTCGTAGAGGAGCCTTGGCGAGATGTGGGCTTCACGCTCGATGCCCTGCAGTTTTTGCTCAAGCCTTTGCCGGAACCTGCCCCCTTGGCGGCTGGAGCGCAGCGCATATGCCCGGTGGAATGGCTGAGTGAGGCGAACTGGTTGCATGCTCAGCTTCTGAGTCACAGCGTGGAGGGATTTGAGGACTTCGGCTATGATTTGGGGGATTCTGCGCCTCGTTTTTTCGACTGGTTCAACCACCCTGCGCCGGAGTCCATTCGCCTACCTCTCGAGTGGCGCCTATTGGACAACAGACCTTTCCGAAAACTCCTCGTAGTCAAGGTGTGTTCGTGTGTGCGCGCTCTCAAGTCTATTGTTCGTAATGATGTATATCGGGTGCATTCACGTGTATCTCACTCTTTTCTCTTCTAACTTCTTACCCATATTTTCATTTGTTTTGTATTATATTAGGCCCTCCGCCCTGAGCGCCTCCCCGAGGCTCTGCGCAAGTTTTGCCGTGCGATTTTACCAGAGGGAAAGTCGCTCGCTGACGCCGATTCCGACCACAGTTCACTTCAGGTATTAATTTGTTGAGTTCATCTATTTAGTGTGCTCTTTCTGTCTGCTTTTTGTACTTTCTTCTAATTTTTGTGATAACATACTTCCTTCTTGTCCTCCTCTTCTTCCTCAATGCGCGCAAACGAATTCTTTACGCAATCACCTAAAATCCAAAAAGGTGCTCGACGGGTCCTTTCAAGACGCCAGCAACGACCACTACATGTGGCTGGTGGCGGGGCCGGGCAACGACGTCATTGGCGATTTGGACAACCTCGCGTCTCAAAACAGCCTGGTGCCGGGGGTCTCCTACCACACCTTACCGGGAGCAGGGTCAATCCATGAAGCTTCGGCTTTGATGCGAGACGCGAGGCAGCACGGACACTGGGTTACAGTTGCTGATGCGCACTTGTGTAAATGGCTGCACACTCCTGCGGCCTTGACTTTGATCGACGGACTAGGCGACGAGCACAGCGCTCATCCGAACTTTCGCCTCTTCTTCGTGGCCACGCCGCAGCCCCATTCGCCTGTATCTCCTTCCGAGGAGGCACTGCGCCCTCCCTTGGCGATTCTCGAGAGGTGCCAGCGAGTGGTGTTTGATCAGCCTGTAGGTGTGCGAGCTACTCTGTTGGGCGCTCTCTGCTGCTACTCCAAAGATTCGGTATGTGCGAGAGAGAAATTTTCTTGATAATGAATTCACCAATCTAAAATGCAAGCAATATGACTAATGAACACATAGAAGGTGGTATATCATTTGAAACCAATGTTTGATTGCACTCCTCGATTTCCTTTTCATGTCAGCACACACTCTGCCTCCTATACCCTTCTTTACAACAGATGGAAGAGATGCCCCCGTCTCAGCGCGGCATTTTGTTTGGCGTCTGTTTCTTTCACGCAATTCTCAAGGTAAAAGAAAGAAAGGGTACTTTTTCATGCGTATTTCATTGGACACATGTGCCACATTGTTCCTTTTCTCCGGGCACGTGTATGGTCTCTTATGGCTATTTGGAACCTTCTGTCGTCATTGTTCTGTGTTGGTTGTGTGCAGGAGCGGTCGTTCTATGGGCCTTTAGGATTCAATTTCCCGCCGTCATTGGGCTTCAACGATATTTTACAGTCTTCCACCCTTTTAAGCGGGTACTACGCCGAGGAAGAACCCCTGGAAATGCCGTGGGGTGACCTGAGATGTTTGTTTTCGGAGGTCATGTACGGTGGGCACTTTGGGAGTGACACTTGGGACTCAAAAGTGGTTCAGGCCTATGCGGACTTCATCTTCCAAGACTCGTTATTAGAGGAGCCAGACTTGTTCCCTTATCCTGACAAAGCAAACAGCGGGAGCCCAGTGTTTCACGCTCCTTCCACTACCCGCAGCTTTGAGTCCCTCCTAGAGCACGTGAGCGACACCTGCATCGAATCCCCCCTCTTATACGGGTTGCACCCTAATGCCGACCTCGATAGCCGTGCTGCGAAAGGAAAAACGATCATCAGTGATCTCTTGACCAGTGCCCTCCTCTCCGCGGGCGGTATTGACGGGTTGTCAGGGATCTCATCCGAGGACGGTGACGCAAGAGGGAATGTGAGCAACACGAATGGAGGCGACGAGAGCACTGACGGCAGTACTCGCGGAGGAGGTGCTCGTATCAAGGGCGTCCTTCCGGGCACTGTCCCTCAGAGAGCTGCAGTAACGGCAAAAGCGGAGTTTGTGGCGCAAGAATTGCTAGAAAGGTTTGGTTTTCATGCGGTGAAGCGCGGCGTCGACATTGAGCAAGTGGAAAAGGAGTGCGGTGGGCAGGGCATGGGGCCTTTTCAGGCGCTGTTTTTGAGCGAATGCGCGCTGCTCAACCACCTCTTGATGGTGATCGCCCAATCCTTGGACGAATTGGACCGTGGGTTTAAGGGTGAGCTGGGGTGGTCGGAGGCCATGGAGGCCTCTGAAATGTCCCTGTACCTGAACGAAGTGCCTCTCACCTGGCAGCGAGGAGCAGGCTACCCCTCGTGCCGTCATCTCCTCGATTGGTGCGATGATCTGGAGAAACGCCTGATTCAAATGGAGGACTGGGCAAAGAAGCCGTTGGTGCTTCCAGTGGCGACCTGGCTGAGTGGCCTCTTCAATCCAGCGGCCTTCCTGAGCGCCACCATGCAAGTGTTTGCCCATGAAAACGCCATTGATCTCGATGCCATCGTCATTTCAACTGAAGTGAGTGAGCTGGTAGCAGTGGAGGCACAGTGAATTCAATTCTTTCTCCTTTGTTGGTGTACTTTTTGAAAACTTCGATGGGTAGCAATGTTTCAGTTGGTCTCACGCACACTTTTCTTTGCGCCCAACACTTTTTCAACCTTTCTCTTACTTCCAGGTCACGAAGAAAATGAGCCTTGATGATTACGCGATTGGATCGAGGGACGGCCAATACATTTACGGCCTTTTCATTGAGGTAACAAGAAAGACGCCGTTTTTGAATTCTGAACAGATGGCTGTTTCGCCTCACTAGCTGGCTCTTAGACTCCCAATCCTACGAGTATTTAATAAATCGTGCACTTCTTTCTTTTGCCTTTTCTTTTTTATTGTTGTTTTAGGGGGCACGCTACGCTATTAGTTCCTCGATGCTCGAACCGTGCCTTCCAAGATCTTTCTTGAATCCCATGCCTGTGCTCAACCTAAGGCCGGTGGTGGCCTCCTCCGGCGATGATAACGCCCTCGGGGTGGATGACGGCAAGAGCAACTACGAGTGCCCCGTATACGCGACCCGGCGGCGGGGGGCTACCTACGTGTTTACGGCGGCGCTGCGCACTAAGCAACCGCCAGCGAAATGGATCCTGGCAGGCGTGGCGCTCCTGATGGACGACAAGGGAACGACATGACGAATTTGAGTAGGAGAGCAAAAAAGGTGTCCACCGTCTAGTACACGAACTCGGTCGTGGGCGTTAGTTTTCCAAGCGCAAGACTGGCCTTGTACCCCGTAAGATTTTGACTTTGGTCTAGTCTAGTCTAGTTAATACTCTCCCAAAAACAAAGAAAGACAAGTACACAGCAGTCACAGAGGCACATAAAGAATGCACTTGAGCTGCAAATGCGCTAGCGAATTCGCATCTTGATTCAGATTCCGATGCTCTCTACGGTGCATATCGCCCTCCGCTCTTCCACTTCCCATTCCTATTCGCTGATTTGTAATTCGAGCCGTTTCCGTTTGTTGTTTGTTTTTTTCGTCTAGCGCACAGGTTTAAAACCTTTTCATAAATCATAATTATACACAACACATGTTTCTAGGGCTAGGACAGGTCGAAGTGGAGAAAGGCGACTCACTCCATTCCAAAACATCCTGATGCCTGGCGGCTAAAGGACACCTCGAGAGCAAATTATTCCAATTGCATTACGCAAAAAGACACTCAGCCCAGTCAGACTTGTTCTGAAGGTTACATTTTCTGTTGCTATATGCCACCGATTTGTTTCTTTGTATATTGGGGGGTATTGACTTGACTAGACTAGACACTCAGCCCAGTCAGACTTGTCCTGAAGGTTATATTTTTCTGTTGCTATATGCCACTGTGGCTAGGTCCGGATTCCTGCGGGAAATTTCGCGGATATTTTTTTTACCAATCAGACGTGATTTCCGCGACGGGGATTTAGCAGTGCCTATATGACTGCAGCTTGAAAATCCCGTTGCCACATGGAGTTACGTGAAGCGAAATTTTTAGGCATCGCGCGGGAATTCCGCGGAAACGGGAATCGCAAACAACGCAAGCAAACTAGACTAGCTCTAGCTAGGGTTAACACCTTTCGGCCATTCCTTTGTTAATTTTTCGACAAGCAAACGATAATTCAACTTGGCGAAGTTGGCATATAAAGCTAATAAATTCCCCATTCGGTGATTTCGACGGAAAGATGGCTAGGGAATATGTCAATACCAGGCCCAGTGCTACAAATTGCTACAAAGAGGAGCACCGGAATGAGAACCAGCGGACAACCGGACAAAGACAAAGCAAGGATCCGCCTGACATTTTAAAAAAAAAACTTGATGGCTTATAGCAGCATATTATCTTCCCCCTCTGTCCTCCTTTAGCTGCCCCAATACTAGCTGTTGATGATACCCTCAGCGTGATCAATTGCGGCCTGGAGAAGGAGCAATTCTGCGTCGACCAGCTTGCGCACCTGCGTATAGATTCGCGCGCGAATATAACAAATGCAGGTACAAGCAAAAAAAAGCGCAGGCTCCAAATTGAAATCTTTGTGAGGTGCAATAAAGTGCACCTGATCGGCTCTTCGCTGCGCTGGGTCTCCTTTGGCAGCTGTAGTAGCAGCAGTCGCACATTGGGTGCGTTGTAAAGCGTTCTCTGCATGCTTAGCCAGCACCGATCGCAAGAGAGCTAGAGCAGCTGTTGACCATTCTATTGATGCTGGTGGCTCAGCTGTCCTTCCACCTTCGCTCTTTTTGGCCTTTAAAATAAAATACAAAGTAGGCGTTATCACGTGTGCGATATTGTCACTTGCAAGTGTAGGCAAGCTTCCAAGCGCCTTCGAAAGAACTTTACCTCTAAGCAAGCGCGCAACCAAGCTTTCGAATTTGGCACATCTGCAGAGGAGGCCATAAAAGCATGTTTCAGTTGCAGTCGCTCTGCGACGCCGCTACTCGGGGCGCCGCTTCCTCCTTCTGCTGCTGCAGCTACTATGGTAGCTATGGAGAGGGGCAGAGCAAGCTCCCAGATGCCGTTGGTGTTGGTAGGGGTGAGGCCGAGGCTGCGACAGAGGAGAAGCCGCACTTTTAAAAGGGCTTCACGACTTGAGGCATCACCCTCCCTTGCCTGTGAGGGGTGAACGAAAGTGAGATGAAAAGCTTGGCATAGTTTGATCATATGATCTTTGCAAACAATCGAACGAGCAAGCACTCAAACACCACGCACCTCAAGTTCCCAGGTCAGTGGAGTTGGTAAACGGTCATGAGAATTGGCAGAAAGTGACTTTAACAGCGGCGCAAGAGAAGAATCAGCTTCAGGCCGCGGTTCTGGCACGAAGCCTGAGTAAAGGAGCAAGTCGCTGTTGGGTCTTTTGCCGTAGAAGATGTACACTTGCGTATCTTTGGCAATGTCCTTCACCGCACGGCACTCCAGCGCTCCTTCAACACTTCCTACTTGTAAAGATGACGAGGGCTCAGCGAGAGGTCCTGCCACGAAACTAGTATCCGTGTCTTTCGAGTTGCTGTGGTTGCACATGTCCCAGAGAGGAATGAGAGCGAGCGTAGAGCCGCTGTTGGTGCGAGCTGCAGCAGGGACTTCGTTTTGGCGCGTGATGGCAGTGGCCAAGGCCCAGCGGAAGAGCGACAGGGAAAACAGAGGACGTGTTGAATTGAGGTGGCCACCTTCTGTGGGGTCAGCCATGACCGGGAAGTGTTTGCCAAAACCCTGCGGCTCCCGTGCGGCTTTGTGGACCAGATAAACGTACTGCTTTAAGGCCATACGCCAACCGTTCACGGCTCGCGTAAACACCGAGGGTGATGCTTCGCTTAACGGCTCTAAGTCACTCGGCTGCCAGGATAGAGGCACGTCAAACGAGGTCGGGAGAACCTCCAGGTAAGGGGTAAAGGTGGAGGCGCTTCCTTGAAGTTTCTCGTGGGCGATCAGCAGCGCGAGGCCTAGGGTGGGAGTGGCCCGCAGGAGAGGATCAGCAGCGACTATGCTTGGGACAGGGCTGTAGGAAGCGGCGGGCCCTACATGTAAGCTCAGCATGAGACTCGTAGGCACGCGAAGCACCACTTCACCTGCAGCCAAGTCCCGTGCGGCCCGACATCCATTGCCAAATGCGTCTCCGAACCACCCTACCTCGACTGTTGACTTGCGTGTCAATGAGGGCTCACCTACCAGAAAACATAGTTATCGTTAGTTTGATTCAATAGTAAAAAGATCTTGCGCAGCGCTGTCTTTGTGTGCTAGCTTACCATTGGCGGAAGCTCCAACCCATTCCCAAAACAAATCCCACTCTGCAGGGCTCGGCTCTCCCCTAGGTGCGTCGTTCTGTGGCTCAGAGCCTTCACTGCTTTGAAAGCTTTGCAGTGTTTCAAGCTGTCTCGCTAGCCCATCAAGCGCGCTCACACAGTCGTGCGGTGCCGCTGCCCATTGAGCTGACGCGTTGCAAACTGCTTCTACTTCAGCCAGTGCTCTTTGAAACTCTGAAAAGGGCTCTAATTCGCTGGCTCGAGTAGGCGGGGGTGCGGCAGCAGAGGCCACACTAGCATCTCCAATGCTGTCCGCTACGGGAGAACTGCTATTCGGGGCAGTCTTAGAGCCTCCCTTCGACTTCTTTTTGCCCATCGGAGCTCTCTGTACGTCTGCAGTAAGTATTCGTGCTGTAGGTTGTGGGTTGTGGGAGTGTGGAAATTGGCTGGGCTGAGCCGATGTTGGCTGATGTGAGATGAACCCTCTCTGGATTAGGATTTCAAGGTTTCAAGTGTTTCAAGCAAGGGATGTTGGACGCGGTTGTGATTTTGTTTACCCTTGGTTCTTGCAGTTCTTGTGTTCTTTTTCATCGTCAGAGAGTCAGAGACATCGTGCCATCGAGGGAACGCAAGAAGAATGAGAAGCGCAACGGAAGCACATTCAGCAAACTGAAGAAGCTAGCTAGTACAGCAAGATTTGTCGAGCTTTCATCGTCAATCGTCAACATACTTGTGAATAATGCTGAGCCGTGGTAGGTAGTGGTCAGTGACTCGTGATCCTATATTGTCGACAGGGGCTGATATATTGCTGCCTCGAAATTATTATGTCTCGAAAGCTACCTCATACTTCGTAAGCTGGATCTTCGAGCCCCTCAAAAGACTACTGAATATCCTAAAGTGTAAAGTTTTTTATTTAAATCAAGTATTAATTTTGTCATTAGAGTTCATCTCCGAGGCGAATGCCTACGGAATGGAACGAAGCGAGCCGTATGGTCTCACGGCCTGCAATCGACGGCGACCTTGAGCTCTTGCGTTGGATGCACAAAAGTGGAGAGATTGATCTGGGCATGGTCACTGAACTTGGAACATCGTAAGGAGCTACTTTATAACATCAGTGGTCATCCTGCTTCAGGAAAATCTGTATTTGCTGTCCATTCACTCAACTTCATTTGATCCTTCGGTGCAGGTGCGCGTATTTGGCAGTGTTGCACGACCGAAAGGATGTCATTCGGCTGTTGCACGACTTAGGGGTCGATTTGACAAAGCCTTGTGACGCCATGGGCTATGGCAACCCGGTAAGAAAGCTACATGTAGGCCAGTGTTATCGCGTAGTAAAAAGGCTTGAAAAGTTTGATTTGTTCTGCGGCGCATATGCATTCAGGCCTTTTGGGCTGCGAACTTTGGTCGCGAGCACATTTTGTTAGAGCTGTACCACCTCGGCATCGATCTCAACGAGCCGTGCGAGCGGTACGGGAAAGATGCAGAGTTTGTTTGTGGTATGCGAGGCAATCACAGCGCTGTCGATCGAGTGAATGCTTTAAGAAGAAGGCGCGAAGATCTTGCCACCAAAGCCCAGGTTCATATCATAGCTTGTACATCCTTGCTCCTGTTTCGCTCGTGTTTTGAGCGCGCGCTAACAATTTGTGCACGGGGTTCTTTTCAATCAGGCTCGATTTCGTGGATACATGTGTCGAAAAGAGGCGGGTGCAGTCAGAACGAAGTACCGCGCTGCGATGGCGCTTCAGAAGGTAATATTATACTGCAGGCTCACGAAGTGCCGTTGTATTGAATATTCCGCCAATTTCAATTGTCTCTCTTCGCAGGTCTGTCGCGGTGAGATTGTTCGAATTTGCCAAGGCACTGGTCGGTTCAAAGCTCGCTCTATTGGTGAACGCGTCAAGAGGCGAATAGCTGCTTCAATCAAAATCCAGGCTCTGTGCCGTGGCGGTGTCGTTCGTATTAAAAGTCGCTAGAAGAGGGCCAAACAGAAGTATTAGGCATTTTATCCGCATGCAAGTGCATCGGCGTATCCCTTGTATTACTTGAAAAAAAGTCGAAGAATTATAATTGCGAGTTCTCACGACAAAGAAGCCGGCGCTGAAAACGTCCGATTTCTAAACAATTATACCTGATGAGCCAAAAGTGCTGGTGCTTAAGCCTCCAGGTTGAATTATCAAAAAAAAAAAAACCATTAACCTTAGAACAGATTTTTAAGCCCCTTGCTTTTATGTGGGCCAGGTCGTTGTAGCTAAAGTACTAGCTCAATGGATGATAGATGCGAGACGACATATGCATGTCAGGAAGACCGCTTGGTTTGCTCTCAGAGCAACTGAATGAGCACTCTTTGGCTCGCACTGGGGCACTGGGGCACTGGATAAATTGACTTGAAATTCAACTCGAAAGAGACCCAAACACAGACACCTGTGTTTCTTCGAAGAGAAATGAATGTGAATGACCTACGGCATTACAGAACCAGGACTAAACTAAGGTGTCAAACATAAAGAAAAAATAAATAAAAAAATCTGGCTTTGTTTCATTGCCATTGTCCTAAAACCCCAAGCCTGGCTTTCAGTCTAGCCCGAGGACTTTGCTGACGCCGACTGGACGGCACCCCGTCTATTTGTTACTAAATCCAGTTCCACCTCGGGGGGGGGTCAGAAAACAACAGAGAGATGCAATTCTATACTTTAGGAAAAGACTACAACTAAATTACGAAAAAAAAAATGTAGATATGTAGTAGGTAGCATTTGATATCCTACCGCAGGGCCGTAACAGAAAGTAGCACAAGCTAACGGGCACCAATACAATGTGTATTTATTCACTGCTCTTCTTCTGAATTCATCCGAGGTCAAGCAGGCTTGCTTCGCAAACTATACATCAATCCAACGCAATGACTGCAAATGGTACTTTCTTAGTGGTCACGCATCTAGAAATCTAGAGAAAGCTAATTTGTCCATCTCTCACCGCAAAATCAAAGTCATCTGTATGGTGTGTTAGCGCGAATAGGAAAATAGCAAAATTATGAAATTAATTGCGCGCGCTTATCAGGCGATTCAATAAAACCAAAAAATATGTCTGCCTTCAATTGAGCTCACAAGAGTGCAAGAGTGCAAAATCAGCGATTTGAGAAGAAAGGAAGTGAAAGGATTGTCATTCTTTAATAAATGAATGCATGCATTGAGTAAGACCATGGTTGAAAATAAATCAACTGGGAAAAAAGACCATGGAGCAGATCAATGGTTCTCCATTCTCCATCGATCTTCTAGAACTGCCAGGTCTACTATATTTGTTGGCCAAGCCACCAAGCCAAGCTCTGCTAATCTCGTTGTTTTAAAGATATTATTCAATTACTTTGATTTTTATTATCATTATATCTACATTGATTTTCATCAGTTTGATAACATTGGTTGGCAATGCATGGAGAGAATTGTACTGTTGAATCTTTGTTCAAATAGTTTGCTGTTGTTGAATTACTCAGTGAAGTATACATATACTCATATACATGTACAATGTACATGTGCTTCATAGTTAACGCCAAAATTGTTGAAGCGTTCACTTTAGCGCAACTGTCATGAGCACCTCATCACCTCGTTGTCTACGTTCAAGCAAACGTCGATGTTCACTGGAAGAAAAGCCCATCATTGATGACAACCCTTTTCCAAAACGCACGAGAACACCGTTTGACATCTTCGTCGCCCAGGAGATTGACTTGCTTGTAGATCAACGAGAGCATCCTACTATATCTAACGAAACTGCTGGTTCAATTCATCAATGTCTGATGAAGCGCTGGCAGACCATGTCCAAAGAAGAAATGCAGCTCTACGAAGATCTCGTTTTGGCCGCAAATTCGGACTCCGATTACGATTGCGCTTACGACAAAAATACCCCATCTCGAAGGCAAATTGATGCGTCAGAAGCGAACTCTGCTCAGATCTATACTGCTTCGATACGAAGAAGAGAGGAGTAACTATTTGCCGATATTTCTGGGCAAACAAAAGTGTAGATTAGTCTGCGTATAGATATCACGTGTATGTTCTTGTGCCTTGAGGTCTGCGCGCATTTCATGTATGTAAGCGAACGCCTCGAATTTCTTTGGAGACTTGCGACAAGCTTTTACGCAGGTGACAATTGACCCATTTACGAATGAGCGAGTAGCGGAGCTGATTTATTCGAAGAAGGCAAAAATGAGTCCTCTTTTTTTAGCAGATTACCGTGTGCCATTTTTTTTGTTTTGAGGACTACGTAATGGTGCTGTTGTTGTTGCGCATTAACATAGGTTGGCCATAGATATAGTCGGCCAAATTCGAATATATTTACGTAGATAAAAGAAGCATTATTTAAATCTGAGTGCTGCACAAGAAATTTTCTGATGCCTCTATGAATTTATGAATTTACGAACGGCTATATGCGGTCATTTTTGCAATTGCAAGAGCCAATTTGTACTTGTATGGTGGCGTACCTTCGTTAATCACGCTTAATATTTCAGCGCAATTTGTACATGGTCAAATCTGCGGCCAGAGAGTGCATTCCTACTCTATGAATAATACACAATTTTGAAAAGCATCGAGTTCTTGCAAACCTGTCTCCACTTACTTGTACAGGCCTTTCTACTCAAATTACGAGAAGTCTACCAAAGATTCGTGTCGTTTCATATCCACCTGAGAGTCGGAGTTACAAGTTTGGAGGCTGATGACAGGCAGGAAAAAAATGGGGTTGCAAATATAAATGAAGGCATATATATAATTTACGCATCCTCCAGCAACTCCCTGTGCGTTCCTGAATGCAGGGTAGGGTAGATAATCACCCAAATATAAGCCAATAAGCCAAACACATGTGATCTCTCGTGAGAGTGCGAGCTTGAGCTTAGACTTCCTCGTGGCTTCTAGCTGGCAGCTTGGAGACCATTCTCCCGCCGCTCCTGCGGGATTTGATAGTTAGTTACTGGAAGTGATGAAAGCGGCCCAAAGTGGCACGCTCCTCCGCGCTCTGAGAGTGACGTTTTTTCAAAATGAGGAAAGTACTATAAACATATACCCCTGAACTAATAGAAACACCTCCAATACAGCCCATAGCTACATGAACCCTGAACCGGCTTTTTCTATTGTGCCGACTAAATATCACCCCACCCTGTAAAGCTACTAACAAAAAAACGCCCTCACTTCCAGCCGGCTTTCCCGCCGGGGTTTCCTCGGAAAGCACGCGGAAAGCACAAGTTATGTTGCGGGGAATAAGCAGCTGCTTGATGATGTCAGCAGAAGACCAGACGGACATCTACGAGGCGCACTTCATTTAAAAAAGAGGCCGCTTTCGTTGAGATCAAAGCTGAAGCAGATAACGTCCGGATCCACCTTGCGATATCAAAGACCCCTGCAGGTTGCATCTGCGACTCCGATGACAAGTAAGAAAGATAATGAAAAAGAAAAATACGCGGCCTTAAGAACTGCATCTGAATTGGGTCACTCTGCCATTGAGGAGGGAGCTGGGGACTAGTCAAGGAGAGAGAGGGACCGTGGAGGTGGTGGTGGAAGATGGCGCGCGCACCGGCAGTGAGCACGGCGGATTCGTTGTATAATTCGTGAAAATCAAAATCAAAAGAATCGCACATCCCGTATATTCCATATTCGAGGATTCAGGATTCCAACGTGCTCCATCGCACATATACGGTACGGGAATTCCGCGGAAATACCGCACGAATTGAATTATTTAGCCCTCGCGCGCGCAACGCACGTGGGTACACTTCTGCCCGCAGCACTGGCTTCTGTGTCATTTGGGTTTGAATTAGTTCGAGTTCGAGTTCGGGGAATTCGCAGGCACGTAAATCCAAGGTTGCGCTTCACATCAACGCGTTATTCACGTGCGGTAGCTGATGTAGATTTATTTCACATTTCACGCGTGATTTTGATTTACGCGCCAAATTTACTTCACGGTATGTTATAAGTGCGAACGCGAGCCACTTCGGTTATATTTCGGCTTATTTGCGCATGATTTACGCGGAATTTCTACCCCAACGTGAATCGCGACCCCGCTCGCTCCGGTTCTTTTTTTAATTTCAACCCTAATCCCAAATAGACAGATATCGACAAACCCCCCGGTTTGGTGATTCTCGAAATCACGCAGCGGGCGAATTAACATTAAGCTAGTACTCTGTAGTTCAGAGATATTTTGGTCGTACTAATATCGGTTCTGCCTCTTTTGTATGTCTGCGATCGAGCTCCTGAAACCAAATGGAGGCTGCTGTGATTTCCCTGGTAGGCGCACTCCCTTCTTTGTTCTGACCAAAGACCATCACTTTCTCAAGCTGCAGGGTTCAAGATCTGCTCCAAAAGGCAAACAATAGAAAACAGAAATAGGTGGCATAATACAAGGAGTCGCTCACCAAATGGATTGTTTGTTTGGCTCGTACCTCATCAAGGTCGCTGGAAGATGAGAAGGACGCGTCCAGGTCTCCGAGGCCCATGACAATGTCCTTGGCCGCCTCTTCGCGCGCCTTGCGCTCTGCCTCCATGCGCTCGTGGTATTTGGCAGCGGTTTCCTCGGCCATGTCGAACACCTTCTTGGGGTCCTTGATCATGTCTCCCGGCTCGGGCTCCAGGGTCTTGGTGGAGAGCGCGATGCGGCCGTTCACCTTGTCGTGATCGATGATCATGCACTTCACTTCAGTGTTGAGGCTCAGCACCGACTCAAGGTTGTCGATGCGGTCGTAAGAGATTTGTGAAATGTGCAACAGCCCGGAAATGCCGTTGATCTCTACGAAAGCACCGTAAGGCTTGATGGCCTGTCAGAGTGGAAAGTGGAGAGTCACCAAGGATACAGAAAAGGAAAAAAGCGATGAAGCAAATTCGGCCATTCAAAATTTAGTAAGAACACCTGTCGAAATATACATATCATAAGCACAGTTCTCATAATTCGTACCTTCACGATGCCTGACACCACGTCACCGCGCTTGATTTCGGTCATGGAGTTCTCGACCACTGCCCGCCGGTTGGAGACCACCAGCTTGTTGTTTTCTTGGTTTACCTCCAAAAACTTGAGCGGTAACACCTGCGATTTGCGGGATGTTTAGAGGAGTTTAGATAAGGGTTGCGCACGAGAGCATGTTATGTGAGCAAGAAAACATCCAAATACAGTAGTAACAAGCCAAAAGGTCTCCAAGGAGCTGCATAAAGGCCACTTTCTTACGTTGCCGACAATCTCCTCCGTAGGGAGCACGCCGCACAAGTGCGAGCCAGGCAAGAAGCCGCGGAGGCCCATGCAATTAACGATGCAACCACCACGGTTGACCGCCAAAATGGTGCCCTCAAAGGCCTCGTCTGTGGCCTGCGCCTGTGAGCCACCAACAAGAAGAGATGAAAATCAGTGAGAGTTCATCTCGCGGTCTAACAACAAAATAAGGTGTAGCTAGCACGCAAGTGCTCTTGTATGCATAAGCTTAAAGTCACATGAATGATGAGTTCAAGTGCTAGAGCTCTCTTTGAATTCAATTTCAGGTGTGAGCGGCGCAGTTACTTCGAGAACGGTGTCCCAAGCGCCCTGGTATTCGATGCGCCGAATGCTCACGGTCAGCTGCCCGTCCTCGTTCTCGGCTGACACAATCTCGAACTCGCGCTCTTCGTCGATGTCGCAAGCCTCTGAGATGGACGCTACAGGGATGAGAGCCGCCTCCTTGAGTGGCATGAACGCCGCCGACTAAAAAACAGACCAGCATCACAAGAAGACATCATAAGAGAGGGATGGAATGCCAGCAAATAAAATGTAGGGTAGAATGGCTAGATTAGTACGTCCATCTTTACTACAATGACTCCACTCAAGACGCCGTAGAACCATAGCGCTGATAAAGCTCACCTTTGCACCAATGTCGACAAGTGCGCCCTGGTACTCGAACTGAACAACAGTGCCTCGCACCACGTCGCCACGGCCGAAGGAATACGTCTGCTTCTCCAGGTATGACTGGAAATCCTCGTACGAAAAGCCCGATGTGGAAGCATCCACGTCTTTCACCTCGCCCTTGTAGCTTTCCTTTTTGCGGTCAAAGCGGCTCTGGGCAGCGGAAGACGCACGACCTTCAAGGGCCACACTGCGGGTACCGAAAAATCCGGTGGAAGGCGCAAAGGCGTCGCCCCCCATGGCGAGCGCCAAACATATAGCTTGCGTAAATGCGTTCATCTTAGATAGAGCCCGAAGTGTGAGAACCGCGGGGACAGCGCACAATGACTTAGTTCAACAACGTGACGCTGGCTGAGCGATTTGCTGACTTCAAAATGCGACGTTGCTTTTTTTTTGGAAAATTGGGTGGTTGTTTTGCCGAAAGTCCGACTTTTAAAAAATCAAGTTGAAGAATGATGGTATGAAGGTAAGTTAAGTACGAGTACTGTACGATAGCGATGGAACGACACGAAACACGAAACTCGCAACAAACAAACAAACAAACAAACAAACAAACACTCCTATAGCCACTCGAGCCACGAGCCCTCGACAGCAGAGCTCAAAAGAGCTGACTATTCGACGAGCAATATTCAGGAAGTTTAATTTTTCAAAGACTGCACCACCTAGTTCATCGAATGGAGCTAAGTGTTTAAGCGTCGGGACGATAGTTAGTTAGTTAATTTACCTTTGAGGTAGTAACCCAACAAAATGGTAGACTCAAGTTTGCTCATGAGCGCAGGGATCGCGTTCGTGGCTGTATGCGCTCTACTCGCTGCTACGGGCTTCAAAGGCCGTTCTGACAGTGCGTACTTGTCTACGCTTGTACTTTCCTGAGCTAGCTAGGTCAGCTGGTTGTGTTAAACTCAACCCTGAATATTGGGTTTAACAAGCGCATTCTTTGTTGCTCTGCTTTGCAGCTGTCGGCATCGACTTGGGTACTACGTTTTCAGTAGTTGCTATTCGTGGAGCGTCGGAATCGTATGCCCTGCGAGATGAAGAAGGGCGCGCCTTGGTGCCCTCAGCCGTATACTTTGCCCCTAACGGATCGGTGCTCGTGGGACGCGCGGCCGAAGCTTTTCAGCACTCTGACCCTGCGCACTTCATATATAACGCGAAACGTTTCATCGGCCGAGACTCGGCAGATTCCGCGGTGCGCGAGCAAGGTGAGCGGCATCCTTTCAAGCTAGTGCCCAATCAGACGGCGTCTCTATCCACGACTTGGTTTGGATCGCCATCAGGCCGCATTCTGACTCCAGCGCAGATCAAGCCCAAAGTCTCGGCCGCGGAGCAGATCATTAAAACCGTAGGCAACTTGATTACCAAAGCTCTGGAAAGCAAGACGAAGGCCTATGCGCCGGGCGGTGGGGGTGCTGCCGCTGTGGGTAACATGAAACCTTACCAAGACTTTTCCGCACCTTGGGCAGCAGTCTCACCCGAGACGGTGAGTGTTCCTTCCTTCGGAGCGACTTTTCCCGTTGCAAAAACATGGTTACTCCTTTCTAGATCAATGGTGCCTTGATCTTTCTTTCATTCTCAGGTTGGGTCACATGTCTTGAAGCGCTTGTTGGATGTGGCAGAGCTGAACCTCGGCCATCGCAACGTCAACAAGGCAGTGATGGCGGTGCCAGCCAAGTTCAATTCAGCGCAGCGACAGGCGACAGTGGAGGCCTTCAAACAGGCAGGGCTTCGCGTCATGCGCATCATTGACGAGCCCACCGCCGCTGCTCTCGCGTATGGTTTAGACAAAAAGCCCAGCGTCAACTACATCTTGGTGTATGACTTCGGTGGAGGTACTCTAGACGTGAGTTTGTTGTTCGTGAACAAAGAAAGCGTGCAAGTGATTGCAACCCATGGCGACGATCTTTTGGGTGGAGCAGACTTCGACCAGTGCTTAGAAGGGGTGCTGCGCCGTGACTTTGCCGCTGCTCTTGGCTCGAGCGACTTCGATGAGTCGAATTCTTGTGAAGAAGTTGTGCTCGAGACTGCTGCCTCTGTAATCACAAAAGACGAATCGAGTGGTACAGCAGCAGATGGAGACGAAGTAAGGAAGCACGAGGCAGCCGCTGAGGCGCGAATCGGTGAAGTAGTACTCCCCTGCTCGCCGTCAAATTTGCGCACCCTTGCTGAGCGCTTAAAGCGCGACCTAAGCTCATCCGACAATGCCGCAGCCAAGTGTGTTGCGTCGCCTCATAGTTCGTCAGGGCAGAAGAAGGGCTGTACTGTAGCTACCGTCGGAGTGAGCAAATCCAAATTTGAGGCAGAATGCGCGTCACTCCTTGGCCGAATTTTGCAGCCGGTGGAAGACCTTCTGAACGAAGCGTTGATGCCGCGCGAAGAGATCGACGAAGTGGTGCTTGTCGGAGGCTCCAGCCGCATCCCTGCGGTGCGCAACGCCCTCAAGACGTTCTTCAACCTCGATCACTTGAACCAAGAGATTGACCCGGATCTCACCATTGCCATAGGAGCTGCTTCCATCGTAGACTGAACCCAGGGAAGTGTTGGCGAAGTGCCGTATGACCAGGCACACCCTCGACTGAAGAGAGTGGCACTCCTGGCACTAAGCGTGATTGGCCCATCGAAGATTGGCCCTTGTCTGAGGTAGCTAGATAGCGATGTGCAATGAGGTGAATTCTCGAGCACTTTCGCATGAATTGGGATTGCAAAATCATCAAGCGAACGTTTTTCGTGGTGTGCTTGCAAATGTCCCCTCTCGCACTTCAGTTGGGCTGCGTTTTCCATTTTTACAATAGGAGAATATAGGGGAATCCACATGTAGACCGTTGACAATAGACGAATTATAATCATAATACGAAAGTTAAAGCCAAAGTGGGAAAAGCCACCCCCAAATGGGGATATAGATATAGGATTCGTTTGTCTTAATATTTATATCCGCATTCGCGTTCCAATACTTATCTCATATTACCATTCATATGACATCGATTTATTAGAACCCTACTGGTAACTCGACCAGACCTCTTTGCCCCAGCACCCCAGGACACACGTAGCCTACTAGTGGTGCGTAGGGAGTAAAAAAATAAGGGCCTCTTGAAGCAAAACGCAAAAAGCCACAGGCTTGATTTCGAATCAGAAGAACAAAATAAACAAAACGACAAAGCGCGGCAGTCAAGAGAACCCACTGAGCTATGAGCAATCAAGCAGAAAGGAAGTCCCATGCCCGAGCCGCAGCTTCAGGGAAAAACTTTGCGTCAAGAAGCTCATTCCGAAACCGAATCGCCATCCAGGCCCCTCCACCCCCATGTGCCACCTCATGAACTTCGCGCGCTCGAGCCAGCAGCGCGGCGGCTTTGACTTCGTCGTCTTTCCCTGGTGCAGACTTCGCACCCTTCCCTGCGGCGGCGAGGCGGCACACGCCTGCATGCACGGCGTAGACGGCCTCGTTTTCATCGTTGGGGGGTAAATGGGCCTGCGCCCACTCCAGGCAGTGCTCCCACGCTGCTGCAGCCTTGGCAGCGTCTCCAAGCTCACTCCATGCTTCAGCGCTCATGACGAAGAGCTGGCGAGCATGACAGGGAAAAAGAAAAAAACAGGCAAAAAAAGGATCACTGTACAAAGTATGTATCATAGTAAGCTATACAACACAGAGAGCATCGGAGTATGAATTGAGGGTGGTAGAGAAGTTAATCTACGGAAAGCCTCCTCACTTCTTTGCGGTCTACTTGAAGGAGCAAGGCGGCGTTCTCGGGGTCATTCAAAGTGGCGTCAATCTGCTCGATGCGCTCCTTTGGTTCCAGCTCGCCAAACGCAAACTTCACTTGGGCGTGTATCACCGGGCCATAGGCATCCTTGGTGGGTGGGTCGTGGTCGATTTTGAACGTCTTTTGGTGCAATCGCTCGAGCGCGGCTTGCCGCTCGTCTTTGGCTTCACACAGGAGGTCGTGGGCCAAGTAGCTGATGGCGAGCTCCTGGCCTGCTGCGACGAACTGGTTCGTTCGAAACACAATCACGTCCTAACAGGGAGTATGACCAGTGTAAATAAACGAAGAGATTGAGCTCTCGCCTTCCTCATACGGTGCAACTTCAAGTTTACAAAGGGAACAAATGTTATGCAAGCTTGCAAAATCCATAGCTAGACATATGCTACTCCTACCGCTAGGCTGTAGCGCGCCACAGTGGGCTTACAGTCGTGGTTGAAGGTGGTCGCCCTAATATCGTACAGGCAGAGTCCGCTCAAATTGCTCAAGCCTCGCGTAGGGTCGTTGTAGCACCGCAGCTCGGAGCCAGTCTCCATGCTGTGAGCGTTGGAGCGCACCACCTCTGGCAGCCGAAGAGCCAGGTCGAAGCGATCGTTGCTCTCTGCCAATGCTTCCAGAGCTGCCAGCATCTCGGTCTGAAGAGATTCGTCAAGGCAGCGCCATGACTTTAAACCCTCCGGCACCAAGGGCATCTCAGACGACTAGAATATACAGTATTATCAGACATGCAAACGTAGGATAATTGAGACAAGTTCTTTGAAACACATTATTGGCATCGCTTATTCCAAAAAAAAAAGAAAAAAAAAAAGACCGTTGCACCTTTCGAGGCCAGATTTCAAGGGCTCGATGATGAAGTGAAGGCAAGCCCTTAAGGCTAGATTGAGAGGTTTCGAAGTCTACTAGCGCTTTCGCAAGCTTGATCACGAGGGATGTGTCAACCTCATCAAGCAAAAAGGGATCGTCGTCAGCTTCATCGTCATCGTTTGAATCGCCTTCTCCGCTATTATCCTCGCTATGACCCTCTTCGCTGCTGCTTTCACCACTACCATCGTCCTCGTTACCCTCAGTGCTCTCGTTTTGGTCATTGTAGTATGCGACAAGTGGGCGAGTTATCACTAGGGTTGTGCCAGCAGGTAAATCTCTCGCTGCTATGAAACCCTGACCCTTTGTTGGGTGCTCAACCATTGTTAAAGCATCTTTAGCCTCTTCAAGCCAAGGAGCGTGCAGCCCGGGTGGGACATCCAGAGGCCTCGGTTCCAGCTTTGCAGCTACGCGCTCTGCTTCAGCTTCGATGCGACTCCATAGCTCCTCAAGAGCACCATCGCCACAAGATCGCTTCTTCGAGTTAGCAACATTGTTCTTAACTTCAGAGCTTTTCGATCGCTTTGGCATACTAGATTAGTGATAGTCTTTTTAATCTCAGATCAGTGCGCCTATTTGAGTGAAATTCAGAGAATATTCGGTGCTTATAATTATCTTAAAAGTGCTAGGGTTTATCCACTACTGAATTATCTGTAGGAGGAAAGCAAATTTACGAAGCGGCGGAGTACGTTGACAATGTGTGCACTTAATACTTTGCATTCGTGCTAACTTTAGATGAAGCACCTCAATGTTGACCAACAGAAGGAACTAGCTAGAGTCTGGCGCTGCAATATGTCTCGAGTCCATTGATAATAACTCCTGCATGGCTATGGCATGATTTTTAGAATACGTACACCCGTACGGGTACAGCCATACCACTATCAGTATCCAGATAAAGGATACGCGGCTAGTGGGGGGGAATTCCCGAAGCGGGAATTCCCGAGGTCGGGAATCGATGGGAATTCCCTGGGAATTCCCTTTTGAAAAATGGCGTTTTCTGGGAATTCCCGGGAATTCCCATACAGGGAGGGTTTTAATCTTTACAGGGATGGTTTAGTGACGTCACGTTA
>Ga0307930_1000685_pt1 | contig 27050 bp, 21 predicted proteins | sample OrgLakmetageno46_FD_203161 | JGI IMG/M metagenome (GOLD analysis project Ga0307930, IMG submission 203161) | Saline water microbial communities from Organic Lake, Antarctica - #46 | ecosystem: Environmental > Aquatic > Non-marine Saline and Alkaline > Saline | place: Antarctica: Organic Lake...
ATTACTGTAGCACTGCTGGATAGCGATGAGCTGGCGTTAACGAAGCTCATTCGAGCACACGAATAGCCTGATGCGTTTTCAAAGGATAAGAAAGAAACTGCTCAAGTGCCAGAAGGGAGATGGCAGTACCTTACTAATACACACCCAAATGGCATAGAAGCTAATGCCGCGGGCAGAAGTTTGTATTCACACACACACGATCGCAACAGCAAATTTCGACAAATCAAATCCGTGCAGTGACCAACATTTGCACACATGAAGTGAGTAAAATTGAAAATAGCTGAATGGCCGAGGGGCATTTCCTGTTTTTTAAAACTGCCTAATTTCGGTCAGTATTATATAAGTACCATACCCCCTCTGGGGGCGGAAAAAAAAACAGGCTTTTTTCTTTGCTGGGCCGGTCAAACACCACCTACCCACCCAGGCATATAGCGATTTGTGGTCCATTTGCTGCCCTCTTGCGTAAAATCCCAAAAAAAGCTCCAAAAAAAAGCTCCTGCAGATCTCTATACGTATTTGCCGTATTTTTACCGTATTCTGACCGTATTTCCACCACCAAGGGGGGGGATTGGCGATATCCTTATTCAGAATATTTGTCCGTTGGGCTGAAAATTGTCCGTTGAGAAGCTTTTTTTGGGCTTTTTTTTCCCGGGAATCTTCAAAAAAAAGCTCAGCTTTTTTCCCGGAGGCCTAATGACATCATGACGACTAGTGTTCCGGGAAAAATGCTTCAAAAATCCATAAAAAGCTGCAAAAAAGAGCTTCTACGGGTCTGCAGACGTATTAACCGTATTTTTACCGTATTTAAAAACGTATTTCCACCGCCAAGGGGGGAATTTGGGAATTTCTTTTGTCCGTTGGGGAGCTTTTTTTGAGGTTTTTTTCCAAAGGATTCTCCAAATAAAAGCTCTGCTTTTTTCCCGGAACCCTAATGACGACCGCACGACCGCATAATTTATGCTCGTCGAATGTTCTCAACTTACTTCTTTCTCATCAACCATCGTCTCGAAAGAAGAACTTGAACTTTGAACTTTCTTCTTCAGATTTTCAGAATTTCAGAACAACAAACAATCATCATCAACCGTTCGCAGAAGACATACGACAGAAGTGGATGATCGGATTACCATGGCGTTTAGACGTTTAGACTAAGACCATGAGGGCATTCGACGAAAAGGAAGGTCTGTGCTGCATGAACAGGCACTGAGGCCTAGGGAGATTACTGCTAGGCAAATTTCGCCGAATAGTCTCAATAAATTGGTAGCACTCTCTTTTGAGCTTAGGATCACAGCGACACTAGCCCTGAAGACCAGTTCTACATTTCATGCGAGGCTACCTGGATGTAGCTTCCAGTCAAATCTGAAATTGAACACTGTTTCATTAATCCTTTACCAACCAGGCTTCCTAGTAGACGCTCAGCCTTCGATTGATAGCTCGGCGAGGACTTGCATTTAGACAACGCCAATGAAAGATATTCTTCTATTTCTAGCAGGCCTAATGTTAGGTCTAGGCTTGTTCTGGGTGCCAGAGCAATTCATGTGGATCAAGCAGCCGAATGTTTCATCCGAATCTACGTGCCGTGCTAAACTTGGTGAAGGGGGCGTAACTGAATCTGCTGCTAATGATATTAATCCGACTGCTGCTACAACTGCCAAACCTGTTGATGATTCACCTACCAGTCAAGCTCCTGAGACCACTCCCAGCTCAAACGAATGGCGGTGGGCGCCGAGTGGTAGTTGTGCAGCGGGCACTCAAGCTCGGAAGAACCTTTTGATCGCGCCATCTTCCTTGGAAATTGCAGCAGGCGAGTTTGCGCCCAGTACACTTGCACAGGCAGCTGCAACCTTTCGAGCATGTGGCGTTGTAGCAATAGCCCCACCGAATCCAAACGCACCTGCTGGTAAGATCTTGTACAGAATAGGACTTCCAGTTCCAACAGATGTTAGCTACCTAAGTTCGTGTGTATGAATGACAGCAAGCTAAGTCGAAACTGATATAGTGTATGTATAGTGTCCAATCCAGTATTTTTCCGGGTATCACTCACAATCATAACTGCGTGCCTTCCTGAATCACTCCGCTTCATAATTGAGAACAGGTGAAGCCCACGCCTCTCTTTTGAATAGCGTTGAAGCCTCCGTGGCACGTGCGTTAGCGCCGGTGCTAGCGTCACGGAAACGGGTGCGAAGTACGCTACGCGATGCTATGGTAAACCACGGCAACTTGAGGAGTTTATGGCAGCGCGTTAAAAGTGAAGCCGTGTTTGCGAGCGGACACTGGTGCCGAGAGCGCGACGACGGGCGTCTGGACCAAAAGCTACCGTTTGGATCGCCTTACAACGACTCAGCCATCGTAGGGGCGGGTCTTGGTTTGAGCTTAATAAGAGCGCTCTTGGGCGACCGAGCGGAGCTTAAGAGCGCCCATGCAGTGCACGCTTTGGGCCGAAGGTCAGCAGCAGCGCCTGAAAGCCTTGCCAACAAGGAAAATGATAATGCGAGCAGAGCTGGCGGTAGTAGCGACCACGGAAGCAACAGCGAAGTGAGTAATGCTCCCTTCGACAGTAACCAAGACGACGACGGAATTGGCGGAAGCGACGAGGCTTTTGCGACCGCTCGAGAACCGCAGCACTGGCACCGCGACACCGACCTGTTGTGGTCTTCTTCGAGTGGTGATACGCCCCAAAAGCGGCAACAGCAGCAACAGCAGCAGCACTTCCTAGAAACACCCGCCCATGACATGCACAAAGGCTTCTTCTCGCCTGTGTATGCCATCAATTGTTTCGTGCCCCTCAGGCATCTTCACTCTCATGATGGCCCCACCGAATTTACGCTCGGGTGCGCTAAAAGTTCCTTTCTTGCTTTGTCGTCTCTGCGGGTGTGCTTTTGTTTATGAGCGTCGCTTCATTCTTTTCATTTAACCCTTCTTTCTTCTTTGGCTTATAACTTGCCACTCTTTCAAACATTCCACCTGCCATGGTCTAATCTCAGCTCGCACCTTTGGGGCGATGTGTGGAGCGACTGGGAATTAGCCGAAGCGCCCCTGTACGACCACACCTTTGCTGACTCACCTCGAGGCACCACCATTTTTGCCGACTACCGCACTGGTGGGCAAATTGCAACACATGCAACGAAACCAGACTTGGGAAACATATTTTGTAAATGAAAGCTACTTTATACCTTGTTGACTTCCGTTTTCCATTCTTCGCAAATCACTATATGATTACTTTGCATCAATTCGAATTTGACATCTGTTCAAGTCATGCATAATTTTCTCTAGTGTATACCCGCTTCTGCTTTTTGTTCTTTTGATTGGGCGCTTTGGCAGTGCACCGCGGCACTGTAAATAAATCTCCGCGAACTCGCACTCTTCTCATGTACATCTTTGGCCGTGACTGGTGCGTCCACTTATTTTTCAAGGCTTCCTGCGGAGTGCATGTGTAATGCTACCATGTTTGTGTCACATGTACTTAACTTTCCTTTCTTTGACCCTTAGTACTGCATTCGCTTCGCCCCTTTTATAAAATATTGCCTGTATGTGCGCGTTCTTGTGCTTGTTTTTGTGTGTCAAAAGGTGGGAAGATCGCACGAATTATGGCTTGGAAGACTACGGTGGGTCTAGCACTGAAAATCAGGCCGCGCCTTTTGCAACGCGCGTGTTTCAGAGAGCAGCTCGACAGCAGGATGAGGAGGAAGCTCAAAGGGAGCTCTTTGCGCGACGTCGCACAAGTAAGTCCGCTGTTGAAGATGGCGAAATAAAGGATATTTTTCCGCAAAGTGTTCTCGATGCTTTGAGCACCGACGCTTCGGAGTCGACTCGGGAGCGCATGTACTGGGCTTTGGTTTCACTGTGGGAAGAAGGTATTGACATGGAATTGTCATCACGTTTTGTCGCTGCGACTCCCATGAGGAGATAAAGGCCATAGCGAGCAATATCCAACTATCCAACTTATTTTCTTGTTCATTCACGTGCGAGCTGTGGGCCATAGCTCATACTTATAACGCATAATTTGATTCGAATTCAAACTCGAATTCTCGCATTGCCTTGGAAAGAGTAGCCCTACGAGATATTTCTGTTTTAAAGTGCCTTATACCCTCCAATGGCGCGAATATATTGTTTATTGGAGCTAACTGGAGAACAGTTAGGTCGAGACGTGCTGGTATAAACGTATAGACGTATAGCATGTAGTCATTATAGGCACTAAACGCAATACATTTACTGCTCACAGCACTGAGCACTGAGCACCGTGATGTACAGAACCAACACCAAGGCTGCAATTCACGTACCCGCGGAATTTACGCGCGAGAGCTTAAAATTCACTTACACGGTATTTGCGTGTATTTCAGCGGAAATTACGCGGGTTATATATACGGCACTGCCCTTTAAAAATACGGGATATAATTGGAATATACGGGACATGCGGAGTTTTTAATGATTTTGTTGGTGTCGTTTGGTCATTGCGCGCTGTGCTGTCCCCCACGCGATCAATTTTAACTTCAGATACATAATCAAGAGGCCGATCCTCTACAAAAAAACGCGTGAGCTGTTTGCCCATCATTCGACATAGAAAACAAAACCTTGGTGATGGCTATGACTGCCCACTAGGAAGAAGTAGCGCTCTTTGCCGGTACGAGCGCATCCATGTGACTACATAAATGACTATAAAGCTAATGGGTAAATCTGAACTGAAGAATCCAAGTAGGGCCTATAGCTATAGATCTCACGTCTGATTGGCGAAAAACTCACTTCCCGAGTGATTTCCGCGGAATCATGCGCGTGAATATTACCCTGGACTAACACCAAACGCATCGACGGTTTACCGTACACATTAAAATATCGCTAGGGAATTAAAAAAATGGGGTATTCCAGCGAAGAAGACGGTAAATACTAACTCGCGACAAACGGAGACATACAGGACACAAATTCATGGCAGCACAGAGCATAGATAAGCACATTCGGTACATGTTTTTTCGGCGGTTCCCACACGCAAATAAGTAAAACAAAATTGAGGAATAAATTCATTCGACTTCAACAAGTGCGGTTCGGAGTGGGACAGGGCTCAGCACGAGCAGCCCTAGACTCACTTTTCTTCTTTCCCTTTTGCGCCTTGTATTTGTCATACATTGGTCAATGTCTGGACTTGACCCTCGCTATCAGCCATGACCTCAGGGTGTGATACCTCGAGGCTTGCACCTTTATCTGTGGACTTCTCCGAGCACAGGTCCTCGACTCGTGCACTTTGTTCAGAAGGCATGTCGGGGGTTGCTACTTGGGCTGCAGCTATCTCGGTAAATACTTTACTGTTGATGTCAGCCTGAGGTACATCATGCAACGTTGATTGAACCCTGTTCGCACTCTCTTCGATGCGTGCTTCGGTGGAGCTTGTGGTGCTCACCAGCGATGGTGCTGGACCGCTGGGCTCAAGTTGCTGCTCAAGCTTCTGTGGAGGCATTGTTGGCGGAGGTATCTGCTCTGCCTGCTGAAGGGACTGCTGCATACCATCTGCTGTTGCCTCCTGTCGCGGTTGTTTCGAATTGCGTTGCACCTCTTTCTGAAATTGAATCTGCTTTTGGAGCTCCATTTGTTGGTGGTAGTCTAAATAAGCAAGGTCTTGAGACGAAAGCGCTTGAATCGAACCTAGCGTTGCAAGGGACTCGGTTGAAGTCATCTGATCATCGGAGGCCACAGCATGTGCGCGAAAAGTCTCAGACTGGGCTGAATCTACGAGAGCACTGTCCGCTCTGGCGTCAGCCATTGGGCCATTCGTCATCGTAACATCAGTGCCCTTGGCATCTCCAGAAGTGTCGCCGGCCGCTGTGGCATCTCCTGGCGTCGCAACAGCCGAGGAGTTATCCGCTGCCGCGACATCGCCCGCCGAAGTATCTGTTGCTGTGACATCACCAGCAGAGGAATCTGCTGCCGCGTCATCGCCCGCAGGTGGGCTTTGTGCTTGCGTGCCTGAGGATTGGTCGTTGTTGGTCGATGGCGGTGGCGGTGGAGGTTCTGAGGGCTCTGAAGCGGCAGCAGCGGCATTTTTCTTCGCGCCACGCACTTTCTGCCGGGGAGCGCATTCGAGGCCTAAGCGGTTGCACCGCGCGCAAGGCTGAATGCGGTCGCACTTGACCTTGGACCGCGCACATGCACCACACGTCGACCCACGGGCCTGGCAAAACAGAACAAGTTACACGAGAGGTGGTCAATCGAAAGGTTATTGGGAGGAACACACCAAACCGCAAGAATAATCTCTTCGAGAGTCAAGTTGTCCATAAGAAGAGGTCTATTGTGGGCGTATGATCCAGGAAGACAATCTGTACCGACCGGTGGGTGAAGACCATAGAGGTGGCCTCGCAGAAATTGTGCTCCTGAAGGGTAGCCAAATGGAGGGTGCTGGGGTTGATAATGCATTGGCATGCCGTACGGTTGGCCAGGATAAGCAGCACCACTGCTGCTACTGCTACTGCCGCCGTTGGCTGCAGGAAGTGGAAGTCCCCTCGGCTGCGCCATGTACTGCAAGAAGGACGCTTCCTGGGAGAAGTGGTGAGGTAAAGGTCCAGGATGGCCTGCCACAAGCCTAGGAGGTGCTCCTTGTAAACTCCGGACATGAGCGAGTTGGTGAGCTTGCTGCTGAGATTGAGCAAGGAGGTGTGCATAAGCAGCAGTCGCGGAGTACGAGCCCGGATGCGACAATGGGTGACCAAAAGGATGTTGACCTGCAGCAGCAGCCAAGAAGCAATGTTGTTGTTGCTGCTGTAGTCGCTGCTGCTGTCGTTGCTGCTGATGCTGCTGTTCGTGTTGGTGGTCTTCTTGCTGTTGCTGATGGCGTTGCCGCTCTTGCTCGTGTTGCAGCTGCAGCTGTTCTAGCAATGCACGATGTTGAAACGTGAAAGGAGCGCCGGCAGCGTCGTTCATTCCGCTCGCACTGCCAGCAGTGCCCTGGGGCATTAGCTGGTGCAATGATTGACCAGGAATACTGGGGAAGGGCATAGAAAAAGGCTCCCCGCTCCTTCCGGCGCCGCTGTAGGGCCTCCCGTGGTTCATGATCGGATTGAATGAGGAACTGCTGCTGCTGTAGATGCTGCTGCTTAAACCAATAGAGCCCGCGCGCAGGAGTGCTTCGTGGAAGGTGCTTTGGAGAGGTGGTGGCGCTTGGGCACGATTCAAGTACTGGCCATTGTTCAAGTATTCGTCCACGCGCGCTTTTTCAGCGCGCTCAGCCTCAATTCGCTGCTGCTGCCGCCTCAGTAATTCCCGATGTTCCGCTTGCTGCTGTTGTAGCGCCATTGCCATGCTTGCTGAGTCTTGAAGAGCTTCAGCACACTTTTGCGCATGCTGCGATGCGTTATTTTTGGCATCCTCGTTATTGTCGTCGAGCTTGCGTCGCGTTGAGGCTGAGCCAGCAGGGGAGTAAATGGAGGGGAATGGTGACGACGAACCACCAGAAGCTGCACAGAAAGGATTGCAGAGGTGAGAAAGAGTTGGAGAAGATAAAGGGCGATTTCATCAAGTAAAACTTCAACGATTAGTGAGAGAAGAGGGTAAAAGATGTGCAGGCACAGCCGCTAGATGTTTACGCAGAGAGTTCCCGGAAGAAGGAAGACAGAAGGGGGGAATGTTCTAGAGCGGAAGAAAGAGGAGGGGAGGGACTTCGCGTGAGTCGCAATGCTTAAAGGAGCAGTTGAATGTTGATCAAAAATTGGGCGTATCAACCTTTAAGATGCTCTGTAGGTTCGATATTGGCGTCAGCAACATTTTGCTCTTGTTTGCGGCCATTTGAAGTTGGTGCCGCTTGAACTACTGCTGTGACTACGAGAGGTTAAATGCAAAGAAACCACGGCGGGGAACAACCCATGAGGCCGAAGATACAATTATATCGAGGGGTACATCAGCTAGGGGTGCACTACGTGGTGCATATGACTCTCGGGAAGTCTCCTTTCCGAAAGCCATCTGTGTTTAAAGTAGACATCTAAGAAGGGGGGGCGGAGAGGGAGCGGGGGGGGGGGAACCGGGGTTCACCATAACAACGTGACATGAATGCATAGGCAGTAATGGACGCAGCTTGTCAACCGACCGTTGTCCTGAGCGCTACCGGATTTTTCCGAACGACGGCGTTTTGTTCCCGATGGCGATTCATGCATGAGGGCAGCATTCAACAAAACGTCAAACCCCGGAGCGACTGGGGGGGTTGCCGATGATGAATCAGATGAAGCAGCATTCTCTGCTGGTGCACGCGAGGAGCTCGAATCCATGAAAGGAATGGAGTGATGCAATAAGACACAGCAGTTTCCGTGTCGAAACCTGTGAACACTTGCGAGCGTGTTCTTTGAGAAGAGCCTGAAGTATAGAGGCGAGAGGTGATGTAAGAAGCAGCTGGAAAACTGGACAAAGCTAAAATTCCCCAGCTTGGACAGCTCTTCGCTTCTTCACTGGTTCTCATGATGTTCTTCCCGACCCGCAGGGGTTATCCCCGACCCGAGGAGTGTTGATGTTATTCCATTTTAAGAGCAAATCGCCCTGTACGCACCGAGGGCCACTCAAAAAAGGTGGTAAGGGGAGCGACCCCATGCCGCCCTCGGTAAGCCATTCATGCGGCCGCGCGAAAGGGAACGGACCAATGCGATCTTCACGTCAGAAGTCAGAATAGGGCGAATTACCGTCGACTTTTAGCGCAATATTTGTTCCAAGGTTCGTCGGAAGAACTCGGAACAGAAACAGAAGTCTAGCGGAAATACAACTGCAGAAGTCGTCTGCAAGATTCTTGCCGAGTGCCTCCCGAACTCCCGAACTCCCGAATGCTACCCTGCTACCAGAGTTCCAATTTGTTACTCATGTAACCATGTGATAGGAACCGTAGTCTATTGCATTTCTATCCATCCTCCACCCAGCTCATCGCAACGCAACAAAGAGAGAGACGTCTACGTGGTATGATGCGTTTCATCGTCGTCGCTTTATGGCTCCTTTCTAGGACCGTAGCTCCTGCCGTTACACACCCTGAGGCCGCTGCAGAACTCCTCGGCGCAGAGCGTCCATATGCGTTGTGCTTAGACGTGGTGCGTACGGCAAACTCGGATGCTACTTCGCTTCCATATCGATCCTAGCCTAGATATCTTCGTTTTTGTTTGAACGAAACCTAGGATGGCGTACCGCTCGACTTGACTTCACTTTTTTCATCTTTCTATTAGTAATTTCCATTCGGTCAAGACTTCAGGACACGCGCTCTCATTCTCCTCTAATGTCGCTACCTGCCGTCGTTTCCCAGGTGCTCAACAGAGTCGATGTTTGGGTACAGATCCCACCTGGAGCGCTCAACAGTACGGCTGCGGGTCAATTGCTGCTTCAATCAGCAGCGCGCAAAGACCCTAGGCTAGCGCACGACCCCTCCGCGCTGAAAAGCATTTCCGCCTGGGTAAACTACTTTAGAACATCAATGCACGCTGAGCCTCAGGAGTAAAACCAGGGAGTATGCTTTGCTAAAGAGGTTGTTTTACTAGTTGTTTGCATTGATTTAAAGCACTTCATCCTTAACAAGCTTTCTGTCATAATTCAACGTCTTGTCTTATCCTATCAGTTGCCAGCACGTACTTCTTGAAGCTCCAACGGCTTCTTCGCCATCGAGCGGCTTATTGACGATTCTTTTTTTCCTTTACTTGTGCTCATCTAGGTTGAGGCACGAGCTACGCTAAAAGTCTTAGTGCGGCTCGATACTCGGCAAGCGCTGCGTCGGAGCCGCCATGGCCCGCCTCGCCTCTTGCTCACCAGTGGCAGCTGCGTGCGCTCTGGAGCTTCGGACGTGCTCGCCGTGCGCCGCCGGCGATCTGTTACTGCTCCTGCTGCTGCATCTAGTCTTGCGTCAGCTCATGGGAGCAGTCGCGGCTACGCGTGTGCGGGAGATGAGGCATGCGAGGGCAGACCTAGCAGAGACAGTGGTAATGCAGGAATGGAAGAGGAAGTGGTAGTAGAAGACACTTGGGTGCTGGCGGACTTTTCCTCCGTCAACGCGGCGAGCCCAGCAGACTGGAAATGGCTCCTCGGCAACGGTGCCGCTTCTCTGCAAAGTCTGGCGGTCCCGCTGCCCACCTTAATGGATTTGGTCGAGGAGACAAACGGTGACAGCCGTACTGAGAACGGGGATGCAGACAACGGTGCCGCTCCAGGAGGAGACAACCAAGAACTCCTGCCCCTGCCCCTTCCTCTAGCTGTTGCTGCAGTAGTGCGGGCTGCCATGAGCGGTCGATATCTTCTGCCAGGAGCGGACGTAGCGTTTGCACTACCATACTGCGGCCCCTCGACTACTTCAGAATCAACTCTTCCCTATATGGCCATTACACCGGAGAACGCTCGCGCCCTGTCTGACGCTGTGCTCGACGTATTCAATAGATTAACTGAGACTCCTGGCAAGTTCAAAGCTAGCAACAAAGGCAGCAGCGGAGGCAGCACAGCAAGCAGTAGAAGCCGTAGCCCGAGCATCAGTCAGTGGGCACCAGGAGCAGCTGTCATGCATTTTGCCACTTATGAGAACGGAACTACTGAGCACATCACCGATCGTCGCGGAGCTCTGTGCAGTAGCACCGCTAGCAGCAATGGCATAAGCAGCCACAGCAGGGAGCATGCGTACGACTGCAGCGCCAGCCTCACGCCTTCCCTAGCTGCTCTAGCTGCTTTTAATAAGGATGCCATAGGTCCTACAGACATTCGTCGCGCTGCAGAAGCGACAGCGAAAGCGAATAATGCGGGTTCTACAGCCACAACAGGTGATACGCATGGAGGGATGAGCACTGTTCACTTGTGGAGCGCGGTAGTGGCTACCACTTCCACCTCTGAGATTGCTCCACGCGCCAGCGGCAGTGGCGCCGCGCCGGAGATACCTAACCATGGTGAGGGCCATGCGAAGTCACATGGTGCCGTCGCAGTCAGCGGCACGTTTGTCATCAATTTAGCTCGGCGCCCCGACCGCTGGCAACAGATGTTGAGACGAGCAGAACGAGCCTACGGGAGCATGGAAGATGCGGTATCCACAAGAGCTGCAGCTGCCACGGGGTTGTCCCCCCTTCAGCTGGAGAGGCTAGAGGCGATCGACGGTGCTGTTCTGCTCTCTCGCACGAGCGACAGCGACCCGATAAGCCTTACTAGCGCTAGCACCAGAAGCAGTGGTAGCAGTGGTAGCAGTAGTGGTAGCAGCAGTAGTAGCGGGGAAGAAAGAGAAAAGGTTGAAGAAGGAGAAGAAGAGCTTGGCTTCGAGGACGAGGACAGCGCATCCGACAATTGGTGGCTGAGCCGTGCTGCGGTAGCTGAGCAATTTCACCTAGGGCCGTCGTCTTCATCATTACAAAGCAACCCCTCTCTGAAAAAGGCTTCTTCGCCCTTCTGGAACGGCAACGACGACGATGAAGCCGGTAATGAGGCCTTGGAGAAGGAGAGAGCGTTGCCGCCGCCGGTGATCATGAACCCGTACGAAGACCACGGGTGGCGGGCCTCGGTGATTGGCTGCGCTCTCAGCCACATGAAAGCGTGGCGCCAAATCGCTGCGCGCGGCTGGGCCAACCCCTATGCTAGCTTCTTGGTATTGTTATATATTAGTGCAAACTTTGAGTAGGCCGCTTCCATGGACTGGCTATGTCCGTAATGTGCTTGCTTTTCTCTCGGCATGTGGTGCACTAATCCTATGTATACTTGCGTATCGTGCTAGGTCCTTGAGGACGATGCTGAGCTTTCTGGTGACTTTGCAGACCGCTTTCAGGAGACTATGAGACTCGCGAACCAACATTATGGGTATTGTTTCTGTTGCATTGGCTATTGAGTCGTTTGTGTGATTTTCTTCTCTCCCTCTCTCTCTCTCACTCTCTACCTCTCTCTACCTCTCTCGTTCGCCTCCAAGTAGCCTCCTTATCTTTCTTTGTACCGCGCCTTATTAGCAATGTCTGCCCTTTGGTTTCTCCGTTGCATTTCGACCCTGTCGGTGGCCTTTTCTCTCCAGGTGGGATTTGATATTTTTGGGCGTACTTGACGACCGTGGGTTTTACGGCGATTCGCCTGCGGCGTGGTCCTGCACCGCTGCTGCTGTTCCAAGCACTTGTCGTGAAGACAAAGCACCACACGAGACCCATCCGTCAAAGCTTGGCGATGAAGAGGGGAACAGCGAAGAGCAAAGCCCTCACAGCAACCCCGAAGAAATGCAAGACGAAGCTACTCTTCCTCCGAAGACCCGTGCTGCCACCGTCGTTGAAGTTGGTGTGCCCAGCGATGGTTTGTTTAAATTGCAACAGCCCAAGCCTCGCCATCAACAACAACAGCAGCAGCAAAAAGGCAGCCACTCACGTTGGCCTCCTCTTCGTTGCTTGTTGCGAGACGTGAGCACAGCGGGGCGCACCTTTGGCAGCGGCCTGTTTGCTTACGTGCTTCGGCCCAAGGGTGCGATGGCCCTTTTAGCGGCAGCGGCGGCACACCCTATCACACAGCCCATCGACTGGTAAAAAAATCATACGCCGGTGCTTTGCTTTTGTACGTGCGGCTCTTGCAATTGCCTGATCTAGATCGCACGTGTTTTTATCCTTACCTATCAGGAGACCTCAACACTGCGTCGGTGTTTTCGTGTGTTCGGTGTGTGCTCGGGGGGTTCTGCACATGTGCCAGGTGGGTGTGGGAGCGCCTAGCCGAGTTGCCAGGCCAAAGCCCACGGAGTTTGAATCGTTTACAGGCCCTAAAAGCCTGGCCGCCGCTGGCGTCCTCCCCGGAAGGAGAAGGCCGTGACTCGGACAACGACGAAGCTTACCATTCCTTGCGGTTCTTGGCAAGCCAGGCGCTCTTGACCGAGAACGGTGGCGACGGCACCACTGGCGATAGGAGCAACATTACCAAGGGCAGCGCATCTTCAATTGCTTCCGCGGCCCATGCAGCGGCACTGCGCATCGTGTACCCACCAGAAGGAGCTGACCGAATGGCTGGAGACGATGGCATATCTGACCCTTTCTTTCGCCTCGCTAGTAGTCGTGATCCTCTGCACGAGAACGCAACGACCGCGCAGATAGGCAGTGACATTGCAGAGGAGAAGAAGAATGAGGGGCTGCCAGTAGCGGTTGAATTGGAAGTCAGTGACGTTGTGAGCCCTGCGCTCTTTCTCGAGCTGCACAAGCACGACCTCCTCGTTTGTGCTGCCTCGAGAGCGCTCAGCTTTGACTACTCAAAGAGCAATAGTAACAGCAGCAGTAGTGGTAGTAGCAGCAGTGCAGAGCGTTTCAAAAGCAATAATGACAATGGCAGTAGGCAAAATTCTCATCCGACCAACAATGGAAGCGGCGTAGGAGAGTTTGTACAATATGAGCCTCACGGTGTGTCATGCCGATCATTGGGCGCAGCCGCGCGCGTTCTTCTCTTGAAGGAACCTGGCAAATTTCCAGGCACTTACGGCGCTATGGCTCTGCTCGTGTCACCGCTCGGCAACCACCCAGGAAGGAGTGGTCGTGATGGTGAGTCCATGGGTGCGAGCAGCCAGATCACCGCGCAGGAAGGAACAGGATTGTCGAATAACGACAACGACGACGACGACGAGGACTTTGGTGCTGCGGAGGCAGTGCGGTCGGTAGTTGGCAGCTCAGCACAAATCGTTGCGCGCTCCAAAGAAGTGCAGTTTCGAATCAGTGCTTTCCCCTGGGAAGAGTCGGTGGCTGTGGCCGTCGAGGCGGACGGTAACCTAGAAGTGATCCGTTGGCGCCCCCACTGCCAGCCACGTCACCACCTGCAACAGGAGGGGGCTGCAGTTGCATCTACAGCTGCCACGGCTGACGGGACTTCGCCCGAGGAGGGCCCATCAAGCAGCGTGCCATGCGGGGTCTCTATCTATGAGGTAGCCCACCGTTTCTGCGTGGAGCGGCTCAACCTGCACGCAGTAGACGCTGCGGCTGAGTGCGTCGAAAAGGTCGAAGCTACTCTGCGCGCACGAAGGAGGAAAGGGCAGGGCAAGGATTTGCTGTGATAACACAAGCAGGGCACGTGAACCCCCATTCGAAATCTGTTTGGTAAGTCCAAGTGCAAGGCTCGATTTCCCTTACTGTCGTCTTCGGAAAACACTGGTTAGTCGGCAGTCGAGATACGAAGGAGGGGAACTTTTAAGCAACAAGCAGCCCACCCATTTCCGTGCAGCTACAGCGGCAGCTTTATGCGACGAAAAGTTCTCTTTGGGAACTACAATTGTCTTTTTGTATTAGCTATTAGCCCATATACAAGCGCATGGCCGATGACACCAATATATACCCTAATTTGCTACGAAAACAATCCCCGTCCAGGTGTGAATACTCCGAACCACCGACCGGCCAGTGCTCCGTAAATGTGAGCACTTCACGAGTCGCGAGCACTTCCCTAGTAGCTAGTAATAGCCCAGTGGACAGGCTACAGCCGCCTGGTAACCGACACTTTCTCCGCCAGCTCTAGTTTAGTATGGCCACATTATAATTGCAACCTGCGCTGATGTCTCTAAGCGCCGGACTGGCGGAATTTCAAAGTTTCGCATACTTGCAGTCTACACACATCGCGCCTGCGCCCACGCCTGGATCTTGGATACATGTCACGCCCGAAGCCTCAAGGATACGCCTCACAGAATACCAACACTACTCATACTCATACAACTTCCTTGGCTCGTGCTCCGAGTCTTGTAGCGACGAGGTGCTTGGTGCTCTCAGTGACCCAGAAGCCTTCTGCAGCGTCGATGATCTCTCCTGTTTGTCGGAGTGCTCCACAGACTTGTACTTTCTGGAGGCATATTGTGCGTGTAGCACTGGAACACAATCTAGCACATTTAGCTATGATTTCTATGGTTCAGAGGAGTACTGCTGCGGCAGTGACGAGTGTCAGAGCGCTGTGCTGACTTTTTATGTAGACGCAATCGGTGCAGATGCTACCGACCTAACAAGTTGGTTGAATTCAGAGTGCAGTGGTGTAATTTGCCATTCACCAACGCTAGCGCCTTCAACTGCTTCGACCGTAACGGTAAACGTGGCTCTTTCACTTGAAGCAAGCACGGCTCTTCCTTCGACGGCCCAAGAAAGCACTCTTAAAGCGCAAATTGAAACTGCTACAGGCTACCCACAGAGCGCCATCACAAGCTTTGCTGTGACTTCAGAGCAAATTGCGAGGCGTGTTTTGGCGAGCGAGGCAGAGTATGGCAAAACAAGGCTACAGTTACCAATGGCCGAATTGGTTCACAGTGAAGATGTTGGCACAGCTGTCCCCGTGCCTTCTCATTTGCGGTCGGCCCAATTTCGTCAGGCTGATATCTCTTCCCCAGCAGCGCATCATGGCCATTCAGCACTGGCGACTGAAAGGCATTCAGCACTGGCGACTGGAGGACTGAAGCCTACATCTAAAACTATACTTAGTCGTAATCGCGGCCACAGTGAGCGGAAATTGGCAACTTATGAGTGGGTTGTGAGTTTTGATCTCACCTTAGACCTCGCTGACCACCCAAGTCTAGACACAGCAACAGACTTTGCTACTTCGGTATCGGATGACCTCAGCACAGCGTCGTTTGCATCAGCACTGGTAGCTGCCTTGCCAGGTGTCGTCAGCAGCGTCAATGCCGTTACAGCAAGTGTAGCGCACACCAGGGCACCAAGTCTAGCACCTGTCTTGTTGCCCGCTGCCTTGCCTACACCTGCAGTTGCCGACAGCAAGACCGCAGCGCAAGGGAGCATGCTTCTTTTGGTGGTTGGCTGCCTCGCGGGTGCACTGCTTTTGGTCGCGGCGTCTCTCCGAATGCGGCATGTGCTCAAGATGCGCTCACGCAAAGCCAGAGATACAGCTTGCGATACCTTGGCCGATGCAGGCAATGGCAAAGAGAAACAAGCACAAAATCCGAATTCCACGGAGACCGTATCCTTGAGAAGCAATTCAAATATCAAACGTGCGCCAGCAACTTCTGCGAAACCTTCGCCCACTTCGGCACGTCTGCCTGGAAAGCACGTGATGGCAAGCACTCCGTTGGATGGATCTCAGGGTGGAAATGGAAGGGCAGCTGATTCGACGGCGGCACCACCATTGATACATCGGAGTAGCGGCGAAAGCAGTAAATCAAATTTGAGCTCATTCAGTGATGGCAACTCGTCGACTGGTAAGACCTCTCCGTCATTTGAGGCATCAGCTGGGAGTGCAAAGAAACCAGCGTTGACGAGAGGCCGTTCGCGGGGCACACAGTTCTAATCAAGAGAAATATGGTACACAGGTAAGGATGAAATATGTTCATCGGCAGCCAACCGCCGGCAGCAAATATATTTGGTGCTCCCACTCCAAGCTGCTAGCTGCTGCCATGACCTAAATCACCAAGCAGCTGCTTTCATTTTGAACCGTGGCTATATGCCAAACCAGCATTTTCGTAATTTCCTTTTCCTTTTGAACCCACACGTCCGTACTTCGTACTCGTGAATTCGGAAGTGTAACAATAAAATCGAAATCGAAATATCGGAGATAGAAATGGCTAGATTTTGACATCGCAATTCCACTTCTTCGCATACTTTGCATGCGCATATGAAATCCAATGGCCAGTCGCCATTACCGAGATTCGCAGCGCCATCCGGCCATCTGTTCGCTGTTTGGGCGCTAGATATGAATATGCGACATAGCTGCGTGCAGGTGCCGGCCTAAGCCACAACTCTGTTTCAAAGTTCGCTACTCCTGAACTTTACAATTGCCAATTTGTATAAAAATTCCATCTACCCCCCCTGTAACTTACAAGTCAGCAGCAAAAAGCGGCCATCCTTCAAACATCACTCATCAGTGAGCTCGAAGTCACCAACGAGGCATTTCCTTGTACTTTCGTCGAGATGGCGCTGAGCAGCGGCGTGGCCTTGCGCTGCTGCTTTGCGGAACCACTTCGCAGCGTGTTCCTGTATGGAGTCCACAACGGCAGCTTCTCCTCCTCTGGACTCCTTGGTGCCCTTGTTGCGCACTTTCCCACGCGCGAGCAAGACGGCGTAGTTGTATTGCGCCGGCGCGAGGCCCTGTTTGGCGGCGGCCCGGTACCACTGCGCCGCTGCGCGCACACCGCGAGGCAATGCATTTCGCTGCCCAGGCGACAAGGACAGCGGTGACATCGGCGGCAGATGCTGCTGAGGGGAAGAAGGGGTAGACGCCAAAACAACTGCATCGGCAACAGGAGACACAACCCTTTCGTCTACACTCTGATTTGGGGTGCTGCTTGTATTGCCGCTCCCATTCTCATTCTTCACCGGAGTGTTCTCATTGCCGTCGCCACTGCCGCCATCATCCTTGCGTAGGCAGAGGTGCCCGAGCTGAAGTTGCGCTTCTGCCAGGCCTTGTAGCGCTGCTAAATGAAACCAATGGGCTGCTTCTACAAGCGCAGGTTCTCTTGGTAAGCCATCTTCGCACTCTACACAGGCGCCGTTGCGATGTAACTTTCCAAGCTGGTACTGAGCCTGGCAACAAAAAATACACATTCAAATGAAGAAGTGAGCATACTGCGCTAGAAATATCGCGCTCATCGTCGGAAGAGGATAGCTTTCATGCAGATCCAACCATGTCTAAACATTCGAAGCATACATGCCACAGTACCATGCCTGAACATTTAGACTATCTGTCTACCTGCGCGATATGCTTACCTTGGCATGACCCTGCTCTGCTGCTTGCTTAAAACACGCAAAAGCTTCAGCAAGTGTGGCAGTACGGAGGTGAGCATTATCTGAGCTCAGCAGGTTGCTCCTCGGCACCGCGCCATTTACATTCCCTTTCTTGCCGCACTCCTTCGCGCACAACAGGCCAAGCTCGTAGTGTGCAGCGGATAAACCTTGGTGCGACGCTTTGCGGAACCATTTCTTGGCGACTTTGGTGTCTATGGCGACGCCCACGCCTTTGGCGTAGCAGCTCCCTAAGTTGAGCTGAGCTTGTGCGTTTCCCTGGGCAGCTGCTTGGCGGTACCTATTTAATATAATACAATAATCCCATTGATTAAAATGAATGAGAGGCAAAGAGGGCGAAAACGTTACGGCAGCTCTAACGGCAACAGTGCAAAGTAAATTCTTCTACCGAGCTTAACAATAAACTTCGTAGTGCATACAAACTCACCACCATACTGCTCCGACGAAGTCCGGTGGCGCAAAGACGCCTTTACCGCGCTCTAGGGCAGCGCCTAAGTGCACTTGTGCCGCGTCTAGGCCTTGTTCGGCTGCGCAGCGACACAATCGCCAAGCTTCATTGGCAGCAGCCGTGGCTTCGATGGTCGCTGTAGCTGCAGCAGCTGTAGCTACTGCATCTGGAGAAGGAGCATCAGTCGAGGTTGCCACATCAATGCTAGTGTTGTTGCAATCGCTAGAAAAATGAATACGACCGCGCTCAATGAGCAAGCTGAGGTTGAAGAGGGCGCCGGCGTGTCCTTGATCTGCGGCCTCGCGATACCACCGCGCAGCTACGGTGTAATCAGGAGGCGGGCTCCCTGTAGGCGTTGTCGTATCCTTGGAGTCACTAAGGTAACCGCACACATACTGCGCTTGCGCATGCCCCTGCTCAGCGGCGCCAGTGAACAATTGAAGCACTGCTGCTTGCTCAGCGCGACTCGGAGCAGACGAACGCCCCCACCGTGCGTGGCGCCGAGTGGCCTCGGCAAACAGCTGGTCGGGGCCAGGAGGGAGGTCGGCACGGCACAGGGGGCACGCTGCTTTGGCGCAATAAACGCGAAGATTTTCCACGCACGCTACATGGAGCACGTGGTTGCAAGGAAGCGTACAAGTGGGTGCGTCTGACATTGTGTGGAGGCATATGGCGCACTCGTCGCAACCGTTGACAAAGGGTTCCTCTGAGGGAACGAATTTTGTGTCATCTTTTCCGCTAACGCACGCGCGTGGGGCATCTGGAACGCTGTTAGAACCATTGTCGCTGTCACCTACTGTGACTGCAAGCATTGGAAACAGACTGCTTTATCCTATAGTATGTGAGAACGAAGGTAATGAATGAGTTCGCGAGAGGACATTTTGGCCAAAATGATGAATCTAAGCGGCCGGGCAAATACGGGACGAATATACGGATGTAGATTTGTTGCGAGTCGGTCGTCGGTTGTCGGTAGGAACGGAGGCAGCTTAGCTCTAGCTCCCGTCCAAGCTCCTACTGCTTAAAGCATCGAGGACTAGACTGTCTTCTGTGCACTCTTATGCCCAGCGGCTAGCCAGAGTCCAGATTGTTAGATATGTTTTCGACTACGATGATGCCAGCGCCACTATACAACATCGTTTACTCCTTTATGATGGCAGTCCTAGGGGTGTGGTTTCTGAGTGCACTTAACCACATTACCAGCATTATTCAACTGCGCACGGTACGAATGTTGCTGACCATTTCAACCTAGCCTACGTATGCAAACTCTCTGTTCTCTTCTAATTGTGAAAGTTTGCCGGCTTCAATTACCATGAACAGGCGATGCTGGAGCAGCGTGTGACTTATATTCGGGGGTTAGGTGTGCGTGTGCACGTCTTTGCGGAAGCTTCCAAGTTACATTTTCGTTCCCTTGCAAACACTCGGGAAGCCCCAGAGCCAACCAAATGCCCCCTTGTTAAGGTACCATTCTCTATTTCGAAGCTTCAAGCGAAGCTCGTGAAAACTCCAGCAGCGCACGAGCCGAACGAAGCAACTGAGAGTACCCTCGCGAAAAGTGACGAAAGTAGTAGCGAGAACGCGACTCTTACTTTGGAATTTGAGTTGACAGCATCTGTTGCTTGCTCGGCAGTCGTGCTATGCAACCTTGAGAAAGCAGTCCTTGCAGCACCTGTTGGTAACACTGCAACGGATCCAGGTGAAGAAGATACAGTGCCAACTACTGCAACCACGGACCACTCAAATGTGAGTCCAAGCGCAAGCAGCGAGGAAGGTGCCCGGTCCTCTGCAGCCCAGCGGCGCATTGTCAGCAGCAGCAATGGCAACGACGAAGAAGCTGGCATTGAGCTGCAGCCCGTCACTCCACAGTTATTGCCACGTCGCACTACCGGCCGCGGCCGTGGAGGTTTTGTGCGCTTACCTGCTGTGGATGCAGCTGACGATGACGACGACCAAGATCATAATGACCTTAACCAACACGGTGCAGCTGCAGAAGAGATCGACGTCAGTGCTAGCAGCCGCAACCACACTGCTCTACCTCTGCCTTCTTTATCAGACGAAGAGGAAATGGACGGAGATGGCACTAGGTTACAGAGAAACTCTCATGAAGCTGAAGCAACATCAGTCGCTGCAGCGAAGCCAGCAGATAGCAGCACAACCACAGCAGTTGGAGCAGCTATAGCCTCACAACTTCAAATCATTCTTGAGCAAGCATCAAAGACTGAGCCCCGCGGTGTGGCAGTGAAGGTAGACCTGCCGCCTGGTTACGAGTCTCTTCTGTTTCCGCGCCGCCCTGACGTCTACCAGCTCGTTCTTGCGTTGCGACCTCTCCACGACAGCGACGATGCTATACTTACTAATAGCGACATGACTAACACTCAAGCCGCTCTGCGTTCCCTTGACCATAGCAATAGCGACCAGCATCGAGATTTCCAGGAGAATGTCAGTTTCGCTGCTAGGGTGGGGCAATCAGCAGCTAAAAGCGTTCACGATAAAGGTCCCAAGTATGCTCGTGTCACAAACAATGCGCCAGCGACACCGGCTGCTGAAAGCTCTGCAAGAGCAACAATCACTGCTGATGTCTCCAGTGGCAATGCTTCTCAACTGTTGGGGCTGGATCGCGTACGTTCACATAGTAGCACCTCGATCGCTAACGCGGGGCTGGCTTTTAGTGACCGCGAAGATGAGCTCCTGAGCCACCTTTTGGTTCTTGACGTTGACCGCACGGAAGAGAACCACGGCGGTACTAGTAGTTCGGCTAGCGGCAGTGGTTGTGGTGGTGGTGGTGGGAAAAGAGGTACTGGTAGTGGAGACGGTGAAGGAAGCACCAATAATAATAGTGGCAGCACAGAACTTCAGTCGTTGCGCGTGCGAGTTGCTAGTCAAGTGAACGTCACCACTCGAGGTGTGTACACCACGCAAAGCATCTTTGGCCTGATCGACAGAAGCAGCGCGTCTGGAGATGGTAACAACAGCGACACTGCTAGCGACGGGAGCCCTACCAGTGGGAGTGGTAGCAGCACTGGTGACGGCAACCAGGATGGCGAAGCTGAAAGCTCGGAGTGTGTGATCTGCTTGACGGACCAACGGGACACGGTGCTTTTACCGTGCCGCCACCTGTGCTGCTGCCAAGCGTGCTTTCCACATCTCGACAAGTGTCCCGTGTGCCGCGCACCTTTTGATTCTCATGTAGTGTTCGAGCACAAGAGCGACGATGAGGCCTCGTCTGACCAGGAGGCGGCTGACACAAACGATCGAAAGCGCGAGGGCAATGAAGACAAGGGCAATAGCTCCTCTCCTCCAGCGAGGTCAGCCGTGCTCACATCAACCCCCAGTCCTCTCCACACGGGATCAGCGCAGCAGGAGGACCGAGTACACGAGGACATTCTTTAAGCGCCTCGTTCTTGTTGTTTATAAAAATGAATGCACAAAGAAGAAATTAATATTAATATGATTTCTTTTCTTTGATACCTAGATACGCGTCCTCTATCCCTTACCTATGTACTATACATATCTTAATAGAGCAAGATAGAGCGCCCACGGAGATGGCATACGTTATACCAAGCCGCTGTGTGGAAATATCCATCAGTAGGTTCGTAGGATTCATTATAAAAGAAAAGATCAGGGACTAACAGAAATAGAGGAGTCGGAATAAGTTTTTTTATTATCACTTTGGCTTTTCGGCTCGATATAAGCTATACAAGAAGCCGCGTGCCAGGTGCCAGAACCGAAAAGCGAGTAGCACTGATGGAGAACACAGCCCCGTATAGCCGCAGTATTACTGTAGCGCTAGCACACCGCACACACAGGAAGCGAAGCAGAAATGGAAGGTGGATGGGAGATGGAGGACAATTAGATGAAGGAAATCACCATGATATGAAAAATAAGGCAAGAAACAAGGGGGGGGGGGGTCCTGGCCTCTTCTTTCTGTTGTCTAGAATCCCTTTGACTCGCACCTCAGGAACTTCGTGGATTGCACTGTGCTACTGTGCTCTGTGCTGTACATCTGTACAGTCAAGCAGTCAAGCATATATCACTCCTCCCTGTACGCCTACATGCCGCCTTCCGCCTTCCCAGCTGGAGGAAAAAAAGCGTTGGCTTTTCTTTCTCATTGCTCTTAGCGTACAATGAACGATGTTCCGCGCACAATGTAGCTTAGATTCGTGGCAATCTTGGGGCATAAAGGTTTCAACTTCGTAGAATGCAGGACAATGATAGTGTCGAGTCCGCGTCGCTGGCCTCTCGATTTTTTCGATCTCCCACAGTCGATGCAACGAGTACTCCGACTGTTCACAGCCTCGATGAGAATGTTGTCAGTGAAACAGCAGAGAGCCAGTCACACACGCTTGAAGGTATACATGAATATTCTGACCACGAAAAGTTATCTTCAGCAGAAACTACTCATAATGGAGCTTCTGGTGTGAGTGCTGGAACGAGTGAAGTTGAAATTGGTAGCCAACTTCCGTCGCCGCCGCTTGTTACTCCACAAACTGCCACGACGCTTTCCCCAGAGGAAGAGCACCGAATCGACCCCAATGATGGTTTTTACTACCCCAAGTCAACATTTATAAGTTTTTATGGTAACAGCGACAAGTGGGATGCAGCACTAGTGCAGCCTGCTAACGTTGTGGAGGAATTTCGTGTCGATCCGAGTGACGGGCTTGCTTACTCAAAACAAGACTGGATCGACTTGTACGGGGGAACAGTAGAATGGGACAAAGCACAGGCGCCAGCTGTGAGCACAAGGAGATCCTCCAGGGCTATGAGTTTCATAGGAACACCACCAAAACTTGCTCACATGGACCAAATAGGTGAAAATATTGAGCCTGAGAATCAGCAGCCACCAAAACTAGCTACGCAACTCGACTCTCCAGCTGACGAGCTCCGAATCGACCCCAACGATGGTTTCAACTACCCCAAGAAAGATTTCATCGCTTTCTACGGTGGCACGAAAGAATGGGACGCTGCGCGTATTCAGCCTGCGGACAAAGTGGAAGAGCTTCGTATCGACCCAAGCGATGGGTGCGCCTACGCCAAGGAAGACTTCGTTGCCTTGTATGGAGGGACAGTAGAATGGGATGCAGCGGTAAGCCCATCTCTGAGCACACGCAGAGCGTCAAGACTGGAACAGCCGCCTGCTGATGCACCCTCACTGCCGACGTCGTTGTTTGGTTCTGAGAGTGAACGGCACGAACCTACCACAGTACTGTCTAGCTCAACGAGCTTCTCAGATGAAGAGCACCGAATTGACCCAAACGACGGTTTGTATTATCCAAAAGAGGATTTCATCGTGTTCTACGGCGGCACAGTTGAATGGGAGAAGGCACGCGTGCAGCCAGCAAGTGAGGTCGAAGAATTTCGTATCGATCCGAGTGATGGATGCGCCTACAACAAAAAGGACTTCATCGCCTTGTATGGAGGGACGGTCGAATGGGACGCCTGCGAAGCATCACAAGGGCGCGCAAGAAGGGCCTCGAGACTAGAGCCGCTGCCTGAAGTTCCCCTAGAACCAATGTTGACTCATAGCACGCAAGCATCTTCACTGCCTCCCGTCAGCGAAGAACGTGACAGTGCTGAACAGCCGGAGAGCCAAGAATCCCGCATCGATCCACATGACGGCTTCGCATATTCCAAGTCAGATTTCGTGTTGAAGTATGGAGGAGAAACCGAGTGGGATTCGGCGGTACCGCCGCCAAAAGTTGAGAAAACCGAGACTGAAGTTTCGCTTTTCAATGAACTGCAAGACATTTTGCCCAAGAGGCGCTCGTCAATCAGCTCTACGGATTATGAAGACATCTTGGCCCGCACCAAAGCTCAGTACGACTTGCAAAACCCTCCAAGCCCCACTGGCCTTGAGAAGCTCATCTCGAGCATGTCCGAAGTAAACCTCCGCGACCACCGGCTGGCGCACCCTGCCGCCAGGCAAGAAGAAGCGCCGCTATCGCCAGGCAGTAGCCTTCTGAGCCCTCAGGGAACTGACGGAGCAGCCCTTGATTACCGCCTGGACCCTCATGATGGCTATGCGTACTCGTTCGAAGATTTCGTCAAGAAATATGGGGGTACAAACGAATGGGATTCAGCGACCTCTGCTTTTGGCGAGGTCGGCGAATGGGAAGAAGCTAAATCTGCACCAGAATCGAGCAAACCTCCTACTACGAGTGGTAGTACAGATAGCACTAGGTGTACACCCGTTGAGGACATTTCAGCGAAACGCAACAGAAACGCAATTAGAATACAGCGCTCCTTCAGAAAATGGAGCGCAGCGCAGTGGCAACAGTTTGAAATGGGGGAGGCGAAAGCAAGCACAATTCAAGCTGCGTTTCGAGCGTGCGTCGCAAGAAGACAGTGGTTCGCCTACCGCAATGCACTTTGGGTGTTTGCCATGCGCTTTCGCCGGAAAATGCGCCGAATGGAAAATTCTCGACGCCCTCTGGTTGAGCAGAAGCTGACCTTCAAATTGCACAATGTCCGTGGATATTTCGAAATGCGGGCGCTGAACTGCAGCACAGATGCGACGAATTTGAGGCTTTCCTGGGTCGACGCGTTTGAAGAAAAGAAGAATTCTGCTGATTTGGGGAGAGAACTGAGGCCGGTGGAAGCTGACGCGAGTCGGTTCTCAGAAATCAGAGAAGTGGAGCTGGCCCGGACGTCGAACAATGGTCGTTTAGTTGTGGCGAGCTCGGATGGTCGAATATGGGCCATCGAAACAACAAACCACGTAACTTGCTCAATGCTCATGTTTGGCCTTCAAAGTTGGGCAAAAAGTTCATCAGCGCACACTCCTTATATGGCAGGATCTTCGCAAAGAGGAACGCCGGTTTAGTTCGATAGTGCGCGCGTTTTTCTTTTCCGCTGGTACTGACTTAATAATGGTGTTGTCCTATACGTATCGCTGATTATTTTTTTTCCCATTCCATCACCAGCCATAACAACACGTAACACTAAACACATATAACCAATATGCCGTATTACACGCAACGCACGCCACATCGCAATTTCCAATATACGATATCCGGTATACTTTACACTTTAGGAATGGGGCCTGGCGCCTGCTTTTACTGCGGTATGCCTGTTTTCTTTATTTGCAATTCCCTTTTCTTATCAATCATCAAGATAAAGGTGTTTCTAGTACTAATAACTAATAACTAGTAAAGTAAATTTGATATGGAGCAGGCAGGTCGCGAGCACTATAATTATCAAATGGCCCGTGTATTTATGGCCCTCGAAAAAATGTAACGAGAGCCCTCCTGGTGGTGTTATTGGGCCATTTGATTCATGTAGGTAAAAGTGGTTGGACAAACGCTTGACATTTCTTTTATTCTCTACTGCCGTGCACTTATTTTTTGGAAACTCCGGCCTTCGCGGCCTCCTTCTTGATGGGTACCAAGTTTTGGTAGCCGACCTAGTCGCAACGCAAAAATATAGCCGTGTAATGATTGAGATTAAATGATCATGCATTGAGGATTGATTGTTGAGGCGCAGTCACGCACCTTAACGCTGCCCACTGGAATAGCCTTCCGCTCAAATGGAGTGACATCTCCGGTAGCGGCCGCCTCCGACCCGTCCTAATAAGACAGCAAGCACAACAGAAACTTCATTAAGCATAATTTTCAATGACTCTTTTGTAATTTATGGCTACACAAGTCCACTATTTACGAGGTGCATGCATTGCAAGGCAGACTACTATTGTTGTTCAAGACACTCAGAAAGCGAACAGAAAAGACTACTTACATTCAAGATAACACTATAGTAATTCCGCTCTAAGAAATATCAACAGAAATTCGCCAGAAACTCAATTTTAAGAGATTACAAGCCCTTAAAAAAAAAAAACGCACCGCAGGCTCTTCGTACTTGCGCCACCCTGCCTCTAGGCCGAAGCCTTTGGAGCGCATGAGCTTGAAGCCCGGAAACACCACCTCCGAGTGCTCGAAAATGAGCTGTTGCTGTAACTGAGGAAAAGAAGAAAAAAAACACCACCCAAAGGTTTGTACACAGAGCAAGAAAGTGGAGCAAATGTGGTCAATAGATGCACTCCGATCACAGATGTTTGTTGCTTTCAACAGATCAAGTCTGTACAATCGGTGCAGCATATAACTTTTGATTCGCAAAAGCACGCGAGCGCACAACAACATTGAAGAGAACTACACTAAACACATGCACATAAGCACCTGGAGTGCGGCAGCAGCGTCATTGTTTTCAGCAGCTACATAACCCACGAGTCTCCACTCGCCAGGAGTCTCGCCTTCAGCCAGAAGGCCACGCACGTGCGCTTCGTAAATCTGTAACCATATTAGGGGCAAGTTGATGTTCGGCTACGGGTTAACGACAGCAAGATGAAGTCACCACTAGGCCTGAATATATGATTAACATCGATGCACAAACTAAAGACAATGTCATTGAAAGCGGCAGACCTGTGCTCCGGCCTCTTTTAGTTCTTTGTAGATCCCGTATTGTCCCACGAGAGCTTTCACTCCCACGCCAATACCCTTGACCTTGGTCTGTTGAAAAAGTTAAAGAGACACGATGAGATCCCGATGCTCCAACCCTAGAGTTATTCAGTAAATGGTCTAAAAGTAGCCTCATAGTCGAGAGAAAAGCAATTTCAGACTTACCTCTTTCGCCTCGACAGGCTTGCTGCCGAAGCCACCTGCCGCAGGAGCTTTCTTCGGCTTCTTCACGCTTGCCCAAAGGACATCGCCTCGGGAAGAGCGAGTGCCTCGGCTAGTTATCGTGCTAGTAGGTAAACTAGACATCCATGCTGTTGCACTAACCAATAGAGTGGTCGCTACAAGCCATCGTAGCATCTTCCTAAGGCAAATTGAAGTAATAAGCCCTCTTCGTGAACTCGCGTTTTCGACTTCTCGTTTCGACAACCAACAACAAAACAGTCAGAGCGTCAGAGCTGATTTTTGTACTATATTAGGCAACATTATGCGAATCATCTGTTTCAGGATCAAATAATTTAGGTGTACAGTACGTGT
>Ga0307930_1000687_pt1 | contig 27014 bp, 27 predicted proteins | sample OrgLakmetageno46_FD_203161 | JGI IMG/M metagenome (GOLD analysis project Ga0307930, IMG submission 203161) | Saline water microbial communities from Organic Lake, Antarctica - #46 | ecosystem: Environmental > Aquatic > Non-marine Saline and Alkaline > Saline | place: Antarctica: Organic Lake...
CTGCGCGACTATGAAAGAAGTTTAGCGACAAACAAAAATCCATACCAAGTGATAGGCGATTTAAGCAGGCACCTCAAATACAGCGCGCAATTCGACCCTATCAATAAGGTCACTGCCAAAATTGATCGCATCTTTGAACATGCAGATAGGCTAAGTGTAGAGCAGCAAATAGCCGGCGATGCGATTGACAGCTTTAGCAGCGAAACACACTCTGTAGGTATAGCACGGGCATGGATCGCCTACAGACAAGACAAGCATGAATTAGCCTTTGCAGAGTTATTGAAGTCTATTGAGGTAAGCGACTCAGCGGTCCTAAGCTCTTTTGGTCCTGACTTCCAATTAATTCGTCACATTTATCGTGATGGGCATATTGAGCCTGTTGTTGCCTACATCAACAAAACTGAAGAATTCTGGACCGGCAGACGCCCCGACGGCCTGCGCTATGTGTGGCTTAAAATGATCAAAGCAGAGTGTAAAATACAATTTGATTTTGTTGACACAATAAATGCATTAGAGCTTGGTCTTAGCGTAATAGATGTAAACAAAGACTATGGAGTCAGTCACTAGTTCAATGATGCCATTAATGACCGCACTATGAGCCGTATTTAATGCCTAGTTTCAAACTTTAATATATTCGGACAACAACAGAGGTAGGTGTGATCGCATTAAAAGGTTACCATACGTCAACGGCGCTAGTTTATTCCCTAAATTGGCGCCTTCTTTGTGATTATTGCAAATTAATCCATATTCAACTTGAAGGTGAGTTGATAGTTTGCTAAAAAGTCAAACAGTACTATGTTTTACGTGATTTCTCTGTGTAAACTAAGATTTACATATTGGTTTGGTAGCTAAGTTCTCGATAGTTTTATTCCTTTTCTTGCTGTTATTCTCTCACGTTTAACATCTCATCCGTTTTCTTATAAAGAGTAAAAAATGCAAAAAGACACAGTTAACAATATTCATGTTTCATCGGAAGAAGTTTTAGTTACTCCTGATGAACTAAGCAAAGAGCTTCCAGTGAGCGGAAAAGCGTTGCAAGGCGTTATTGCATCTAGAAAAGTTATTTCAGATATTATTCATGGCGAAGACCATCGCTTATTAGTCGTCTGTGGCCCATGTTCAATTCACGATATAGAGGCGGCAAAAGAATATGCCTTGAAATTAAAGAATCTGCATGAGTCCTCTATAGACACGCTTTATATTGTCATGCGTGTTTATTTTGAAAAACCACGCACAACAACTGGCTGGAAAGGCTTAATCAACGACCCGCATTTAAATGATACTTTTGACATTGAAACCGGTTTGCGCAGGGCAAGAAAATTGCTTATTTGGTTAGCTGAATTAGGCCTTCCTGTGGCAACTGAAGCATTAGATCCCATTAGCCCGCAATATTTAGGCGAATTGTTTAGCTGGGCGGCAATTGGCGCAAGAACCTCAGAGTCGCAAACCCATCGTGAGATGGCGAGCGGATTATCGATGCCAGTCGGATTTAAAAACGGAACTGATGGATCATTAAGTATCGCTATCAATGCACTTCAATCTGCGGCATCAGGGCACCGGTTTATGGGGATCAATAAGGAAGGGCAGGTGAGTGTGATAAAAACTCAAGGTAACCCCGACGGCCACATTATTTTGCGCGGTGGCAAGCAACCTAATTATGATTCAGTGTGTGTGGCTGACTGCGAAGCCGAGTTGAGCAACGAGAATATCGTTTCAAGTTTAGTGGTTGATTGCAGCCATGCAAATAGTGCCAAAGACTATCGCAGACAGCCGTTGGTTGCGCAGAACGTGGTTAACCAAATATTAGAAGGTAATCAATCAATCATTGGCATCATGCTAGAAAGCCATTTAAATGCGGGTAAGCAAAGTTCAACGGGTAAAACCCTCAAAGACTTGGACTATGGTGTGTCTATTACTGACGGTTGTATTAATTGGCAACAAACTCATGATCTTATTTTACAGACTCGTGACAGGCTCATCACTGTGCTGCCTATGCGTCAAACAAAGCGCTTAAATGCGTAAAACGGTTATGTTAGAAACTGATAAAACCCTTGCTGGGCTGCGTGATCACATTGATGATGTTGATAGCCAATTGATACAGCTATTAAAGCTCAGAAATGAGCTGACTAGCCGGGTGGGCGACGTTAAAAGCCAAACAGGTATGCCTATATATGTGCCAAGCAGAGAATCTGAAATGATTGCTGCGCGGCGTAAACAAGCGGACTCTATTGGCTTGTCGCCTGATTTGGCTGAAGACGTCCTACGCAGGGTTATACGCGACTCTTATCGTAGTCAACATGCGAATTATCGCTGTATCAATCCGAGTATCAATAAAGTGGTGATTATTGGTGGTGCCGGCGCCTTAGGTAAGGTGTTTGTGAGCCTCTTTGAGCAAAGTGATTACTCGGTCACTACCTTAGAAAAAAACGACTGGACAAAGGCTGACGAGATATTTACGGATGCGGATTTAGTGATTGTTGCGGTACCAATAAAGTTAACTGTATCAGTCATTGAAGGTTTATCGGTTTTGCCAAAACAGTGTATTTTAGCCGATATCACCAGTGTAAAAGATCAGCCCTTACAAGCTATGTTAAAAGTGCATCAGGGTCCTGTTGTTGGTTTGCATCCGATGTTTGGCCCTGACAGCCCGGGAATGATCAAGCAGGTAGTTGTGGTATGTCATGGTAGAGAGCCTGTTAAATACGAATGGCTGCTTGAACAAATGCGAACTTGGGGAGCGGTGCTGCATGAATCCTCGAGTAAAAAACATGACAGTGCGATGGCGTTTATTCAGGTAATGCGACATTTCAGTACCTTTGTCTACGGTCAGCACCTCAAAGAAGAAGATCCTAGTTTGGCATCCTTGTTGATGTTCAGTTCGCCCATCTACCGCTTGGAATTAGCAATGGTTGGCAGACTTTTTGCTCAAGCGCCAGAGCTTTATGCTGATATTATTTTTAATAATGCCGAAAGCTTAGCTCTTTTGAAGCGTTTTCATGTCCGATTTGGAGAAGCTCTGAAACTGGTCGAGGAAGTTGATAAAACATCATTTGTAAACCAGTTCAATGAAACTAAGCAGTGGTTTGGTGACTATGCTGAGCAATGTTTAATAGACAGCAAGCAATTATTGCTAAAGGCAGACGATAGCCAGTTGTTAAGGAAAAAATAAAGCAAATGAGGTAGCTGAATTACCTCAACTGTAGACTAAATTTAAACTGTAAAATACTCAGAGACGAGGGCTATACTTAGTTTTCTAGGCGCTTTTCAATACATGCGTCGCTGGTTTAAATGAAGCTGAAGTAGCTAAAAAGTGGAATAGCCAAAAAGGCTATTCCATTAACGCGTTTACTGCCGCTATTTTGGTCGGACTGATTTCTTCAATCGGGTAGCACCCTAGTACTTTAAAGTAGCGTGTCATTCCACGTAGAGCTTCCATCGCATTTTGCATTGGTCCATCAGCAATATTACCTTCAACATCCAAGTAAAACATTTCCTCCCATGGATTACCCGTAATAGGTCGTGACTCCAGTTTAGTCATGTTGATTTGATTTTCTCTAAACACTAATAATGCCTCCACTAAGGCACCGGGTTTTTGCACGGTAGACATAATTAATGTGGTTTTTGCTGGCACTTGCAAAGGCACTTTCACTGAATCACTTGCCACTACAATAAATCGACTGTGGTTTTCTTTTTGATTCGCTAAGTTTGACTTAATCGCTTTCAAACCATATAAACTGCCGCCAGCCTCGCTGCCAATAGCGGCAACTTCACCTGAACGTAATTCATTCACGACAATCATTGCAGCGGAAGTACTGTCACAAGGTTTTACCTCGACATTGCCTAGTTCAGCTAAAAAATGACTGCATTGAGTAAACACCTGCGGATGAGCATAAAGTGTTTTGATTTTACTGATTTCAACGCCGTCTGGGACCAAAAGGGCATGCTTAATTGGGTGAGTAAGTTCACCAACAATACTCAAACGTGTATGTTGTAATTGGTCGTATACCTCATTAATACTGCCAGATGAGGTATTCTCAATAGGCAGTATTGCAAAGTCTGCTTCACCTGATTCCACTTTATTGATAATTTCAACAAAGCTTTGACAGCCTATTTCTAGTAATTCTCCGGGGCGTCTTGAAAAGTACTTTTGCGTAGCAAGGTAACTGTAAGAGCCTTTGTCACCTAAAAATGCCACGCGATTAAGTGGCTTTTCGCTACCCGGATTAGCCCAACGCGCTAACATAGCTTGTTGGTTCAATACTGAATCTTCAATGATGACATGGAATAATTGGGTTACGTAGTGAGGGTCTAAACCTGCTTTTTGTCCTTGCTTAATTAGACGAATAAGCAGTTGCTCTTCTCTCGCCTGATCACGCACAGGGATCTGGTTTTTGACTTTTGTTTCTGCAACTTGGTTGGTTAGCCCTTGACGAGTTGCTAATAGAGAAAGTAAATCGGAATCAAGTGACGTAATCTTTTTGCGTATTTCTTCAAGTTCTTGTTTGGGCACTTCATATCCTTTGCGTAAACAGTGAGTACCAAATCGCTCACGAGTGCTATTTGGTATAAGTAGAGAGATGCGAATCAACGCCCCGCCATGAAATGTAAGTAAGTGGTCGCGCAGTGTCAATGGATAAAAGGAGAAACTTCCTAAATATTCATATTTCGGATATTAATTATCCTACTTTATAGGTCAGAATCCAATAATCTTACTAACATTGCTCTAACTTCATCTGATTCAAACGGTTTATCACAAAGGGCGTTAACACCGGTTTGTTGAATATTAGCCATATGTGGACTTGAGGATGACTCAGACGTAACCATGATGATGGGGATATGAGTCGTCGCTGCATTGAATCGAATGAACTCTGAAAGTTCTCTGCCGTCCATCTCAGGCATATTATAATCGGTAATAACTAAATCGAATTCGTTATCTTTTAATAGCGTCAGGGCGTGGGAGCCGTTTTCTGCTTCCATTACTTTGTTTAAACCCATGCCCTCGAGCACTCTGCGAATATGATTTCGCGCTAAGCGGCTGTCATCGACAAGAAGCACTCGCACGTCTTGCGCGTCAAAATAGCTTAAGTTAATTTCGTCGGTATTGATGAGTTGCAAACTCGCGTTTAGGCCGCGAGATAAATGAATAGGCGCAAACGGTTTTGGAAGAATGGCAGCAACACCGGCTTGCTTAAACTCGTTAAGTTTGCTGATGCTATTTTCGCTACTCACCAGCATAAAGGGCATCGATGCATTAGCGTCATCGTCTTTAATGAATTTTAAAATATCTAAGCCATTGCCATCTGCTAGATACATGGTACTCACCACCATATCGGCGCCATGGGCCATTATAGATGCTTTGGCCCGCTCGACATTTGGCACAACATCAACTGTTTGTACATTCTCTGCGAGCAGCAACGTTTTAATGATCTTGCTTTGCGTATCGGACGGTTCGACCAATAATATGTGCAGATCAGATATAGACAGCTTATGCATTACTTCGTTATCTCTCAAAATTTCAGCCGCCTGCTAATTTAACGCGCTTGCCTTTGCTCTCTAAAATTTGCTTAAGTTTAGCGCGCACATCGCCTTGGATTTCGATGCTGAACCCTTTCACTGCGCCTCCGCAACCACATTGCTTTTTTAACTCTTTGCATAGCGTCTTGAGGTCAGGGTCGCTCATTTCTAGGCCGTCAATGATACTCATGCCTTTGCCTTTGCGACCTTTAGTCTCCTTTCGTATCCTTACAATACCATCGCCCTTTGGGGCATTTTGTAAGCTAACTGTCTTCTCTTTTATTCTACCTGTATCGGTCGAATAAACTAATTTTGAATCATTCATTCGATAAAAAGCATATATTCAGCCCAAATAATTAGTACAAGTATATCCTATGGACCTAATCAAAGCTATTTTGGGCATTTTAAATGATTTAAGAGATCTCTAGTTGCAATTGAGAACTATTATCAACTAACATATGGTCACATGAATTATGAAGTTTGAAGGGATGGAAAAAAATTGACCTTATGTATTTCTCGTTTATTCGTTTTATTCTCGTTAGTAATTTTCTCTGCAAGTAGCTTCGGTGCTGAAGTTAACGTGTATTCTGCACGTAAAGAAGCTCTGATTAAACCGATTTTAGATGATTTCAGCAAACAAACTGGCATCAAGGTGAACTTGATTACTGGTGATGCGGATGCACTTATCTCAAGGATCGAGTCAGAAGGACAGTTTAGTCCTGCAGACGTACTTATATCCACTGATGTTGGTCGTTTGGTGAGAGCAAAGCAACTCGGTGTCACTCAAGCTAACGCCGATGAGGTCATTATAGCAAATGTGCCTGCCTATTTGCGTGATGAGGAATTACATTGGACAGCACTAACATTGCGTGCACGCCCAATTATGTATGCTGCAGATCGTGTCGACCCTGCGTCATTGTCAACCATGCAGGCATTAACCAACAAAGAATGGAAAAATCGGATTTGTATTCGTTCATCCAACAATATTTATAATCAATCCATGATTTCAGGCATGATCCAAACTCAAGGTGAGGCAAAGACACTAGTTTGGGCCAAAGGCCTAGTGGCAAATTTTGCGCGCAGACCTAAGGGTGGCGATCGTGATCAAATTAGGGCTGTTGTTGCTGGTGAGTGTGATGTCGCTATTGCTAATACGTATTATTTAGCCGGTATGCTAAACGCCGACGACGAAGCGACTCGAAAAACAGCTCAGCAAGTCGCTGTATTTTGGCCAGACCAAGACACTATTGGTACGCATGTTAATATTTCAGGTGTAAGCATTGCTAAATATGCTAACAATTTAGATGCTGCGAAAACGCTTATCCGTTTTATGTTAACTGATGAGGCCCAGGCTTGGTACGCTGAAACAAATCATGAATATCCGGTAAAGCAAGGCATAAAATGGAGCCAAACTTTGCAAGATATGGGCACATTTAAAGCGCAAGAAGTATCACTAGCAAAAGTGGGCGAGACTAACGCAAAAGCGCTTATGTTAATGGATAATGCAGGTTGGCGTTAATCGGTTGATAAAAAACGCATTTAAAGGTTCAGCCTTTACAATATATTCGGTATTGGCAGGCCTGCTATTAGGCTTGCCTCTTTTCGTTATATTTTTCAGTTTTTTTTCCTGGGACAGTGCCATTTGGCAGCATCTGGCTGCAACGGTTCTACCTAAATATATAAGCAATAGCTTACTGCTTGCCCTTGGTGTTGGTCTTGGTGCAACGATACTAGGTACATGCTTAGCTTGGCTTATTGTTAATTACAATTTTTATGGTCGGCGCTTAATTCAGTGGATGGTATTATTACCGCTCGCCATGCCTGCTTATATCATTGCCTACACGTACACCGGTTTACTCGATTTTGCCGGCCCGCTACAAACTTTTATCCGCGATACGTTTGATTTAGGTGCTCAAGACTATTGGTTTCCTGAAGTCAGATCGTTATCCGGTGCAATCATTCTGATGTCGTTAGTGCTTTATCCTTATGTGTATATATTGGCAAGAACCGCCTTTTCTGAGCAATCGCAAAAGTACCGTGAAGTGAGTGAACTGGCTGGGGTGTCGCCATTAAAGCATTTTTTTAAAGTTGCGTTACCACTCGCTCGCCCTGCAATTATGACCGGAGCTGCTTTAGCAATGATGGAAGCACTAGCCGACTTTGGCACGGTTGAATACTTTGGTGTTAGCACGTTTACCACCGGTATTTATAGAACGTGGTTTGGTATGGGTGATATTAAGGCTGCGTCTCAGCTTTCAGGTTTTCTGTGTTTGTTTGTTTTTATTTTGATCATGGTAGAAAAAATGAGCAGACGTGACTCTCAGAATTATTCGTCTAGACAAGGCAAGTCGGCGCAGGCTAAACAAGTAAAGGGCATCAATGGTGCACTAATATTTGTGCTTTGTAGTTTGCCGGTCGCATTTGGCTTCATTATCCCATTTGTGCAATTAGCCACTTGGGCTTTCAGCTTCTCCGATCTGTCGAACTTGGCAGACTACCCCGAATATGCAATGAATTCGGCCATGTTGGCTAGCATCGGTGCCATTGTTGTGGTTGCTATGGCATTGTTGTTTAGTTATGCCAAACGCCTGCATCCCTCCAAAACAGTCAGTGGGTTTATACAACTCGTATCCTTGGGATATGCGCTACCCGGAACAGTGATCGCGATTGGGGTGTTAGTTCCGCTAGGATGGTTAGATATAAAACTTAATGTGCTGACCAATGTGTGGTTTAATTTTCAGCCCGGCTTAGTATTCTCCGGCACTGTGTTCGCGCTTATTTTTGCCTATGCGATCCGCTTTATGAGTGTTGCCTTAAACAATACCGAAGCTGGTATTCAACGCATAAAACCTAGTATGGACGAGGCTTCCAAAGTACTCGGTGACTCACCATCGCAGCGACTACTGAGAATACATATTCCATTGTTAAAGGCGAGCTTGTTAAGTGCTACTTTACTGGTTTTCGTAGACATACTTAAAGAATTACCTGCTACTCTTGTACTGCGTCCCTTTAATTTTAATACATTGGCCGTTAAAGCCTTTGAATTAGCCTCAGATGAACGCTTGATTGACGCGGCACTACCTTCAATTACAATTGTTTTAGTTGGTATTTTGCCGGTAATAATTCTCACTAAAACGCTTGATGGAATAGAACGAAAATATGCTTGATATTAACAATCTATCGTTGAGTTACGGTACACAAAAAGTGCTAAAAAACCTGACGATTTCACTGCAAAAGGGCGAAATAGGCTGCATTTTAGGGCCATCCGGTTGCGGTAAAACAACCTTGCTGCGAGCCATTGCCGGCTTCAAGTCTGTGCAGGTCGGAAGCATTAGCGTGAATGACATTGTCGTTAGCGATGCTGCCTATAAAATGCCGGTGGCAAAACGCAAGATTGGCGTGGTGTTTCAGGATTTTGCTTTATTTCCACACATGAATGTGCTTAAAAATGTTGCCTATGGTTTAAGTAAATTATCCAAGTCTGAGGCCCTCAAACTCGCTCAAGAAGCTATTGAGTTAGTAGGTTTGAATGATGCTAAAAGTAAATATCCACATGAACTATCCGGTGGACAACAACAACGCGTTGCGATTGCAAGGGCGATTGCTCCTAAACCTGATTTGTTGTTACTGGATGAGCCATTCTCGAGTCTGGATCCAGACTTAAGAGAGCGCCTATCGAGCGAAATTCGCAGTATTATTAAGCAGCAAAATATCACGGCACTGTTGATTACTCATGATCAAACAGAAGCGTTTGCAATGGCAGATAAGATAGGTGTCCTGCATCATCAACAATGCCGACAATGGGGCACAGCTTACGACTTGTATCATGAGCCGGCGACAGAATTTATTGCAGATTTTGTTGGCGAAGGTGTGTTTATTCCAGTGCAAGTGGTGGCTTATGAAAATGACAAGGAGAGTAAAATTGAAGCCAGTGACGAAAAACTTCTGTGGCTTGAAACGCAACTAGGTCGTTTTCTTCTGCCGCAAGAGTATATAGATAACGCCATGTTTAAGGTCGGTGATACCGCAAAAATGTTAGTCAGGCCCGACGATTTAAGACATCAGGACGAAAGTGTCTTAAAAGCCAAGGTGGTCGGGCGTTCTTTCCGCGGCGCTTATATATTGTATCGATTGTCTTTAAAAGAAGGTGAACCATTGCTTTGCCTAGCGCCCAGTCACCACGACCATAAAATAGGTGAGTCGTTTGGTATTCACTTAGAAGTCGAGCACGTGATCTGTTTTCCTAATTGATTTTTAGTCGGTTATTTATGATTACCTGCAATTACCTATGATTACGTCAGTTGCTTTGCCGAAAAAGCCAGTAAGTTGCAAAATTGCGCTAGATGATTTTGTTATAGGCTAAATTGGCTAGCCGTGCTCAATTGATGAGCAAGTTGCTAGGTATTTACACTTGATCCGATAAATTCCCACAATTAGTTACCTAATATATTGATTCAGTCGTTTAGAATCGCCATTGTTTAGTTTATAATTTCGCACTTTAAGTCGCTTCAAACTAGAAGCCTGACAGAATTCAGATTAGCGTTTGTTTTGCCTGCCTTATAGCTAAAGTGCCCAGGAAACCTGAAGCAACGTTAGTATTATGTAAGTATTAAAGAATACAAAACAAAAATAGTACTATTGGGATTAATTTTATGCGCACAGATTACTGTGGAAATATTGATGAAAGTTATGCCGGAAAAGAAGTCACACTTTATGGTTGGGTAAACAAAAGACGTGATTTGGGCGGCGTAATTTTTATTGATTTACGAGATCGTGAAGGCATTGTGCAGGTTGTTATTGATCCAGACGCTGCTGATACCTTCGAACTTGCTTCCACTTTACGTAATGAATTCTGTGTCGCAATTACTGGTTTAGTGTGTATGCGTCCAGATCCGCAAATAAACCAAGAAATGAAAACCGGTGAAATTGAAATACTTGGCAAACAGTTATCTATTTTTAATAGCGCACCAGCCTTACCACTTGACTGGAACCAAGATAACTCAGAAGAGCAACGTTTAAAATATCGCTACTTGGACTTACGCCGTCCTTTGATGACGCAGCGTTTAGTTTTTCGCTCTAAAGTAACGGCAGCTGTTAGACGCTTCTTAGAAAATGACGGTTTTCTTGATATCGAAACTCCTATTTTGACCAAGGCTACACCCGAAGGTGCGCGTGATTATTTAGTGCCAAGTCGCACACACAAAGGTCAGTTTTTCGCACTGCCACAGTCACCACAGCTGTTCAAACAGTTATTGATGATGTCTGGTATGGACAAATATTATCAAATTGTAAAGTGCTTTCGTGATGAAGATTTACGCGCTGATCGCCAGCCTGAATTTACCCAAATAGATATCGAGACCACTTTCTTGGAAGCCGAAGATGTCATGGCAATCACAGAAAAAATGATGAGTTCACTTTTTTCTCAATTGCTAAATGTCGACTTAGGCGACTTCCCAACTATGAGCTACGCAGACGTAATGCAGCGCTATGGGAGCGATAAGCCGGATTTGCGCAACCCACTTGAATTAGTCGACGTAGATGACATTGTAAAAGACAGCGATTTTAAGGTATTCAGCGCTCCAGCGAATGATGAAAAAGGCCGTGTAGCGGCGATCCGAGTGCCTGGTGGCGCCACGTTATCGCGCAAGCAAATAGATGATTACGGAAAGTTTGTTGGTATTTACGGAGCCAAAGGCTTGGCATGGCTCAAAGTTAATGATCTCAGTAAAGGTGTTGAAGGCTTACAATCACCGATCCTTAAGTTTTTTGATGCAGTTAGCATGACGGCATTACTTGAAAAAACCGAGGCGCAAACCGGTGATATTCTTTTGTTTGGCGCAGACAGCAAAACTATTGTTACCGATGCAATGGGTGCTTTACGCCTAAAATTAGGCGAAGATTTCGACCTATTAGAAGGCGAGTGGCGTCCTTTATGGGTGGTCGATTTCCCAATGTTCGAAGAAACTGATGGTCATTTATATGCGCTTCACCATCCGTTTACCGCACCTCGTAATAGTAATATTGAGGCCTTAAAAGCGAATCCGGCTGACGCCTTGTCGAATGCTTATGACATGGTGCTTAATGGCGTTGAATTAGGTGGTGGTTCAGTGCGTATTCACAATATGGATATGCAAGCGACCGTGTTCAAACTTCTGGGTATCACAGATCAAGAAGCCAATGAAAAGTTCGGTTTTTTACTTGAAGCATTGCGTTATGGCGCTCCTCCTCACGCTGGTTTAGCCTTTGGTTTAGATAGAATGGTTATGTTGATGACGGGTGCGGAGTCAATTCGTGATGTAATGGCATTTCCAAAAACCACAACAGCAGCTTGTCCATTGACTAATGCGCCCGGGTTTGCGAGCCCTGAACAATTGGCTGAGCTGTCAATTGCAACGGTGATTAAAGTGGATACTAAAAAATCAGATAAGGGCGCTGAATAAAAATATGCAACTGAAACGCGCAGAATCAGTGTTGCTTGTGATCAGAGATGAACACAAGCAAGTGCTGATTATGCAGCGTGATGACGATGCTAATTTTTGGCAATCGGTAACCGGTACTATCGAGATGGGAGAAATACCGCTCAACGCAGCCTATCGCGAGTTAGCTGAAGAGACCGGCATTGCATTGCCTAAATCGACTCATCCCATATTGGATTGTCGATTAATGAATCAATACAAAATTCGACCAATGTGGTTGTACCGATATCCGCCGGGCACTGAATTTAATAATGAATACGTTTTTAGCATAAAAGTACCCGCTGGTTTACCCATTGTGTTGACCGAACACACCGATTTTAATTGGACAAGCAAACAAGAAGCAATGCGAAGAGTTTGGTCAAAAACCAATCGTGATGCGATTGCACAATTTGTCCCGGATTAACTCATGAGCATTATTTTAGGCATCGATCCAGGTTCAAGAATTACAGGCTACGGCGTTATTAAAGTCGTGGGTGGTAGCGCGAGCTATTTGGGTAGTGGATGTATTCGTTTAACGCATGACGAACTCTCCATTCGTTTGAAACGTATTTTTGACAGCGTCAGTGAAATTATTACCCAGTTTGCACCTACCGAATTTGCAATAGAACAAGTGTTTATGGCTAAAAATCCCGATTCAGCGCTTAAACTCGGGCAAGCCCGTGGAGCAGCAATTGTAGCTGCTACTAACTTTGACTTACCGGTCGCTGAATATTCAGCACGCCAAATTAAACAATCTGTAGTGGGTTCCGGTGGGGCAGATAAAACTCAAGTTCAGCACATGGTAATGACCTTGTTAAAGTTGAATGCAACACCACAGGCCGACGCAGCTGATGCATTGGCTGTTGCTTTATGTCATATTCACACATCGCAAAGCCTGATTAAAATGTCGGGTAAAAGCTCAGGCAAAATCTCGAAGATCGTGCGCGGTCGCTTAATAAGATAAATAAGGCAGGGCAAAAATCCGATGATCGGCAGAATTAAAGGCAGGTTAATTGATAAAACCCCACCCGATGTCTTAGTCGACGTGAATGGTGTGGGTTATGAGATCCAAATGCCGATGACCAGTTTCTATCAGCTTCCCGATATAGGTGAAGTGGCGACTATTTATACCCACTTTGTTGTACGTGAAGATGCGCAATTATTATTTGGTTTTTCAGATACCTCAGAGCGCGCCTTGTTTCGCGAACTCATAAAAGCCAACGGTGTCGGCCCCAAACTCGCCTGTACTATATTGTCTGGTATGTCGGCACAAGATTTTGTGCAATGTGTCATTCATGAAGATATTTCAAATTTAGTCAAGCTTCCAGGGGTAGGTAAGAGGACCGCTGAGCGTTTAGTTGTAGAATTAAAAGGCAAATTAGAAAAACTATCACGCAGCGATACGCATTTTGATAGCTCGGGCCCTGCTGCACCGGATAGTCCGATCCAACGTTCCTCATTAAGAGACGACACGCATGCTAAAAATGAGGCCTTAAGTGCTTTGCTCGCCTTAGGTTATAAAGCGGTGCAAGCAGAGAGAGTCGTAAAGCAAGTCTATACTGAAGGTATGACAAGTGAGCAAGCGATTAGAGAATCACTTAAGGCAATGGTTTAGGCGTATGACGTTAAATTTACATCCTGACTATTTTATGGCGAGTATTCACATTATGCTTAATCCTCCAAGATTACAAAAAGGTAAGGAGTCGTTATGATTGAAGCTGATCGTTTAATACAAGCCATTGCTGATCCGGAAGATGAAGTTATTGACCGCGCAATTCGACCCAAAATGCTCAGCGATTACACTGGTCAAGATCATGTCTGTGAACAAATGGAAATTTTCATTCAAGCAGCCAGAAAGCGCGATGATGCGCTTGATCATCTGCTTATATTCGGCCCTCCAGGTTTAGGTAAAACCACACTGGCTAACATTGTGGCGAATGAAATGGGGGTGAATATAAAAACCACCTCGGGTCCAGTGCTGGAAAAAGCCGGTGATCTTGCGGCATTGCTGACGAATCTTGAAGAAAACGACGTCTTGTTTATCGATGAAATTCACCGCTTAAGTCCCGTCGTTGAAGAAATCCTGTATCCAGCGATGGAAGACTATCAATTAGATATCATGATTGGTGAAGGGCCAGCGGCGCGCAGTATTAAACTCGACCTACCTGCGTTTACATTAATTGGTGCTACCACAAGAGCTGGTTCATTAACCTCTCCGCTGCGAGATCGTTTTGGTATTGTGCAACGTTTAGAATTTTATAACGTCGCCGATTTAACCGATATCATTCAGCGTAGTGCAGCTTATTTAAAGTTAAGTATGGACAAAGAAGGGGCGTTTGAGATGGCAAAGCGTTCACGCGGTACGCCTCGAATAGCTAACCGTTTATTGCGCAGAGTAAGAGATTACGCTGAAATTAAAGCCGACGGTAAAATAAATGCCGACGTTGCAGGTAGAGCGCTGAATATGCTTGACGTTGACAATAAAGGTTTTGATTTGATGGATCGAAAGTTGTTACTTGCGATCATTGAAAAGTTCATGGGTGGACCTGTAGGGTTAGACAATATAGCAGCAGCCATAGGTGAAGAAAAGGAAACTATAGAAGACGTTATAGAGCCGTATTTAATTCAGCAAGGCTTTTTACAGCGGACTCCGCGCGGACGAATTGCGACCCAGCACGCATATTTGCATTTTGGTTTAATTATGCCAAAGGTTGACTAGATACCAAGCACCTATATTATGCAAAAAAATTAGGTAAAAAAAGCCCACGCAATGCATGGGCAAAACAACAAGTAAAACGGAAGGAAAACTGTTGTCAGGGAACATCAAAAGCAATACAACTAAGTTGTAGCGGCTATTCAATGATGCATATCATAAACACATCCGATGAGATATCAAACGAGAAATATTCTCGTTATAGATTAGTTTTTATAATCCAATTTACGTATTGTGTTTTATTCCTTTAAATCCGATAATATTGATATACCACTTATGTTTATATTCATTGTTGCGATGACTTATATGAATTGGTGATAGTGGATACTTTGCTATATAAAATCTAAGCTGAAAGGAGTTGTTTTTGTCCAGTAATGAACTTTTTTCGATACCGATACGCATATATTATGAAGATACTGACGCTGGTGGACTTGTCTATCACGCTAATTATCTGAAGTTTATGGAGCGCTCGCGCACCGAGTGGTTAAGACATTTAGGCATAGAACAAAAAACTTTATTGGAACAATCCATCGGTTTTGTCGTCCAACAGCTTACGATGAAAAATAGTAAAGCGGCTGAGTTCAATGATATGTTGAGTGTAAGCTGTCAGATAGTAGAATTAAAGAAGGCAAGTATGGTGTTTCGGCAACACGCTTGTCGTGTTAAAGATTCTGCTAATACGCATAATAAAAATAACAATGTTACGAGTACTGAAAAAGAACTACTCGTTAGCGCTGAGGTCAGAGTCGCTTGTGTCGATTTGGAAAAGATGAGACCAATCGCGATACCTGACTTTATATTAAGGGAAATAAAACGTGACGTCTGAAATGTCTATCCTCAACTTGCTTTTAGAAGCAAGTATTGTTGTGCAATTTATTATGCTGCTGTTATTAACCACGTCGGTTGTTTCATGGGCATTTATTTTTCAAAGAAATGCTGTATTGAGATCAGCAACAAAGGAAATGAAAACCTTTGAAGACAAGTTTTGGTCAGGTGCTGACTTGAACAAGCTTTATCAAGAACTTTCTTCCCGAGCTCAATTAACTGGTTTGCCCCTTATATTTTGTGCTGGCTTTAAAGAATATGTGCGCTTACGTAAAACATCCGGTGCGGTTAATGACGCTATTATGGATGGCACTTATCGTTCAATGCGGGTGACCATGTCACGCGAAGTTGACGAGCTTGAAGCGCGCTTACCATTTCTCGCTACCGTCGGTTCAATTTCACCTTATGTTGGTTTGTTAGGCACAGTATGGGGGATCATGAATTCATTCATTGCATTGGGTCAAGTAAAGCAAGCCACGCTAGCCATGGTTGCCCCAGGTATCGCAGAAGCACTTATTGCAACCGCTATTGGTCTGTTTGCGGCTATTCCAGCCGTAGTGGCATATAACCGCTTTAGTCATAGTGTTGAAAAGCTAGAAAATGCCTACGGTAACTTTATGGAAGAGTTTTCAGCTATATTAAATCGTCAGAATATGGCGTCCTCCAGTCAACAGTCTCAATAATTGATCGTAAATTTATTGACCTGAATTAGGAGAGTTAAGATGTTTGTGAGAAAACGACGAAAGCCAGTATCAGAGATTAACGTCGTACCATACATCGACGTTATGTTGGTACTCTTGGTTATTTTTATGGCGACAGCCACGGCAGTAATGCAGGGCGTGAAAGTTGATCTGCCAAAATCTGACGCAAAAACGATTGAGACTGACGAAGACGAGATGTTAATTGTGTCGATAAATGCGCAAGGACAGTATTTTTTGAATATTGGTGATAACCCCGACGAGGAGTTAACTGCGGTGGACGTTGCTACACTAGTACAAGCTAAGCTGGCGCAAACGCCAACTATTCCTGTCGTAGTGAACGGCGATGGTAAAGTGAATTACGAAAAAGTGGTTGAGTTGATGGTGTTGTTGCAAAATGCAGGTGCGCCGTCGGTAGGCTTAATGACTGACCCAAATAAAGCGTAATTGATGAGTGCACAAAACCAAGCTAAGTTGAGCGATACGAAAAAGAAAAAACCGCTAACCTTGCAGCAAAAATCATTTTTGATCTCCGCCGCTGGACATATGTTTATCGTCGTGTCGTTATTGGTGAGTTTTAAATTTTCAGCAACACCGGTCGATCTAGCGACAGGTAATAAAGACACCCAAGCGCCAAATATTATTGAAGCGACCTTCATCGACAGTAATGTAATAGCGCAAAATAAGCGTGAAAAACAACAAGCTGAAGCCGAAGTAAAACGAAAACGGGATCAAGAAGCTGCAAATAAACGCAAAGAAGCAGAACGCAAGAAAAAAGAGCGCGAAACCGCAGTCCAAGATAAGCGTAAAAAAGCGGCTGATGCTAAAAAGCAGAAGGAAGAACAAGTACGCAAAGAGCGAGAATTACAGCAAAAATCTAGGTTAGCACAAGAAAAGGCGCAACAACAAAAGATAGAAAAAGCGCGCCAAGATAAGTTAGATAAAGAACGCGCGGCACAAGACAATGCAATGCAGGAACAAATGCAGCTTGAACAAGCTGATCGTAATGAGCGCAGGCAGCGTCAGATATTGTCTGAGTTGCAAATTGCCAATACTAAAATTAAAGCGCGGATTGAACAGAATTTGATACAAACCGGCAGTATAGTAGGCAAGTCTTGCCGACTTCGACTGCGAATTGCTTCTAACGGTTTAGTTTTAGATGCGGTAGGGACCGGTGATGAGTCTCTATGTTTAGCGCTGCGAACGGCCGCGTTGAAAGCAGGAACATTACCGATGCCAAGTAATAAAGACGTTAATGAGAAATTAAGAGACACGACTCTAGTTTATGAGAACTAATTAGCTCGTACTTTGTCGTATCTAACAAGATGCAATACTTATGATTTATTTTTATTAATGTGAGTACATAGCGTCAACAATATTTTTTATAATTGCCAACAAGCATTTATTTAAACCAATAATACCAACTAGAGGATTATCTAAATTCATGACAACTTGGATATTCAAATTTAGCAGCAAACAAGTAACCATAGCGGCAGTTGTTGCACTATTATTTTTCAACTTTCAATTAAAAGCTGCAACTAATGAAATAATCATTACCGGTGGTATTGAGTCGGCACGCCCAATTGGTGTCGTGCCGTTTAAATATTTAGGCAATACAATTTTAGCAGAAAATTTAAGCGAAGTTGTCGCTTCTGACTTACAGCGCAGTGGCAAGTTTAACCCGTTGAAGTTGTCATTAATGCCTCAGTTTCCAACTACCGATACTGAAATAAACTATGCTGCGTGGGCACAAAAAGGCATTGATATGGTGTTAGTCGGAAGTGTCGAATCGACAGGTTTGAACCAGTTTTTAGTGACTTTTGAGCTAGTTGATGTTCTGCGTGCGCAAGCAACAGGCGGACAAGCTAAAACGCTTGTGAACGGAAAATTGGTGATGACACGTGATCACGTCATCGAAAAACGCACTAAAACAATTAATGGCAGTGACTTTCGACAATATGCCCATATCATCAGTGATATTGTGTATGAAAAGTTAACCGGTCAGAGAGGCGCTTTCTTAACCCGCATTGCTTATATCAAAGTGTTAGATCGTGATACCAACCTAAAACCATTTCGTTTAGTCATCGCCGACTACGATAATATAAATCCAACAACGTTATTGTCATCTCCGGAGCCTTTAATGTCGCCAACATGGTCGCCAGATGGCAACACTTTGGCGTATGTAAGTTTTGAAAATAAACGCTCGCAAATTTATCTACAGGACATTTATACGACAAGCCGCACAAGATTGACCGATTTTCCTGGCATAAATGGTGCGCCAAGGTTCTCACCTGATGGCAAGAAGCTAGCAATGGTATTGTCTAAAGACGGTAATCCAGAAATTTACATAATGGATTTACAAACTCGAAATTTAACTAGAGTTACGCGAAATAGAGCAATTGATACAGAGCCTTCTTGGACGCCAGATGGAAAAAGCTTGATATTTACTTCGGAACGGGGTGGTAAACCGCAGATTTATCAAGTAAATTTAGTAACTAACCGAAAAAGTAGGCTAACCTTTGAAGGCGAGATGAATTTAGGCGGTGCTGTAACGCCGGATAATTCGCAATTAGTTATCGTAAATCGCACCAGAGGTGATTATCATATAGCGAAGCAAGATTTAAAAAACGGTGACATGTTGGTGCTGACCAGTACTTATCTGGACGAGTCGCCCAGTATTTCGCCGAATGGAAGTATGATAATATATAGCGTGCTAGAGAATGGAAAACCAGCATTAGCTTGGGTTTCACTTGATGGGCGCTTCTCGTTTAAAGAAACAGTGGCTGATGGGGAGGTTAAATCTCCCAGTTGGTCGCCGTTTTTACTGTAAATTGAAATTTAAAATATAATAAGGATCTAGTATGTTGAACAAAAATGCACTTAAAACGCTTTTGATTGTTGTGCCTTTAGTAACCCTAGCGGCATGTAAGTCTGGCCCAACAGATGCAGAACTTGAAGCTGAAGCGAATAGCCAAGCCGAAGCGGCTGCACAACAAGTTGCTGATGCAAAAGCGGTTGCTGATGCTGAAACTAAGCGTGTTGATGTTGCTAAGGCTGATGCCCTTCAAAAAGCCAAAGACATGTTCGAAAATGAAAAAGCCACGTTGGTTGCTCAAAACGTCGTTTATTTTGACTTTGATCAAGCGTCAGTTAAATCTGATTTTCATTCAGTACTAGATATGCACGCTGCATTCCTAGTCAAGAACGCAGGACAGTCAATTGTAGTCGAAGGTCACTGTGATAACCGCGGCACACCAGAGTACAACATTGCATTAGGCGAGCGTCGTGCACAATCTGTAGAGACATATTTGATGAATGCAGGCGTAAGCTCTTCACAAGTATCAGTTGTTTCTTACGGTGAAGAAAAACCAGCAGTTCAAGGCGGATCTGAGTATGCGTTTGCTCAAAACCGTCGCGGTATTGTGGTTTATCAGTAAGCAATTATGATTAAACCAATTATTATAGTTGGTCTTATTAGTTTCACAGGCGCTTGGGCTCTTGCTCAGGCACCTGTTGTTGATTTAAATGACCCAAAAGAAACTAATCAGGCACAACCTGTCACCACTCAAAATGCCAATGTACAAAACACGCCTGCGGTTATCACTAAGCCGACGGACGTTGCCACTCGCTTGCTAATACTAGAACGCAAAGACCAAAGTCGTGTCGAGGCTCAGCAGCGCGTTCAGCAACAACTTGACATGTTACAAGGCGACGTCGATTCGATAAGAGGCTCTATTGAGCTTCATAATCATCAATTAGGACAAATATTAGAGCGTCAAAGAGAGCTTTATCTTGAGTTACAAAATCGCTTTTCTAATTTGTCGGAACAAACAGCATCAGCAGAAAATTCAGTAGGAGTGGTTGCGCCCAGCGCACAAGCTACTCGTCCAACTGGGCAATCTGAAGAGCAGGCTTATCAGTCAGCGGTCAATCTGATACTCAAAGAACGCAATTACGATGACGCTATCCCTGCGTTTCAAGTTTTTTTATCCACTTTTCCAAGCTCGAGCTACACCGATAATGCACATTATTGGCTAGGTCAGTTGTTGTTTAATAAGCAAGATTGGGATGGTGCAAAACAGCAATTTGAAAGTGTAGTGAATCAATTCGCTGATTCTCCCAAGCGTGCAGACGCGATTTTGAAGCTTGGTATGGTTGAAAAATCAGTCGGTAACAAGGCAAAAGCAAAGCGTTTGTTCGAACAAGTGGTTGCAGAGTATCCTGACGCCACACCAAGTCGTTTGGCAAATGAACAATTAAAAAGCTTGTAGTTTTTAAACTATGATATTTTTGTTTACTTTATACACAGTATTAAAGTTAAATCAAATAAATCGTATTTAAAGGTTGCACCGAGTATCGATTTCAGTATTATATGCCGCCGTTGAGGTAGATAAGCAACGCAGGAAAAGCACATTGGGTCGTTAGCTCAGCTGGTAGAGCAGTTGACTTTTAATCAATTGGTCGCTGGTTCGAACCCAGCACGACCCACCAATTATCTACACCAACCATCCTTTGAAAGTGGGTCGTTAGCTCAGCTGGTAGAGCAGTTGACTTTTAATCAATTGGTCGCTGGTTCGAACCCAGCACGACCCACCACTTCTTTCTTACCAGCCAAAAACTACGAACCGTCATCTAGGTTTACAAACAACCAAGTCTAGCTGGTAAATTTGTTACCACCAATCTGTGAATTTTTGGTCGCACTGAGTTATACTACTCTGACCATAACAAATTACACACTTTGCATATGACCCACGCAGTGAAATCACAACGCATTTCTTATCCTTTTCCAGCTAAGCCTATACCCATAACATCGGATTATGCTGAGCAACTTAAGTCAGAGATCAGAATACTCCTCAAGCAAAAAAATGCGGTGTTAGTTGCGCATTATTATACCGACTCAGTTATTCAAGCCTTAGCCGAAGAAACCGGCGGGTGTATTTCAGACTCACTTGAAATGGCGCGGTTTGGCCGTGATGCAAAAGAAAAAACCTTGTTAGTTGCTGGCGTAAAATTTATGGGTGAAACCGCAAAAATTTTAAGCCCAGAAAAAACCGTCATTATGCCGACCCTCGAAGCCACCTGTTCGCTCGACTTAGGTTGCCCAGTTAAAGAATTCTCTGCGTTTTGCGACGCACACCCTGATCATACCGTTGTGGTTTATGCAAATACCTCGGCTGCAGTGAAGGCTAGGGCGGATTGGGTGGTGACATCAAGCATCGCACTTGAAATTGTTGAACACCTTGATAGCCAAGGTAAAAAGATTATTTGGGGGCCAGATAAACATTTAGGTGCTTACATTCAAAAAGAAACTGGCGCAGAAATGCTCATGTGGAACGGCGAATGTATTGTGCATGATGAGTTTTCAGCGCAAGCACTACTTAAAGCAAAGCACATACATCCCGACGCAGCTGTGCTAGTGCACCCTGAGTCGCCTGCGAGTGTGATTGAAATGGCAGACGCCGTTGGCTCTACATCTCAGCTGATAAAAGCCTCCACAGAGCTTCCCAATCAGAAGTTTATTGTCGCTACCGATAAAGGCATTTTTTATAAAATGCAGCAGTTGTCACCAAACAAAGAATTTATCGAAGCACCAACCGCTGGCAACGGCGCTACGTGCCGTAGCTGCGCAAGTTGCCCATGGATGGCAATGAATGGCTTAGAAGCCATGAGAGACGCATTGATAAGTCACCAAGGCAAAGAATTATTTATAGAGGAAGCATTGCGTCAGCGCGCATTAGTGCCATTAAATAGAATGCTTGGTTTTGCCACTGAATTAAACATGACATTAAAAGGAAATGCATAAATCAGTACTTGAAAGCTGCCAAGGTTTTCCTTACTATACGCGCCAATTGGAGAGGTGGCTGAGTGGCTGAAGGCGCACGCCTGGAAAGCGTGTTTAGGGTTAAACCTAACGAGGGTTCGAATCCCTCTCTCTCCGCCATACACTGTCTAGCCCCTGCATCACGCGGGGCTACGTATTCAAAGGGTTTAGAGGAGTAAGTGTATTTACCAACTGGTACAAAAGGTTGGTACAAATGAGTATTATGACTTCCCCACAAAAGCACCCCAAATCTGGTATATATTACTTCAGACAATCTGTCCCAAAAGAGTGCAGATCTATTATTGGTAAGACTGAATTCAAGAATTCATTGCGAACCAAGAATCTAAGTGAAGCTAAAATGTGGATCGTTAAGTTTCTGCAAGACGCTGATCAATTGGTTGCACTTGCAAGACTGAAGCTTAATGAAGTCCTGTCCCCTCAGGTTAACAATGACTCCCGCAAACTCAGTAAAATGGATTGTAATATAATTGCTAATCGATGGTACTCACGTATTAGAGGTGAGCTTCAATCATCTGATAATTATAGTGAGTTTCTAACTTATGAGCTGGATGATAATGGGAATGAACATGCATTTGGCCTATCTGACACTCTTTGTCTCGATGCTGATGTAATTCTCACACCTAATGTCAAACGCATCAAAGGTAGTAAGTATCCACGTAAGGCGTCAGATGAAGAACTAAGAGAACTTTCATTAGAGCTATCTAAATACATTGACTCTCAGTTGATTATTGAAGGCATAGCAGTAAGTCATTCCAACAAGGATTACATTGTATTAGCAGAAGCCTTCTACGCGCATCTAAAGGGTTTAGAGCGTCTCTGCCTCAGTCGACACAAGAAGAATTGGAATGATGAACCAGTGCCGTTAGCGTTGGGTTGTGAGGCTCTGTCTGTTCGCGTGAATCCTAATGGATCCTCTGGGTCTGGTATCAATACTGAAACGTCTATTTCTAATGTTTACAAGGAGTTCAGGGCGTCTGACATTCTCAATAACAAAGGCAACAAAAGCAGGTTGAAAACACTGGACGAGACTAGAACTAGGGTTGACCGTTTTGTAGCTATCCTTGGGGATATGGATATTAAGTCCGTCACTAAAAAGGATATAGCTAAGTTTAGAGATACACTTCTTCAGCTACTAAAGGGTAAAGGTGTAATCCTCAGGGGCAAGTCTATCGCAGAGCAGATTGAGTTAGCGAAAACCAAAGGGTTAGATCTGTTATCTTCAACTACTGTGAAAAATGCAATTAAACAGCTCTCTCTGGTTTTTAGTTATGCTGAAAGACTTGATCTTATTCCATTTAATCCAACGTTTGGCATGAAGACTAAGAATACTAAGACGCAGATTGATGCAGATGAAACGGACAAAGGCTACTCTCATAACGATATATGGAAACTGTTTAATGATGATCTTTTTTCTGAGAAATCTTTAACACTCACATATGGTTTAGCCTGCTAATGGATTCCACTTCTCTGCAGGTACACAGGAGCAAGGCTGAATGAAATGGCTCAATTAACCTATTCAGATATTGAGTGTAGTGAGATGGGTATTTACTGCATACACATCCGCAGAGGTGATGGGCAGACTGTTAAAACTAATTCATCTTTGCGTCGTGTACCAATAAGTGAATATTTGATAGAACTGGGATTCCTTGAGTTTGTGAATCGCTCAAAAGGAGCATTGTTCCCTGATATTCCAAGAGGTACATATGGCAAAGCATCATCAGCATTTAGCAGGTGGTGGAGCAAGCGTGTTAAGTCTAAAGGCATCACTATTGATCAACCAGCTCATGCTTTTAGGCATGCTTTCGTGACAGAGATGAGAGCATTAGGTGTTGCTGACAGTGTCAGTGAAGCCATCACAGGACACGCACCAAAGTCTGAGGGCGGTCGCTATGGAACCGTTCCATTGATTACAAAAAAAGAAGCGATAGATAGACTAGCCCCTCTGGATATACTCAGGATTTATTGAGTAGTGTTCAGTTGCGGAGACGGATGGGGGGAGGGTGCGGGGTAATGGTCTTCCGCTGCGATTGCGTCGTTCCACCATTGATAAAAAAATGAAGTTATTAAATTCTGTTTTTTAGTGCATAGGTGCCTGAGCTTGCTTCCACGTCGATTGCTCAATTTTTGATATTTTCCTGATCCAAAGTATTATTAAAAAACCTACTATATTTAAACTAAGTAAACTAATTACTGCGATAGCGAACAGTTGATCTACTTTTCTATTACAGACTGCTAGATGAATCCATATTGCAAACGCTATTGCTACTAGCGCAATCAATACCGCTGCTAATGCAAACTTCATTCTATAGGTTCCTGCGTTAGAAATCAAAATAAAAGCAGGGAATACTATTACTAACCAATTCACTAATAAATAGAATTTCCGCAAGCTGTTAAGAGTATCATAAGGGTAATCTTTGGGCTTAGTGTTTAACTCGTCAGTGGCCTGCATTAATTTCAGTCTCCGTGAATATTCGATAGGTAGCATGTTATCATCCAAATTTTAAATTTCAGATCTTACTCTACGAAAAAGTTGTGAGCACAATCAAAAATTCTAAAGCTACCGTTGTAGCGTAACAGATGAAAGGGTAAAGAAGATCAATTCATGGGTAAGCAATTAAGTTTGAATCATGCTGGTGAAAAGTCACAGTTTAGTTTTTTCTTCATATGCGTTGGTATTCAACAGACCATCCTAAAGAGGAACATGCATTCTTTCCACTCTAATTACAAACTAATATTATGACTTAAAATCTAGTTTATTGGTTTTTAAACCCATCTTTTTCGTGATATTTCACGTTACAGATTAGCTGAGGATTATGCGGTTTTACCTTACTGAGATCAATAACTCCCTAACACTGTTTTATCAGATATTGCCATTAATTTATGTCCGCCATTTCATCTGCATAGATAGGGTTACGCTTACCATTTTTTGGTGTTTGTTTTGTGAACATGTAGTCATTAAAATCACACAAATAACTCAACCGTTTTAAATGTTGATAAGACGATGCACACATAGCAAAAAGTAAATTTAATGTTCTCATTTTTATTATAAAATAAATATTTTGTACTGCGTATACACATTAAAAAAAACATAATTACAATCAACTGTGCCGCATCTATTCCAATGGTAAAAGCAAATATCTGAGCAAAAGTTAAGTCATTATTTTCGGTTAAGTTACTTGCTAAACCAGCGCCATGAATTACACCAATAAATAACCAAAATAAGCTCTGCGTAATAAATGGGTTAGTTGGTTTCTTAATAGTATTTCTATTTTGTAAAATTATTTCTCTAGCAAATAGCAATATGCTTAGCGCAATTAATAACTCAATAGCACTAGAATCAACGCGAAATTTAATAGTGCTTATCGCTAATATAATAGCGCCATGTCCAACACTAAAGCTTGTAATTATTAAAAATAAATCCTTTAAACGAGTATAATTAAAGCCAATTAAGATTAATAAAACGATATGATCCCAGCCATTAATCAAGTGATTAAATCCTGAGGTCAAAAAGTCAAATATATCATTTTTTTTTGATAAATTGACAATCACATACTGTTTTTTAATTACGCTTAAAGGGATTAAGTTATTATCAATTTTCACTAAAACCTGCTGTTTTGGTAACCTACCAGGTACGTTAATAGTTAAGGTCTGTATAACCCCTTTTTTACAATACGCTTGTAGATTACGACTCGAGGCTATAGTAGATTTACATAGCTCTATTGGGCTACTTATGAATGGTTTAATCATTCTAGGTAAGGTTATCGAAACAATATTTTTATTAACAGAAACTTCAATTAAATATGGAGTACCATTATGAGCAATGACCTGTGTACTGATTAATAAGAGTAATAGAATAAATGCTTTCACGGTTCATTGTTAATTTTAATGAGATTTTGATATTTTTGTTTTAATTGCTTTATATAAAGATCAATACTTTTTTCATTATATTCATCCCTCCAATCGACTAGCACTTGATGTTTAACTTCATCATATGGATACAAGAAAGGCTTTTTTATAGTGTGTAGATAAACCCAATGCTTTGCTAGGTTTGATTGAATAGGACCATGCCACTTTTCTAGTGCTAGTTCATTCATTTCAGCGATAAAATCATGACCAAAACGACCCGCTATTCGAGATATTTCTTGCTCTTCGTTATAAGCAATAAAAGGTACTTTATAATTTCCATAAGGCGTAGGGCTGTTAGGTAAATTATTTAATTTTATATCGCTATCAACCGTATAGCTAAACGAATAACGTTTTTGATCTTGATATAAATAGGTGTTGCTATGATAAAAATCAATCAGTTCATTCACATTTGGTTTTTTAGGGTTGGTATCCTTTAAAATAAGCATGCGCATTTTTTGTGCTAAACGCCCTTCTATTACTGTATCTCCTTGATCAAGGCCTAATTCAAACGCTTTTAACGTTAGCAACTTATTATGAATGTACTGTTTAAATACAGGCTTCTTGTCTTCAACGCTCAATTTTAGCCAAAAGACTTCAGCTTCCTGAAAAGATAATTGCCTACTTTGGGCTATTCTACCAATTAATTCTTGTTGGGTTATTTCTTTATTTTCATCGACAGTGGTTAGTTTTATCCATATTAAAAAAAAGTAAATGACAGGGCTAAGTAAAACAAAAACCCATAGTGGCTCAGCTAAAATAGCGCGTTTGAATTTTTGATACCTTAACTTCACTATTATTTATTACCGTAATACCATATAGGGCTACTGTATGCCCTTTCTTGGATTGTTTTTGGCTGCCCTTCTATTTCTTTTTTTCCTAAGGCTAAAGCGTCAAGATAAGAATGATGTATGGTTGGAATTTGTAATACTCTAATGTAACCTGAGATCTGCTTAAGCAGTAACCATAGCGTTGAGCTCTACGTCAGTCAAATTAAGGCTTGGCTTGTTTTCCTTTAAGCAATAAGCCACCAATCCAGCGAGTAGATTGAGCATAAAGCCGTT